>ENA-OQHA01001258-OQHA01001258.1-human-gut-metagenome-genome-assembly--contig:-NODE-1258-length-9981-cov-7.974427_pt1 | contig 9981 bp, 13 predicted proteins | sample MGYA00242558_ERZ504707 | MGnify/ENA primary metagenome ERZ504707 (study PRJEB26092, sample SAMD00036197) | human gut metagenome | host: Homo sapiens | study: EMG produced TPA metagenomics assembly of... | reverse complement strand
GTCTTTCGCTGGATGGTGTGAGACCATGCACAAGATATAAAGAGATTGAAGTGGATTATCTCGACCAGAATTTCAAAAAGAAACATGGCAAATACACAGGCTGGACAGCACAGATAATTCAGCATGAGGTGGACCATTGTAATGGGGTGGTAATATGAAGCTAAAGAACATATTAATAGTAGTGGACAATATCGAAGAGTCAATCCACTTCTATAACGAACTGTTTGGTCTTAATGTGATTTCGAGACAGGTGCTAAGTAATGACTGCTTAACAACACGCTAAAATTTATGCGTTGTTGATAAGCTGTCATTAAATAGAATGACCAGTGCCGTTTCAAATAATTTTTAAAGTGAATTGATTTCTTTCTCTAATTGGCGAACTGATTCCATAATAGTATTGAAGCTTGGAATATCGCCATATAACATTTCTTTCATGGCTTCATAATCACTGTTCAGGCAGGAAAGCGGTATTCCGGTGGAATCAGCTTTAAGGTGCCGGGAGTTGCTTCTGGATACTTAGCCCATGCTCTTGGATAAAATTTCATTTTAAAATCAACGACCGTTTTCAGAAGATCTATTTGAGAAAAAGCAACATCTTTTACTGGGGTCTGAGCCATTCTATAGAGATCATAGTAATGTCTGGAATATCGTTGTGGCATATCCAGATGCTCCGGTCTGTTGGCTTCGTGATGAAGAATTGTTGCCTTTTCCCAAAAGGTACGTTCTGGTGAAACAGTAAGAATTTCAGTATTTTTCTGCTCAAAGATTTTTGGGTAGTATACAGCTGTATAAGGTTCAATGCTTGCAAGCTTAGCAGGGGTCCAGGCTGCTAATGCTCCGATTTCCAGGCGTATTACCTTTAGGGTGGAAGGATTTGTGAACAGATTTGGATAAGCAAAAATAACAGTCTGTTTGTCATTCTCATCTATGTAAATATTAGTGTCACACCCCAATTCTAATGACAGTTCTTTTTTTATGGTAGGACAGAACTGTTCTGCAAGAAAAATCTCAGCTCGGTTATTAGCTTCTTTATTAAATGCATCTTGTTTTGTATTGGAGCGTTTTTCCCAGGGCTCCAGTATTCCATAACCCAGTACGCGCCAGTCAAGGATCAAATCAATGTCTTCTGAAAAACGGCTGATCAGATTAAATGCTTTTGAAAGGCTTGTTCCACCCTTAAAAGTGATGGAGTCTTTCCATGGACAGCGGTGAAATAAATAATCCAGGGTAAAGCATACCCAGAAGTCTTTTTCTACAATAGCATCATTTAAGCCCATTTTATCAGCGGTATTTCGGAAAAGCTCTCTTCTGTCATCATCTGACAGACATGCAATTTTTCTCATAGTGTATTACCTCCGCATATTTGTCGTATTGTATCATAAACCCAGTCGGTGGATTCCGTTGCTTCTTTCAGACAGGTCTGTTTTTCGGATAAAGAGAGTTTTGTTGAAAGAGTCTGGATAACTTCCGGGGTTACATTTTTTTTCCCTAATGTTTTCAATGCCTGAATTACCAGACTTGTCATATGGGACAGACCGGTAATTTCTTTATTAGTTCGGTGTTTGAATTCGAGCTTTGTAGAATTCCATTCATAGGTTTTATAAGGTCCGTCACTGATATAGGACCAGACCGCCGCTACCTGAGTGGAAAGTCCAAGTAAATTAAGGGCAGTGTTCCCGCATGGAGCTATGGTCCAATGATAACTGCGGGCTAATGCCTGTGCAACGGCAGCAGGATCAGCAGCTACATATTCATCGAGTAATTTACTGTATTTTGGTTTTTCATAAATTCCATTTATAATTCTGCGAAGAATATTATCCTTAACAAGGCGATATAATGCTGAACGAACCGTGTTGGTATCAGCGATATCCGCAAAATCAGAAGTGGAAAAAACTGAGCCATCTTCGGAAGCCAGGATTCGACTTTTAATTTCCTGCATATAGTTTTTTGACATATAAAAACCTCCTTTGCAACGAATATTATATATTATTCGTTGCATCTTTGCAATTACATATGGTTCATTATTTATATATTTGCAAGAAATAAAAAATTATTTAGTTGACTGAATACCTTTGTTACCGAAATACATTACATAAACTTTCAAGATCGTGTTGCAGTAAATTCAATAAATCAGTATTATATCTTTATGCATACAAAAATCCTTTAATGGAGCATTATGAGTGTGATGGCCAGATAAACATGTTCAGGTATCTGGATAAATAATCTCGTTTATTTGAAGAGGCTGGAAAAAATGCAAATATTTGCATATGCAATCCACCAGTCCGGCAGATGGTACACAGATGAAAATATCGACCGGATGCTTATGGAGAGACACCTTAACAAGAAAGCCAGACGAAGCTCACATAAGAATCATATCAAAGGACCGAAAAAGCGCACAGAGGAAGATGATGAGAGGTTTGCACAGTCGTTTGAGAAAATGATACTGATGGCAAAATCAAAGGAAGAACTAAGGAACACAGAACGGTAATAATAATTGTATTTTGCCCCTCAATCCGCTATACTATAACTAAGTATAGCGGATTGATACGTTTTGTGGAGGTTCATATGGTGAGTACTTTAAAACTGCCGGTAGGAATTGATAGTTTTGAAAAAATCAGAAGGAACAACTTTTATTATATTGACAAGACAAAGCTCATAGAGCAATTGGTTGAAACCGGTGGAGAGGTCACCCTTTTTACACGCCCGAGGCGTTTTGGAAAGACTCTCAATATGAGCATGCTAAAAAGTTTTTTTGAGGTTGGCACGGATGAGTCATTGTTTGATGGCTTATATATTTCAGGCAACAAAGAGCTTTGTGACAAATATATGGGAAAGTACCCGGTTATTTTTCTGTCACTCAAGAGTGCTGAAGGACGTTCATTTGATGATGCAAGATATATGATTACTGAGCTCATTGGGAGGGAAGCAGAAAAATTTAAGTTTCTGGAGCATAGTGAGGCTCTTTCAGAAAACGATAAGGACAGGTATAGGGCTATCATTTCGCTGTGTGATGGTAAATATACGATGGATGAGCAGCTTCTTGTATCAAGTCTGCAGAGTCTGTCGCAGTTATTGTTTATACACTATGGTCAGAAGGCTGTTATCCTCATAGACGAGTACGACGTCCCTCTGGATAAGGCATTCCAGAATGGTTACTATAAAGAGATGGTTTCACTTATCAGAGGACTCTTTGGAAAGGCACTCAAGACTAATGAGTTTCTGCAGTTTGCCGTACTCACAGGCTGTCTTCGTGTATCCAAGGAGAGTATTTTTACAGGTCTCAACAATTTTGAAATCAATTCCATTGTAGATATCGCCCATGATGAACAGTTTGGTTTTACTGATGATGAGGTCAGGAAGCTGCTTACGGATTATGATAGGGCTGAGCGTTACCCTGATGTAAAGGAGTGGTACGATGGCTATCATTTCGGTAATACCGACATTTATTGTCCGTGGGATGTAATCAATTTTGCCAAGAAGCTGGTTTTTGACACATCAGCCAGGCCGAGTGCATTCTGGATTAACAGCAGTGGCAATGACATGGTGAAGCGCTTTGTAGACAAGGCAGACCAGACCACGAGAGATGAGATAGAAAAGCTCGTGGCAGGTGGATTTGTGGAGAAACAGCTTCGACTGGATCTGACTTATGATGAGATTGACAATACTATAGACAATCTGTGGAGCGTACTTTTTACAACAGGATACCTGACTACAGCTGGTGAGGTCAGGCTGCCTGACAGTGAGAGCTATGCCTACAAGCTGGTGATTCCAAATAAAGAGGTGCGTGAAGTGTTTGTTCTCCAGATTCAGGAGTGGTTCAAGGCTGTTGTTGCAAAAGATGATGATACCATGAAGCTTTTATCCAGAGCTATCCTCGATAAAGATGAGAAGCAGATTGCAAGACAGCTTAACATCGTGATGAGCCGCATGATAAGTATACTTGATACCAAGGCTTCTGATGATATGAAAGAGAACTTCTATCATGGTCTGCTCCTCGGCCTGCTTCGCGGAAGCAATCCGGGCTGGCTTATTAAGTCAAATCGTGAGTCGGGAGACGGTTTCAGTGATATTTTAATCAAGCCGGAGGATCCGGATGCAGGCATCGTTATTGAAGTGAAATATGCAAAAGAGATGAAAAATCTTGATGCAGCGTGTGAGGCGGCTATGACGCAGATTAAGGAGAAGAGATATGATGAGGCTCTGCGCGATGAGGGCAGGTGCAATATTTTAGCATATGGCATTGCTTTTTGCAGGAAGAGATGCAGGGTTGTAGGAGAAAAAATAAATGATTAAAAACATAGTATTTGACATAGGAAACGTGCTTGTCAGGTTCCAGCCGGACGAGGCAATGCGTGAGATTGGCATTGAAGAAAATAAAATAGCAGCTTTAGCCCATGCAACATATGAAAACCCTGTCTGGGTTGAGCTGGACCGTGGTGTAATTCCTGAGAACGAGATAATTGATGAGATGGTTAAGGTGGCTCCACAGTATGAGGAGGATATCAGGAGATTTTTTAAAGAGGGAAAGGCTTTTGTCGTAAAGGCATTCGACTATGCAGCAGACTGGATTAAGGAGTTAAAGAGCAGAGGCTATAAAGTGTATTTGTTATCGAATTATCCAAAGGACTACTTCGAGCTTCATACGCACAGTGAACTTAGTTTTGTGTCACTTGTTGACGGCAAAGTCATTTCAGCTATGGTTGGGATGATAAAGCCTGATGCCGGTATCTATCAGTGTCTGTTTGATAAATACAATCTGAATCCGAAAGAATGTGTGTTCATAGATGACAGACCGGAGAATATTGAAGGTGGCAGAAAGCTTGGTATGGATGGAATTGTGTTTACAGACTATGAGACCGGAAAGAAAAAGCTGGAGCAGATGCTGATGGCAAAATCAAAGGAAGACTAATAAAGGATTGGAGCATTACAGATGAAGACAGCAATAGTATATGCATCAGTGCATCATGGAAACACAAAAAAGATAATTGACGAGATAGCAAAGACAAACGATGTCGAGCTGATAGATGCGACACAGACGGTAGAGAAAGACCTGTCAGAATATGATTTAATCGGTTTTGCATCAGGAGTATACGGCGGAAAGTTTCATCAGTCGGTGCTTAAGTTTGCATCAGTCAATCTCACAGACAATAAAAATGTATTTCTTATCTGTACATATGGCGGCAGACCTGTCTTTAAGTCAATTGAGCAGGTGATAGCATACAAACATGACAACATTGTTGGAAGGTTTTCATGCAAGGGATTTGATACGTTCGGACCGTTCAAACTGATTGGCGGTGTATCAAAGGGGCATCCGGATGAGAAGGATATTGCGGCGGCTGTAGAGTTTTACAACGGACTAACAGAACAGCCAGTGTTTCTGAAATAGGAAAACTTTGAAATAGGAGGATTGAATGTGTGAAGAATGAAATCAATGAATCTGTATATGATATCAATATGGATAAGTTATGTCAGAATTCAATTGAATTAATTAAATATGCACGAAACATTACTGCAAAGCAGGTAAATAATGTCCAGATAATGACCTATTATTCTCTTGGCAGGTGGATTGTAGAAGTACAGCAGCAGGGAAAACACAGGCTGAATACGGTAAAAAAATCATAATAAATCTTTCTAAAAAATTAACAGAAGAATTTGGAAAAGGCTTTTCAGAATCTACGCTGGAAAAGGCAAGAAAGTTTTATTTAACATATAAGGATCGAATTTCGGAAACACTGTTTACGGAATTTGCAATCAAGAAATCGGAAACGGTGTTTACGATTTTTGAAGAGGAGCATCCGTTTGTGGTAACATGGTCTCATTATCTACAATTGATGAGAATAGAAAATGAGGATGAACGCTCATTTTATGAGATAGAAGCTGCCAGAGAGAAGTGGGGAGTCAGAGATTTGTCACGTCAGTATAATTCTTCTCTTTATGAGAGACTTGCGTTAAGCATGGATAAGGACAAAGTGCAACGCTTATCACAGGAAGGAAATGTGATTACAACCTCAAAGGATGTGCTGAAGGATCCATATGTTTTGGAATTTGTAGGTCTTGAAGATAAATATAATTATTCAGAAACTGATTTAGAAAACAGGCTGTTAGATAATTTGCAGCAGTTTCTTTTGGAATTGGGAAAAGGATTTACTTTTGTGGCAAGACAGAAAAGATTTTCATTCGAAGAAGATCATTTCAGAGTGGATCTTGTTTTTTATAACAGACTGTTGAAATGCTTTGTATTATTTGATTTAAAAATTGGCAAATTAAAGCACCAGGATCTGGGGCAAATGCAGATGTATGTCAATTACTATGATAGATACGAAAAAACAGAGGAAGAAAATCCTACCATTGGTGTATTGTTGTGCAATGAAAAAAATGATGCAATGGTTGAACTGACATTGCCGGAGGATTCTAATATTTATGCATCACAGTATAAACTGTATCTGCCGGATAAGAAACTATTACAGGATAAATTGAAAGAATGGTTACAGGAAGAAGGTGGTGCTGAAGATGAAATTTAATTTTAAAATACAACAGTACCAGGCAGATGAAAGATATGTCACAGATTGAGTTGAAATTCGATTCAGAACAGAATGCATTTGGTTTAACAGAGGATTTCGATGATTTGTATATCCCCAAAAAAGCCAGCCGGTTGCAAACGGCTGCTTTTAGCTATATTAGATTTCAATACGCATAAAACTATAGCTCAAGATTCAGATAAATCTCATCACGTTCATCCTGCTCAATACCCAGATAATGCTGTGTGACTTTATAGGACGAGTGATTGTAGACGTCCATCAGCAGAGCAGGTGGTGTGCCGTTTTTCCAGGCGTGATATCCAAATGTCTTTCTCAGAGAGTGACAGCTGATATGTTCATCCTGAACAGTCTCCTCGGCAGCAGTCCTTACAATTCGGTATGCCTGAACTCTGTTTAGTGGCTGCCTCCGGCAGGTGGCTTTTGTAAAAATAAACTCATGTTCAGTCGGATGCCGTTCATTGAAATATGCCCGGAGAGCATCGGTGGCATTGTAGTTTAGAGTGATATAGTTATTCTTGCCGGTCTTTTGCTCGTTGATAAGAAAATGAGAGCGAAATACATGGTGCTCGAAATTGTATACGTTATCCCACTTCAATTTAAGCAGGTCACTGATTCTTAGTGCAGTGTTTAATCCCATAACAATTAAACAGTAATTGCGGCGGTTTGGATGGATATCTTTATAGTACATCCTGAAAGCCGCCAGTTCATCCTTATTTCGGATTGGCTGTGTAGTTCCCATTGAATACTCCTTTGCGGTAGAAAATATTATCAGGCACATGCCGCATGACAGACTCTTCCCTGGAATATCCAAAATCCACAACAAAATAATAGTAATTATAAAAAGCAAAAAATGCAACATTTTATAGTAAAATGTTACATTCTTTCGCAGATTAATAAGGGGGTCAAAACAGAAGTTGATTAAATAACATCAAATATTTATGCCGATTTCGTCATATTTCATCAAGAATTACTTTATCTTTAACGTGATATAGTTGAATCCAGTGAGATTAATTAAAAATGATAGAAAAAGGTAAAGAAAATTATTTAAAAAAATTTTTCTTGGGGTTAAGTTCTAAAAATGGTGTCCGATATAGTAGGTGTAAAGCAAAAAATGTAACATTTTACTATAAAATGTTGCATAATTCGGAAAAGCATGGACGAAGCTATTCCCTAGTGCATGGAGGTAGAAAATGCTCAAATTATCATTAAAGGAAGGGCAATATGTAAATATCGGAGACGATATCCGAATCGTGTTCGCGGGTGGAACAGGAAAGCACTGTCGATTACTGATAGATGCTCCCAAAGAACTGAATATCGCAAGATCCAACAACGAACAGGACCCGGCGAAGCGAAAAGATACATATTATCCCGAACCTGAGTTTTCCAGTGAAGCAAAGAAACAAATCAAGCAAATCATCTGGAATGAGAAAGAACGTCAGAAAAAGACGCAAAGCAACTAATCATGTTAATAGGCGGCTGTGGCGCAAGCCACACCCGGGAAGCCGCTTGTTATAGAAAACCGCAACTGCTTAAATAAAAATAAACACAAAGCAGCTGCAAAACCCTCGGGAAAAGGATTTCCAGAGGTCAAACATAATAACCCATGAATATGGGACAAGGAGGATTATATTATGGTAGTACAACACAACATGCAGGCAGCAAATGCCAACAGAATGCTTAACGTAACAACAGGTCAGCAGGCTAAATCTACAGAGAAGCTCTCTTCTGGATACAGAATCAACGTGCAGCAGATGATGCAGCAGGACTTACAATTTCTGAGAAGATGAGAAAGCAGATCAAGGGTCTTGACAGAGCTTCAACAAATGCAGAGGATGGCGTTTCAGCAGTACAGACAGCAGAAGGTGCCCTCACAGAGGTTCACTCAATGCTCCAGCGTATGAACGAGCTTGCAACACAGTCTGCAAACGGAACAAACTCTAACACAGATCGTAAAGCAATCCAGGACGAGATAGACCAGCTTACAACAGAGATTGACCGTGTATCAGAGACAACAAAGTTCAATGAGACCTACCTCTTAAAGGGTGACGGATCAGAGAAGGCTCATAATGTAAATGCACATGATGCTGGACTTGATGGGGTTACACTCACAGATAAGGGTAATACAGTTGATGTTACATTAAAGACACTCAATGTTGGTGATAAGATAAGTATTGCTGGTAAGAACTATACAATTGGTTCTAAAGCTGCGGATATAGCGGCTAAAATAGAGGCTGGAACTGATACTGCAAAGAGGTCATACACAGTTAATGGAACTACATATCAGGTAGGCACTACAAATGTGTTTGATTCAGCTGGAAATAAGATAAAGAAATCTGACTTAACGGGAAATGCTGGTGATATAGATGATGCTGTACTTAAAGATTTAAAGGATTTGGTTAAAGATGGTTCAACAGTAACTATTGGAACAAAAACATACACAGCCATGACAGATAAAGATGGTGGTGCCGATGGTATTGATGACAATGACTCAACTGTTATCACTGATGGAAAAGCATATCAGTTACAGACCGCTGAAATAGTAAAAGCAAGCAACATAGGAACAGATACTGCAGCAGCTGCAGATAAGAATACAGGGGCATTAGCTGACGCAACAAATAAGTTCACTCTCACAAAAGGCAAAGTAAACTACAACGATGCCTTAAGCTTCAACCTGCACGTAGGTGCTGATGCTGACATGACAAACAAGATTGCAGTCAACATCGACTCAATGAACTCAGCAGGACTTGGAGTAAAGGGTATCAAGGCTGATACAGAGCAGGATGCTACATACGCAATCGATGCAATTGCAGATGCTATCTCAACTGTATCTTCACAGCGTTCAGCACTCGGAGCAGTTCAGAACAGACTTGAGCACACAATCAACAACCTCGACAACGTAGTTGAGAATACTACATCAGCCGAGTCTCGTATCCGTGATACAGATATGGCTGAAGAGATGGTTAACTACAGCAAGAACAACATTCTTGCTCAGGCTGGACAGTCTATGCTTGCACAGGCTAATCAGTCAAACCAGGGTGTACTTTCACTCTTACAGTAATCATCTACAATTTAATGTTGTACAAAGCAAGAAGAGCTCGAAAGAGCTCTTTTTGTTATGCACTTTTTTCTATTAGAATGAAAAGTACAATCATTTATTCCCGAATAAATTGCAGACACCCCCTGTAAAGTAGTATAATAACAACAATTAATAAAGCTGATTGCACAAATGGGAATTGGCAATAAGCATGAAATGAGGTTTACACTATGGACGTAAGAAAAATGAGAAACGAATTACTGGGAAAGCGCCTTGTGGCTGCGCTTGAGTCGCGCAACATGGAGGCATATTATGTCGAGACAAAGGAAGAGGCTGTTAAGAAGGCACTGGAGCTGATTCCAAAGGGCAGCTCAATCAATATGGGCGGTGCCACATCGGTGAAGGAAT
>ENA-OQHA01001257-OQHA01001257.1-human-gut-metagenome-genome-assembly--contig:-NODE-1257-length-10014-cov-2.006271_pt1 | contig 10014 bp, 15 predicted proteins | sample MGYA00242558_ERZ504707 | MGnify/ENA primary metagenome ERZ504707 (study PRJEB26092, sample SAMD00036197) | human gut metagenome | host: Homo sapiens | study: EMG produced TPA metagenomics assembly of... | reverse complement strand
GTGGATTTTCCCACGCCGGAGTTGCCGCAGAACGCACACAGCCTGCCGCTGATCCACTGCTTCACCTCGTCCAGCCGCCGCCGGTCTCGTAATCGATGCGGATGAACGGCAGGGTCGATTTTTCGTAGGCCTTACGCAGGAATTCCGCCTCGGCCAAGTCGCCCTTGGTGCACACGATCACCGGCTGCACGCCCTTGTCCACCGCAATGGCGGCAAGCTTATCCAGCACCAGCGTGCTGGGCGTGGGCTGGGTGGTGCTGGCCACAAGGAACAGCACATCCAGATTTGCCATCGGAGGTCGCACGAACACATTTTTGCGCGGTGCGATCTCGGCAATGACGGCTGCACCGTTCTCGGTCTCCAGCGTCACCTCATCGCCCGCCACCGGCGTGATCTTCTGCTTGCGGAAAATGCCGCGGGGCTTGCACTCCACAATGCCCTCCGGCGTTTTTACATAGTAAAAGCCGCCGATGCCCTTTGTGATATATCCCTTCATGCATGCCTCCATCAGCTCAGCAGCGAGGACCACCAGTCGGTCAGCGGTTTCTGCGAAGGGTCGCCGCTGCCCGCTGTGCCCTGTTCGGTGCCGGTCTCGGTGCTGGAAGAAGAGGAGCTGCTGCCAAACAGGCCGCTCCACCAGTCGCCGCCGGTGGTGCTGTCGCTGGGTGCTTCCGGTTCCGGTGCAGGCTCCGGCCCTGCGCTTACCACAATGTTCACGCGGCCGTTCAGCTTTGTGGTAGAGCCTGCCGCTGGGTTCTGACTGATGACAGTACCCACCGGCTGGTCGCTGTACTGCTCGGTCTGGCTGCCAAGGCCCAGATGGTTCTGCACCAGCAGGGTGCGGGCATCAGCGGTGCTCATGCCGGTCAGCGAGGGCACCTTGGTGGTGGTTGCCACCTGCGGGCGGCTGATATACATCACCACAGTGCTGCCTGCAGCCACCTGACTGCCCGCCGCCGGGTCGGTGCGGATCACCGCGCCGGATGCCACAGAGGTATCCACAGCCTGCGTTACCAGCACCGAGACACCCAGCTCCTTGAGCTGCTGCTCTGCATCAGCCTGCACATAGTTGGTCAGGTCCGGCACGGTAACGTACTGGGTGCCAAGGCTCACAGTCAGGGTCACATTCTGGCCCTCGCGCACCGTGCGGCCGGACACCGGCGACTGCTTATAGATATAGCCCGCCGCATAGTTACTGTTGTACTCCTGCTCCCAGGTAACGCTGATCTGGCCGGAGACCACCTGCTCGGTGGCAGCAGCCTCGTCCTGCGTCATGCCGATATATCGCCCAGCGTGATATCGGCCTTGTTGTTCATCAGGTTGGAGGAATCGTTCAGGATCATCCAGCACAGCGCAAGGCACGCCAGTGCAAATGCAATGGTAACGCCGAACAGTGCCGGCAGGAAGATGGTGCGCTTTTTCTTGCGCGGTGCGGCCTTTTTGCCGCGGGGCGCAGGCTTTTCGGCCTGACGGTTTGCACGGTTCTGGTTCATGGTACGTTTCACCACCTTTTCGGGAGCATCTTCTGTAATATACTTGTACTCGAACATCACGGAGGGGTTGTGCACGTAGGTGTCCAGCGCATCCAGCATTTCGCGGGCGGATGCGTAGCGGTTCTGCGGCAGCTTTGCCATGGCCTTTTCGGTGATCTCCACCAGTGCATTCGGCACCTCCGGCGCGATCTCGTGCAAAGACTTCGGCTTATCGGAGATCTGCTTGATGGCAACTTCCACCATGTCGTCTGCATCAAAGGGCAGATGACCGCTGAGCATCTCGTACATCATCACGCCCACCGAGTAGATATCGCTGGTGCAGTCGGTCTCATCGCCCTTGGCCTGCTCCGGGCTGATATAGTGGACGCTGCCCATGGCCTTGCCGCTCAGCAGCTGGTTCTCGGCACGGGAGATGCGCGCAATGCCAAAATCCATCATGCGCAGCTGGCCGTTGTCCAAAAGCATGATGTTCTGGGGCTTGATGTCCCGGTGCACCACACCGTTGGCGTGGGCATGTTCCAGCGCCTTTAAGATCTGGGAGATGAAGTGCACGGTCTCCCGGTTGGTCAGCCTGCCGCCGCGCTGGTTAAGGTACTCGCGCAATGTCATGCCGTCCACATATTCCATCACGATATACTGCAGATCATCATTCACCGATACATCGTATACTTTTACGATGTTGGGGTGGTTCAGCAGCGAGATGGCCTTGGATTCATTTTTAAAGCGGCGCACAAGGTCCGGGTCGTGCATATACTCCTGCCGCAGCACCTTTACCGCCACCACGGTACCGGCAGGCACCGGGCCGTTGTGCCCCAGCATGACCGCCTTGTAGACATTTGCCATGCCGCCGGAACCGATCAGCTCCCGCACCTCATACAGGCCGTCCAGCTTTTGCCGATCAGGTTGTCCATCAGCGCACCTCCTCCACACACAGCAGCAGCGCGGTGATGTTATCCGGGCCGCCGTTCTCGTTGGCCGTGCGGATCAGAAGATCCGGCAGGTCGTAGAACCCGCCGGTGCGCAGCAGCTGTTCCAACTGTTCTCTGGGCACGGCATTGGTCAGGCCGTCCGAGCACAGCAGCAGGATATCCCCTTTCTGCAGCGGTGCGGTGGTGAACTCCGAGTCCAGCCGGTAGTCCACGCCCAGCGCCTTGGTGATGATGTTCTTCTGGGGGTGGTGCTCGGCTTCCTCCACGGTAATGGTGCCACAGTCCACCAGCTCCTGCACATAGGAGTGGTCGTGGGTGAGCTGGGCGAGCCTGCCGTCCCGGTACAGGTACGCCCGCGAGTCGCCTGCATGACACAGGAACACCTTGCCGCCGCGCACCAGTGCGCACACAGCCGTGGTGCCCATGCCCGCCAGTTCTTCCTCCCGCAGCCTTCTGGAACACAAAGCGGTTAGCGCTGAGCAGTGTTTTTTCAGGAAGGTCTCTTCCTCGCCGGCAGGCACTTGGAAGCATACTGCTCCTGAAAGCAGCGCTCGATCACATCGCACGCGCTCTGGCTGGCTTCCCTGCCGCCGCGTGCACCGCCCATGCCGTCGCATACCAGCAGCCATGCGGCATCGCCGGCAGTTCTCCTGCGCGATAATCGTCCTGATTATCCTGCCGGACCCTGCCGACATCCGTTTTTCCTGCAAGTTTCATAGGCTTCTCCCTTTAATATTTACGCTTTCCCGTTCATTTCGTCACGGCGCAGCTGGCCGCATGCGGCGCTGATCTCGCTGCCAAGCGGCGGCGCACCGTAGCGTTCACGCCAAGGCTCTCCAGCTTCTGCTGGAAGCGGTGCACGTTGGCTGCATCGGTGGCCGAGTACGGGCTGCCGTCCACCGTTGATGGGGATCAGGTTCACATGGGCACCCATGCCCCGGATCAGGTTTGCCAGCTGTTTGGCGCAGGCATCGGAATCATTGACACCGCGCACCATGGAATATTCAAAGCTCACACGGCGGCCGGTGGTGTCCTGATAGCGGCGCACGGCCTGCATCAGCACTTCCACGGGATAGGCATCGTTCACCGGCATCATGCCGCTGCGAATTTCATTGTTGGGTGCGTGCAGCGACACCGAGAGGGTCAGCTGCAGCTTTTTCTCGGCCAGCTGGTCGATCTTGGGCACCAGACCGCAGGTAGAAAGGCTGATGTTGCGCATCCCGATGTTCACGCCCTCCGGGGAGGAGATGTTCTCAAGGAAGCGCATGACCTCGTCAAAATTATCCAGCGGTTCCCCGATGCCCATGAGGACGATGTGGGAGATGCGCTCCCCGATGTCCTTCTGGGCGGTATAGATCTCAGAGCAGATCTCACCGGCTTCCAGGTTGCGCACCCGGCCTGCCTGGGTGGAGGCGCAGAAGCGGCAGCCCATCCGGCAGCCTACCTGCGTGGAGACGCAGACCGTGTTGCCGTAGTGGTAGCGCATGACAACGGTCTCGATGCAGTTGCCATCGGCCATCCGCAGCAGATATTTCACGGTGCCGTCCTTGGCTTCCTGCCGGCGCTCGATCTTGGGGGCAGCAATGTAAAACTGCTCTTCCAGCTTTGCCAGCAGGGTCTTGGGCTGGTCGGTCATGGCAGAAAACTCGGTGACCAGCTTCTGGTGCACCCAGTGGAAGATCTGCTTTGCCCGGAAGCCCGGCTGACCCATCGCTTTCAGTTCAGCGGTCAGCTCTGCCAGCGTAAAGGAAGAGATACAGCGTTTTTGTTCCATTGTGTTCTCCTATTGTTTTTTACGAACAAGCCACCTGTTTCATTGCAGCTTTTCCCCGTTTTTCTGCATGGCACACAGGAAAAAGCCGTCCATGCCGGTACGGGTGGGCACCGAAAGCGCGCCGTGCTCCCCTGCCGTCATCCCGGCGGGCAGCGCTGCGGCAGGCTCCACCACCGTAAATTCCGGGTGGCGGGCCAGAAATGCCGCGATCTGCTGCTGGTTTCTGCCGGGTCGATGGTGCAGGTGGAGTACACCAGCCTGCCGCCCGCTTTCAGCAGCTGTGCCGCCGTATCGAGGATGGCCGACTGCGTGGCCAATAATTCAGCTTCGCGGGCCGGTTCCAGCTTTTGTAGCGCAGATCCGGCTTTTTGCCAGAATGCCAAGCGCTGCAGCACATCCGCTAAAATGCGGTCGGCCTGCGGCAGGGCCGGGTTCACCTTTGTGGCATCGTTGCACAGGCTTCCACATTGGCAAGTCCCATGCGCTGCACTGCCGTGCGGATCAGGCCCACGCGGTTCTCGGCGGCATCGCAGCTGTAAAGCCTGCCGGTGCTGTGCATCTGCTCGGCCAGCAGGATGGTCTTGCCGCCGGGCGCGGCGCACAGGTCGATGACTGTTTCTCCGGGCTGTGCGTCCACGCAGAGCGCCGCCAGCTGGCTGGCCTGCCCTTCCACATGGAAGTACCCCCTGCCGGAACAGCTCATTTTCCGCCGGGCTGCCCTCGAAGCGGGCCAGCACACTGCCGGGCACAATGCCCCGCTTTGCTTCCTTTGCGCCGGAAGCCAGCAGCTTTGCACAAAGCTCATCGGCACTGCCTTTCAGCGGGTTCGCCCGCAGGCTGGTCATGCCGCCGTCGGCCTTGTAGGTAAGGATATCCAGTGCTTCGTCCGGGTAGTTTTTGTGCAGAAATTCCGCCACATCCTGCCCGGCAGAGCCAAGCACCATGAGCCGTTCCACTTCGTTTTTGAAGCTTGCGGTGCTCAGGTCGTAGCTGCACGCCTTGCGCAGCACGGCGTTGACCAGACCGGATTGCGCTGGATTTTTGAAGGCACGGGTCAGCTTGACGGCCTCGTTCACCGCAGCGGACACCGGCACCTGCATATAGCGGGCCTGCGCCAGCGCCGCGCGCAATATTTCGCGCACCGGTGCATCCAGCTTGGCAAGGCCCTTGGGCAGGAACTGGCACAGGATGTAGTCCAGCGTGCCCCGGTGTTCCAGCACCGTGTAAAAGATGGCGCTGGCAAAAGCTTTATCGCGGCCTTCCAGCTGCTGGCGCTTGAGTTCGGCATCCAGAACAAGGTTGGAAAAACCATCCTGCTCCTGCCGCCACCAGCGCCGCCACTGCCGCCGCGCGGGGATTCGCCGCCATCAGAGGATATCCCCCGTTTTCAGGCGCTGACCGGCCGCAAAGGCGGTGCCGTCCATGGGCTTTTTGCTTCCGGCACCACATTCAGCAGCTGGACGGCCCCTCACCGCAAGCACCGTGAGCGGCTTTGTGGCCAGCACGGTGCCGGGCGCTTCGCCGTGAGCTTCCACGGCACGGCACTCCATCACCTTGAGCTTTTGCCGCCGGAGGTGACGAACCATGCACCGGGCCACGGGTTCATGCCGCGCACCCAGTTGTGGATGTGGGCAGCCGATTCGGTCAGGCGGAACTCTGCCATCTCCTTGTTCAGCATAGGTGCAAGGCAGGCGTTCTCATGATCCTGCGGCTGGGGTTTCAGCGTTCCGGCGGCGATGGCGGGCACCACCTCACACAGTACCGTGCACCCACGCAGTCACGCGGTCAAACAGCTGGCCGCTGGTCTCCTCCGGGTCAATGGCGATCTTCTCGCAGCAGAGCACATCGCCGGTGTCAAGGCCCTCGTCCATCTGCATGATGGAAACGCCGGTCTCGGCATCGCCGTTCAGCACAGCCCACTGCACCGGGGCGCTGCCGCGGTACTTGGGCAGCAGGGAGACATGCAGGTTGATGCAGCCGTACTTCGGCGCTTCCAGCACAGACTTCGGCAGGATGCAGCCGTAAGCCACCACCACGATCAGTTCCGGGGCCAGTGCGCGGATGTTCTCGTCCTCGCTGCCGTCCCGCAGGTGCGGGGCTGGAACACCGGCGTGCCGTGGGCAAGGGCCACTTCCTTGACCGGGGGTGCGGTCAGCACCTGCTTGCGGCCAACCGGCTTGTCCCGCCGGGTGTACACCGCGCAGATGTCATGCCCGGCGGCATACAGGGCTTTGAGGCACTCTGCGGCAATATCCGGCGTGCCCATGAACAAAATGCGCATTACTTGTTTCCTTTCGCTTCGCGGGCAGCTTTTTTGCCCTCTTCGGTATCCTCATAGAAATACTCGCTGGACTGCATGATGGTAATGCCGTCCAGATGGTCGTTCTCGTGCTGGATGCAGCGGCCCAGCAGATTCTCAGCTTCCAGCTCGAACCACTCACCGTGGCGGTCCTGTGCGCGCACCTTGACCGCGGCGGGGCGGGTCACAGCGCCGTTGTGGCCCGGGAAGGACAGACAGCCCTCGTAGCGGTCTCTTCTTCCTCGGATACAGCCAGAATTTCCGGGTTGACGAAGTCGATGAACTTATATTCGTAATCTTCGGGGATCTCCTCGGGCGCGTCGGTGGTGTCCCACACCACGAACAGACGGCGCAGCATGCCCACCTGCGGGCCGGCCAGACCCACGCCGTCGGCGGCGATCATGGTCTCGTGCATGTCGTCCAGCAGGGTAGCCAGACGGTCATCAAAGGTGGTGACGGGGCGGCAGACCTTGTTCAGGATGGGGTCGCCCTCTTTTACAATATTGCGGATAGCCATTTATGGTACCTCCAAATCAGATGTCACCGTCCGAGTGCAGGTCCACCGCAACGGTGGCCTTGGACGGAAGTTTTTCCTGTTCGTATCTTTCCAGTGTGCTGCGCACGAGGTCGCGGAAGCGGCGGTCGTTGCGGCACTTGATGGTAAGTTTGTAGCGGTAGGTGTCGTTGATCTTCTCAATGCTGCCGGGCGTGGGGCCAAGCACCCGCAGCGGCAGGTCCGGCTGTTTTGCTGCCTGCTGGCCCAGCAGGGCCGCAAAGCGCGCCGCCGCCCGTGCCACCTCGATCTCCTTTGCGCCTGCAAAGCCAATGACGCACAGCCCGCAGAAGGGCGGGTACAGGCCCAGCTTGCGGTAGGCGATCTCCTGCTCAAAAAGGCATCGTAGTCCTGCGCGGCGGCAAGGTTCAGCACCGGGTTATCGGGGTCAGTGGTCTGGATGATGGCAAAGCGGGGTCTCTGGCCCGTCCGCTGCGGCCCACCACCTGCGTGATGAGGCTGAACACATTCTCATATGCGCGGAAGCCCTGCGCAAACAGCAGCGAGTCGATGCCCAGCACGCCCACAAGGGTCACATCCTCAAAATCCAGTCCCTTGGCCACCATCTGGGTACCCACCATGATGTCATATTCGTGGTTCGCAAACCTTGCCAGCAGCTTTTCGTGGGCATCCTTTGCGGCAGTGGAATCTTGATCCATGCGCAGCACCCGCGCATCCGGGAACAGCTTTGCCAGCTCTTCCTCGGCTTTCTGGGTGCCGAAGCCCCGGTACTGCAGCTTGCCGCCGCAGGTGGGGCACACAGTGGGCGGTTCCATCTGGCTGCCGCAGTAGTGGCACAATACCTTGTGCGCCGCTTTGTGGTACACCATCGGCACGCTGCACTTTGTGCACTTGAGCACCTCGCGGCAGTCCTCGCACTGGGCCATAGTCTGGTAGCCCCGGCGGTTCAGCAGCAAAATGGTCTGCTTGCCTGCATCCAGATTGCGGCGGATGGCATCTTCCAGCGACAGACTGATCTCCCGCGGGTTGCCTGCCGCCAGCTCTGCGCGCATATCCACGATCTGCACCGTGGCAGCGGGTTGCCGCCGTAGCGCTGGGTCAGCCGCACCAGCTGGGTGCGGCCATGCTGGGCCGCGTAAAAGCTCTCGGTGCTGGGGTGGCGCTTGCCAGCAGAAGCAATGCACCGTTTTCCGCCGCGCGCTGCCGGGCCACCTCGTGGGCAGAATAGCGGGGCGCGGATTCCGAGCGGTAGGTGTGCTCCTGCTCCTCATCGATGATGATGAGCCGATGTTTCCAGCGGCGAAAAGATGGCGCTGCGGGTGCCCACCACGATGTCTGCGCCGCCGTCCTGGATCATCTGCCACTGCAAAAGGCGTTCCGTGTGGTTGAGGGCAGAGTGCTGCACCGCCACCCGGCGGCCAAACTGACTCTTGAGCCGCAGGATCATCTGCGGGGTCAGGCTGATCTCCGGCACCAGCACCAGCGCACGCCTGCCCTGCTCCAGACAGCGGGCAATGAGCTTTAAAAACACCAGCGTCTTGCCGCTGCCGGTCACGCCATAGAGCAGCGCCGAGTGGGGTGCATCGTCTTCCAGCTTTGGCAGCAGAGCATCGTAAGCCGCCTGCTGCTCCTGCGTGAGGGTGATCGGCTCGTTTTTCAGCGGGATGGAAGAATACAGGTCGATGGATTTGTTCACCTTGCTGCATTCCAGCACGCCCTTGGCGCAGAGGTTGTCCAGCACCGCCCGGCTGATGCTCTTTTCCTCCAATGCAGACAGGGTGCGCTCACCTCCGGCCAGCAGGGCCACTGCGGCCAGCTGCTTGGCGGTCGGCCTGGGCTTTGGGGGCAGCGTGCCCACCAGCTTGTAGGCATTTTCCGTGTGTCGGACGAGCTGCTTTTGAAGCACCGGGGTCACGCCGTCCTCCGCCACGGTGGACTTGTACTGCGCACCGTAGGGGATGACCGCCTTGACGGCCTCGTAATAAGTGCAGAAGGTGCGCTCCTTCAAAAAGTGCACCAGCCGCAGCAGCTCCGGGGTAAGGCAGGCAGAGGCTGGGGCAACATCGAACAGGAACTTGAGCTTTGCGCTCTCCGGTTCGGCATCGCAGGCCAGCACCACGCCCATCCGGGCACGGCTCCCCCGCCCGAAGCACCAGCACCATGCTGCCCAGCCGGACGGTATCCTGCTGGTCGGGCATGACGGCATAGGTATAGAGTTTGTCGAAATGAAAGGTCGCGTTGCTCACTGCAACGCCTACCGTTTTTGGCATTCGCGGCTCCTTGTTATCTGTCGAGGCCGGCCCGCTGGCGGATGATGCCGTAGAGCTTCTCAGCGCAGGCGTCCACCTCGTCGTTCACGAGGGTGAGGGTGAACTTCTCCTGCTCGGCCAGCTCCTTCTTTGCGGTGTCGAGGCGCTCGAGGATGCTGGCTTCCGTCTCGGTGCCGCGGCCCCGGAGGCGGTGTTCCAGCTCCTCCACGGAGGGCGGCAGCAGGAAGATGGTGGTAGCCCCCGGGAACATCCGGCGGATATTGGCCGCGCCGTGGACGTCGATGACCAGCACCACCAGCTTGCCCGCCTCGAGGCGCTTATCCACCTCTTCGCGGAGGGTGCCATAGTAGTTGCCGTTGTAAAAGTTATGCTCCACCACCTGGTCGGTGTCGATGAGGTGCTGGAACTGCTCCCGGGTGCGGTAGTAGTAGTCCACGCCCTCCTGCTCGCCGGGGCGGGGTGCGCGGGTGGTGGCGGAGACGGTCTTTTCGATCTCGGGGTGGGCCTCGCGCAGGGCCTTGACCACACTATCCTTGCCGGTACCGGCGGCACCGGAGACGACAAACAGGTACTTTTCGTTTTCCATTTTTTACTGCTCCTCTGTCGGTTTTCCTTCCGGCTGGCCCGCAGCGCGGCTTGCCACCGTCTCAGGCGTCAGGGCCGAAAGGACTACATGGTCGGAGTCCATGACTGAGCACGGCCCGGGTGCTGCGGCCATAGGACGCATCAATGAGC
>ENA-OQHA01001256-OQHA01001256.1-human-gut-metagenome-genome-assembly--contig:-NODE-1256-length-10016-cov-1.855294_pt1 | contig 10016 bp, 16 predicted proteins | sample MGYA00242558_ERZ504707 | MGnify/ENA primary metagenome ERZ504707 (study PRJEB26092, sample SAMD00036197) | human gut metagenome | host: Homo sapiens | study: EMG produced TPA metagenomics assembly of... | reverse complement strand
TTATCCACTTTGTATCTTTATTATTATCCGGATACCTGTATTTTTAACACAAGAGATTATAGCATCTTTGTATTAAGAAAAAAGCTTACGGGCTTTTCTTCTATTTATACATTTTCTTAGCAGTTTATTCTTCTTTTGCACGTTTACTGATCTCTGCTTCCTGCACATCTGACGGTGCCTGCTCGTAGCGGCTGAATTCGTAAGAATATACTCCTCTTCCACCTGTCATAGAGCGAAGCACTGTACAATAACCAAAGAGTCCTGTCATCGGAATATCTGCCACGATCTCCTGTTTTCCACCAGAAACAGGATTCATTCCAAGTACACGTCCTCTGCGTTTGTTCAGATCTCCCATAACATCACCTGTGTAATCATCCGGAACTGTTACTGTAAGAGATGCGATTGGTTCCAGAAGTACCGGGGAAGCTTCCATGAATCCTTTCTTGAATGCCTGGATCGTAGCCGTCTTGAATGCCATTTCGGAAGAATCTACCGGATGATAAGATCCATCATATAATACAGCTTTTACTCCAACTACCGGATATCCTGCAAGAGGTCCTTTTACAACTGCTTCCTGCAGACCTTTTTCTACTGCCGGGAAGTAATTCTTCGGAACTGCTCCACCTACCACTTCTTCTTCAAATACATAAGGTGTCTCAAGATCACCAGATGCTTCAAATCTCATCTTTACATGTCCGTACTGTCCATGTCCTCCTGATTGTTTCTTGTATTTGGAATCGACATCGGATTTCTTCTTGATCGTCTCACGGAAAGCCACCTTTGGTGTCTCCAGTTTGATCTCACATTTATAACGTGTTGCAAGTTACTTGCTGTAATCTCCAGATGCTGGTCTCCCATACCATAAAGCAGTGTCTGACGGTTCTCACTGTCATTGACTGTTTTCAATGTCACATCTTCTGCCATCATCTTCTGCAGTGCCTGAGATACTTTATCCTCATCACCTTTATTGTTGCAGATATATTTCATATATGTATATGGTTTGGAATATTCTGTCTTTCCATACATAACAGGCGTATTCTTCGTAGACAGTGTATCACCGGTCTTTGTATTCGCAAGCTTGGCAATTGCTCCGATATCTCCTGCAAATAATTCGCTAACTTCTGTCGGCTTGTTACCTACCATTGTATATATCTTTCCAAGTTTTGCCTCTGCGTCAGAATCTCCGTTATATAATGTATCATCCCCTTTTAATACACCGGAGCATACTTTGATAAATGAATACTTTCCGATAAATGGGTCTACCATCGTCTTAAATACATATGCTGATTTCGCTTTTGCGAAATCATAATTACCTTCAAAAATCTCATTGGTCTTGCGGTTGATTCCTGCACAGCTTCTATTATCAGGACTTGGGAAAATCTTACGATATCGGAAAGTAAGTTTGCAACTCCCTGTGCCTGAATATTAGATCCCATAGCAACCGGTACGATATCTCCGTCCATAACTTCGGTACGCATTGCAGAACGGATCTCTTCTACTGAGAACTCATCTCCATCAAAGTATCTTTCCATAAATGCTTCACTTGTCTCTGCAACTGCTTCCAGTAACTTATCACGATAAATCTCCAGATTTGGTTTACAATATTCCGGAATCTCACATTCTTCTCTCTGTCCGACACCTGTGTAACGTCTTGCCGCATTCTTGATAACGTTCACATATCCTACCAGTTTCTCATTCTCACGGATCGGCTGGAAATGAGGTGCAATCACCTTTCCATAACGATCTGTAAGGTCCTGTACCACCTGACGGAAACTTGCGTCGTCTACATCCATCTCCGTTACATATACCATTCTTGGAAGTTTGTACTTGTCACAAAGTTCCCATGCTTTCTCTGTACCGACTTCAACTCCTGCTTTACCGGATACAACAATAACAGCTGCATCAGCGGCACTTACAGCTTCTTCGACTTCTCCGACAAAGTCGAAATATCCCGGTGTATCCAGAATATTGATCTTGGCTTTCTCCCATTCAATCGGAATTAAGCTTGTACTGATTGAAATTCACGTTTCTGCTCTTCTTTATCAAAATCACTGATCGTGTTACCATCCGTAATCTTTCCCATACGGTTTGTCGCCCCTGACACATATGCCATGGCCTCTGCAAGACTGGTCTTTCCGCTTCCACCGTGTCCTAAGAGAACCACGTTCCTGATTTCGTCCGTTCTGTAAACTTTCATATAGCTGCCTCCTTATTTTGGTAAAATCTCATGTAGATATTGTACTAAACTTTCTGTTTTTTTACAACACTTTTATACACTTTAACCATATTATTTTTGTATTTATTTTCAAATAAATGTGAATTTTCACTTATTTCAGAATTTTCTTTGCAATTTTATACTGCAGATTGTCTATTTTCTCGTTTTACCCCATTCACTTTTTCACTTTAAAGTATTATAGTATTGACAAATCCTCTTACAACACGTTACAATATGAACTGAGTTTCTAGATCAAAGCACAAGGAGGAAACATCATGAAACACAAAATTGGTTTTATCGGGCTCGGACTGATCGGTGGTTCTATTGCAAAGGCCATCCGCCAGTATTATCCCGATTATGAGATTGTGGCTTTCGACAAAAACAAAGAATCCCTTGCACTTGCAACCCAGGAATCTATGATCGATGTTGCCGCAACTACCATTGACAATAATTTTCAAAATTGTAACTATATATTCTTATGCGCACCGGTCGCATATAATACCGCCTATCTGAAACAGCTGACGGAATATCTGAATGATGACTGCATCCTCACAGATGTCGGAAGTGTAAAGACGAACATCCACGAAGAAGTGCAGAATCTCGGTATTGGGAAGTATTTCATCGGGGGACATCCGATGGCCGGATCCGAGAAAAGCGGTTACAGTAATTCCAAAGCTATGCTGATTGAAAATGCATACTATATTCTTACTCCGACTCCTCAGGTAGCTGAAGAAAAAGTACAAACTTATGAAAAATTCGTGGAAAGCCTGAAGGCCCTTCCGGTTATTCTGGACTACCAGCTTCATGACCAGATTACAGGAACCATCAGCCATCTCCCACATATCATTGCTTCTTCACTCGTTAATTTTGTCAAAACACACGATACACATGATGAGATGATGAAAAATCTTGCTGCTGGAGGATTTAAAGATATCACACGTATTGCCTCTTCTTCTCCGATCATGTGGCAGAATATCTGCCTGAAGAACAAGGACAATATTGTAGATATATTAGATCAGTATATAGACTCTCTGGAAGATTTCAAAGAAGCTATCGAACGTGAAGATGATCTGGATCTTTATAACCGGTTTGAATCCTCCAGAAATTATCGTAATTCCATGCCATCTTCTTCGGCCGGACCGATCAAGAAAGCATTTGCCGTATACTGTGACATCATTGATGAAGCCGGTGGGATTGCTGCTATCGCAACCATTCTTGCTTCCAATAATATCAGTATCAAAAACATTGGAATCGTACACAACAGAGAATTTGAAGAAGGGGTTCTGCGTATTGAATTCTACGACGAAGATTCCAGCAAACGCGCCGTAGGATTATTGCAGAAATTCAGGTATATCGTTTATGAGCGTTAGAACAATTGCACCCACAAGGGGATTAAAAGGAGAAGTAACCATACCGGGAGACAAATCCATCTCACATCGTTCCATTATGTTAGGTTCCATTGCGCTTGGAACCACAGAGATCACTCATTTTCTGGAAGGAGCCGACTGTCTTTCCACGATTGACTGTTTCCGTAAAATGGGTGTTGAGATCGAAAGAAAACCATCCAGTATCCTGGTACACGGGAAAGGTCTGCGCGGCCTGACCGCCCCGGCTTCTACTTTAAATGTAGGAAACAGCGGAACTACAACCCGCCTGATCTCCGGAATTTTGTCCGGGCAAATTTTGCGACTACATTATCCGGCGATGATTCTTTGAACTCCAGACCAATGAAGCGCATTATGACACCACTTAACACCATGGGAGCACATATCAGAAGTCTCAACGACAACGGATGCGCCCCGCTTCACATAAGACCTGGTGCTCTGCATGGTATTCATTACCAGTCACCGGTTGCCTCTGCCCAGGTAAAATCGGCAGTTCTGTTAGCCGGACTTTATGCAGACAGTCCTACTTCTGTTACAGAACCTGCTCTTTCCCGTAATCATACGGAACTTATGCTTCAGGGATTCGGCGCATACGTTGCCACAGATCTTCATACAGACGGAACTGCCACTGCACATGTAGAACCATGCAAAGAACTTTACGGACAACAGATCTGTGTTCCTGGCGATATCTCTTCTGCTGCTTACTTTATTGCGGCCGCACTGTTAGTTCCTGGTTCCGAGCTTCTTGTTAAAAATGTAGGAACCAACTTCACACGTGCCGGTTTCTTAAAAGTCTGCAAAGCCATGGGAGCCGATATCGAAACCGTCAGCCAGACAATCGAGGGCGGCGAAAGCCGTGCTGATCTTCTTGTCCGCTACAGCCACTTAAAAGGAACTGTAATCGAGGGTGATATCATCCCGACTCTGATCGACGAGATTCCGATGATCGCAATTATGGCAGCCTTTGCAGATGGTCAGACAGTCATCAGAGATGCAGCTGAGTTAAAGGTAAAAGAAACGAACCGAATCGATACTGTCACTGCAGGATTAAAAGCGATGGGAGCTGTTATTACACCAACCGATGACGGCATGATCATTGAAGGTACCGGACATTTAAATGGTGCTTCTATTCAAAGCTACCTTGATCACCGGATCGCAATGGCATTCTCGGTTGCGGGACTTGCATCTGACGGTGAAACGCAGATAGTGGATAGTCAGTGCGTGGATGTGTCTTATCCGGAGTTTTATGCGACGTTGAATTCGGTTTCTATTTAATTATTATGGCATGCGAAAACGTGACTGAATAAAAGTATGGGAGTGATTTCTGTGCATATGAGGTCATGGTTAGTAACTCTTGAGTAATAAAATTGGCCGTTAGCCTTGAAAATCATTGTCTGAGACGAATGTTGAGTTTTGATTTTTCCAAGGCTGGTTTTAGGACAATTTTGTTGCTCTAGAGTTACTCCATGATCGAATCAGCACAGAAATCACTCCCATACTTTTATTCGGGACTTGGGTAAGACGACATGATGAACTAAATAGAAATCTCTCCTAAAATAATTCTCAACAGTGCTTTATCCAACATAATCGTCCGGTTCCAAGGATTGATGATGATACCCTGAATGTTATCAGCTGTAATGGCAGAATTAAATAACTGTTTCATGTCAGTAAGAAATGTAGACATTACGCTTCCGGAACCTTTGAGTTCTTCATCGAAGCTGGTAAATGCCGCCCACCATTTGCGGCCGTCATCGGTCTGGATTGCCTGTACTTGGAGGCCGGGGGCAGCGGAAGAGGGATCTACTGCAATGATCAGTTCGCCATGTTCATTCATGCGTCTGCGGATGACCGTCAGAACGTGAGCTAGCATTTCCTGAGACGGCTCATGTTGAAGGGCTGCAATGGCCGATTCAATCTTATCATTTCCCTGTAAGTTTTATCGGTATGTGTATGTTCAGTCATGATTGTAAAAAATCCTTTCTATATAAATAATGGCTACAGAGAACCTGTCAATGACAGCCTCGCTTGCATATTTTTGTATAAAAATATACGGACAGCAGGAGAGCCATCCGTATATTAATATAAAGTATTTCAGTTGGAAGAGCAAGCTAATTGAACTCCCATGGAGAAATATATTTATTTGGAGATGAAGCATATCCATTGTTATATTTCACTGTGACATATAAAGAGTCATCACCATCAACCAGTTTCACATAGCAGATATTATCTTTGTTGAATTTGTGTGTGATATCGATGGACTGATTTTTGTAATACAGGATGACGGAACCATCTTTTTCATATTCTATATCCGGAGCATTTAGTTCTTCCATAATTTCTTCTTGTGTAAGGCTGCGTTCGGAGCCATCCTGGTTAAATGCAATGCCGCCTCCGCCAAATTCTTTATTTTTCCGTCTTTATCTGCATAAGTTCCGGTATAAGAACCGTCAGAATTGATTGTTAAAGTAGCAGTTGTCTGATCTCCGTGGATCCAGAGCTGGACTTTACGTTGAATTCCGCCAAGATCGGATGCGTAGGCTGTTCCGGTTCCGACTGTTACGATCAGGCATGCGGCAACTGCGGCTGCTAATGTTTTTAATTTGTGCTTCCTATTTAAGATACTCATTTTGTCTACCTCCAGGGAAAAATTGACGGAGGCGGAAAGTGTATCAAAAGTCTGCTTGTATTTTTCTTTATTCGTCATCGTTCCATTCCTCCTTTAAGGTTTCTTTGAGAAGAGCACGTCCGCGGGAAAGCCGGGTCTTTACATTGTTGACAGAAAGATGCAGGATATCACTGATCTCTTGTGTTGTATAATCCTCATAGTAAAAGAGATGCAGGACAATCCGGTATTTTTCGGGAAGTTTCATCACTGTGTCAAACAGAGTTTCTGATTCCGGTGTTTCGAAGGTTAATGTTTCCATATATTCTTCTAAGTTGCATTTATTTCTGTGCCAGAATGAGCGGGTGATATTCTTTGCTTTATTGATTGCAACCCGGATCAGCCAGGCACGGATATGTTCTTCTGTATCAAACTCTTTTTATATGTGTGATACTGAATAAATGTATCCTGAACGACATCTTCTGCATCTTGTTGGTTTCTGCATATGTTAAATGCAATCGCATACAGATGCTTTTGATATCGTTCGATTAAAACTTGTGTTGCTGGTTTCATGAGTACTCCTTTTTTGTGTTGTATCTACAGAACATGTTGCCGTAAGACCTGCTATAAGCATCTCCTTACAAATGTTCTGGCGACTGAGTGGGGCATCAGACGTTCGTTTCTTAAGGCCTTTCACTTATAATACAAATGAAAACATAGAAAGGTTACAAATTAATGAAAGTTATTTCCAAAGTTGTTTTTCAAAAGAAAACTTTAGGTATTGGAGGTAAGATATATATTCTAACTATATCTTACTATCGAGCATAGGCATTTTACATTTTAAAATATACGACGTAAACTATATTAAGAAAAAATAGCTTCAATAATAAGCTGAAAAAATTAATATCTATTATAAAATGAAGGTGAGTGGTTTTCATTATGTTTTCGAATAAAGATTTGAAGAATCTGATTGTACCGCTGTTTTAGAACAGTTATTGATGGCACTGGTCGGAGTCGCAGATGTATTTGTGATTGGTTTTGTAGGGGAGGCTGAGGTATCCGGAGTATCACTTGTAAACTCATTTAATGCTATGTTCATCAATTTATTTATAACACTTGCTTCCGGTGGTGCGGTAGTGATCAGCCAGTATATAGGAAGGAAAGAAGAGAGAATTGATTATGAAGAAAAATATTGGAGCACAGCTGGCATTATATCCGGCACCGGTAATTGTAGTAGGAGCAATAGTAAATGATAAACCGACATGGACACTGGTGGCACATGCAGGAACTATGGCGCATAGTCATCTGATGGTGTCGCTGGTACATGCACACTACATTAATCAGGAAATTATCGAGAGTAAGAAATTATCAGTAAATATCGTAGACGAAGCATGGCTAAAAGAAGCTGACCGTATGGGAGTGATAAGCGGAAATAAAGAAGACAAATCAGAATCAGGTAAGATTGATTATCATACATTCAAACCGGTACTTTTCGAATTCCCGACATATGAATATTTTGTGACGGGAGAAAAAGTGGGAGACTGTGCAAAGATGAACTAGAGGTTTCATCCCTGGCAGATTGTGCTATCATGACAGTATGTCAGAAAGCGAAAGGATGGAAGTTTCATGCCGGCGAGATCCGAAGAAAGAACGAATGCGAGAAAAGAAGAGATCATCAATGCATGCGAAATGCTGTATCAGACGATGAATTTTAAAGATATTACGATAAAGGAAATCGGAAATGTCACCTCTTTTTCCAGAACATCGATATATAATTATTTTGAGACGAAAGAGGAAATCTTTCTTGCATTGTTAAAAAGAGAATACGATGCGTGGATTTTGGATCTGCATAAGATTGTTGAAGAACATGAAAGCATGGACGATGAGCAGATTGCATCGGCGATTGCAAAATCCTTGGATCAGCGTCATCAACTTCTGAAGATACTTTCCATGAATCATTATGATCTGGAGGAAAACAGCCGTATTGAGATGTTGATAGAATTCAAAGTATCTTATGGAAATTCACTGAGAGCTGTAATGGGAATTCTTGCAAAATTCAGACCGGATATGGATATTGAAAAGAGACAGGAATTTGTCTATGCATTTTTTCCGTTTATGTTTGGAATTTATCCGTATACCGTGGTGACGAAGAAACAGAAGAAAGCGATGAAAGAAGCAGGAGTTGATTATACTTATAATTCGGTATATGAACTGACGTATACGGCAGTGAAAAAGATGTTGAAGTAATGAAAATATTTGAAAGGAGATAGAAATCATGAAAACATTAGTAGCATATTTTAGTGCAAGCGGAACAACAGAAGGTGTAGCAAAGAAGGTGGCAGAGGAAGCAGGAGCAGATCTGTTCGAGATCAAACCAGAAGTACCATATACAAATGCAGACCTGAACTGGATGGATAAAAAGCAAGAAGTACGGTTGAGATGAACGATCCGTCTTCCAGACCTGCTACTACAGGCACGGTAGAGAATATGGAGCAGTATGATAACGTAATTATCGGGTTTCCAATCTGGTGGTATGTTGCACCGACAATTATTAACACATTCCTGGAAAGCTATGACTTCGCTGGAAAGAAGATCGCACTTTTTGCCACATCAGGTGGAAGCGGATTTGGGAAAACAGTATCCAGACTGGAAGGTTCTGTGGATAAATCGGCAGAATTCGTATCAGAGAAACTGTTAAACAGAGCAGGTAAAGCGGAGATTGAAGCTGGCTGAAGAGCTGGATGTAAGAAGCAGATAAGATGCAGGAGATAAAATGTATCTGATATCGGTGTATTTTGATGACAAAAGCAATAAAATAATTTCCAATTATATAAATAAAATTGCGCAAAAGACGGGAAATACGTTTATGACAGATAATCATGTTCCACCACATCTGACAATTATGTCTGTAGAGGCAAGAGAGGAAAAAAAATTGACAGAGGTGATGGAACAGTTGGAGAGGTCCCTGACCAAAGGGCAGATCCAGCTGGTCTCGGTCGGAGTGTTATTGCCGTATGTATTGTATGCGGCACCGGTTCTGAATCTGTATCTGGAAGATATGATCGAACAGGTACATGATATGGTAAAGCACATTCCGGAGGTCAGAATGAGCCGGTATTATCAGCCTATGCAGTGGCTTCCGCATATCACACTGGGAAAGAAGCTTCAAAAGAACAGATGCAGGAAGCCTTTCGGTGATGCAGGAACTGTTTGCGCCGATGGAAGTGACGGTGGCAGAGATCGGACTTGCGAAGACGAATCCGCATCAGGATCTGATAAGAGTAGAATTAAATGACTGATCGATAAAAAAGAGCATGAAGGAATGCAGAGGATATCGAAAGATGATCCCGGCATAGAATTCATGCTTTTTTATATTATGACAGGATATTCTGCGTTATAATAAGTGAAAGAATCAGGAGATTGAAAAAGAATATGCAGCAACTCATATAAAAAGAAAAACATGGAAAGCCGGAATGTTATGAAAAAGTACATAGGTATATTAGCAAAAATAACAGGATTCATACTGATTGTGATTCTGGCGGTGAATATCATTCTGCCGCTGATAAAAAGAAATCCGGATGCAGCTTATGAGAAAGAACTGGAACAGACTACATTTACGGAAGAAACGATGAAGGATGTCGGCGGAAACCAGGCGGGAAAAAAGAATGCAGAGCGGATCAGATGTATTGATGACAATGAAGAGGCTCTGTTGTGGCGGCTCCGTATGATCGGAAATGCGAAAAAAAGTATTGTGTTATCCACATTTGATCTGCGTCCGGATGACAGTGGTACGAAGATCATTGCGGCATTGTATACG
>ENA-OQHA01001254-OQHA01001254.1-human-gut-metagenome-genome-assembly--contig:-NODE-1254-length-10028-cov-4.058479_pt1 | contig 10028 bp, 12 predicted proteins | sample MGYA00242558_ERZ504707 | MGnify/ENA primary metagenome ERZ504707 (study PRJEB26092, sample SAMD00036197) | human gut metagenome | host: Homo sapiens | study: EMG produced TPA metagenomics assembly of... | reverse complement strand
AAGTATCTTCTACATATTTCAATTTTTTGTTCTTTAGAAAACTTGCTTTTTCTTCCCATAAGAAAAACCTCCTCAGCAAACAGTGCTTTTAATTATTTACACTGTCTACTGGGAGGTCATCATATCATGTGAATGCGTTTTATAGTCATCTATATTCTTAGTGCTTTTTCTCCAAATCATCGAATACTTTTTTTGCATCAACTGCTTCTGCACCATCCAACAGTTCTTGTCAGATTCAAAGATTGCTTTATCTATACGATTTATTCTAGCAAACTCATCATATAATTCACTGCTCATCACAACCAGGTCACTATAGCCATTTTTTGTAATGAAAATAGATTCATGATGTTTGTGTGCAATATTAGAGATATCATTTGTATTTCTTAATTCCTTAATAGGTAGAATTAGTGGCATAATATCTCACTCCTTTCATCAACACAATTATAGCATAATTATGTTGATGTGATAGAAATATTCTGGTAAATATAAAAGACAACCTATTAGGCTGTCTTTACGGTAAGGAATCTTTCAATCATCCTATTAATTTTGGGATTTAATTAAAGATTCATATACAGTTCCTTTACTGTCTTCTAAGGCTTTATTCTTATATTCCTTGCTTTTTGATTCATTACCCATATTCTTGTAGATAACTGATAATAAGAATTCAAGATAGGGAGTATCTTCATTGTTTTTAGTATATTCTACATCTTCTAGATCAGATTTTAATTCATCATAATACTTAATTCCACCACTAATCAAAGTATCATTAACCATATCCATCTGTCTATATAGGGCATGATCATTTGTCGTGCTAACCATTTCCAACAAACGATCAATCATAGATGCATTCTTCTTATCTACATATATATAGAATACTGATTTTGCAAGAGCAGACTTCTGCTTAGAATTCATAGGAACATGATCCATTATATTGTTTACTTGAGTATCTATTTGTTTGTCATCTTTTAATTTTAGATAAGCATTTAAAAGTAAATATTCCCTATTAAATGGAGGAATACATATCTTAGCTAGTTGAGTTGCCATTAAGTCTTTTATTGCCTTGATATCATTGTTTTGGAGTAATGTTAGATAATTTTTTAGGAGTTTCTTTCTGATGATTACTGGAATAGTACCAATAATAGCAATCACTATAGCGACAATTAACATAGCATTCATACTTTTATGCCCCTTTCTCAATCAACTTTATAATATCATTTAATTCATTAATAATTATATCTGCCTGACTCTGATCTAAGCCAAACTTATCATCTTTTAAAGCCAACACCTTAATACCAGCTCTATTTGCAGCTAATATTCCTTTAGGTGAATCCTCAATAATAATAGCTTCATCCTTATTCACATTCAATTCTTTTATTGTATGTAAATATATTTCTGGATTTGGTTTACTTCTTTGAATTGTTCACCACTTACTATAAGTGAAAAATACTTTTTTAAACCAGCCTGATCCAACGCATTATTAATACTATATAAACTAGAAGAGGACGCTAACGCTATTTTACAATATTTACTTAAGTGTTCTAAAACGGAATAAATCTGAGGTCTAACTACCGCTTTATAATCACAATCAAATGAACGAAAATATTCTTGAAGCATATTTTTAAATGTTATGAAATCTGTTTTGTTATTCCACATTCTATATGCTTGCTCATAATATAATTTACTATCAATACCAATGAGAGGAATACAATCACTTACTTGTATTTCTATATCATGCTGTTTAAAAAATCTTATCAAATCATTTATATACATGGTTTCACTATCAAAGATCACACCATCCATATCAAAAATAACAGTTTTAATCGTCTCCATCATAATTCACAAAATTCTCCGTTTTTGCAGCAGCAATAGCCTTAAATTCTTTTAATAATGGATGTTGATAAATAGAGTGTAAGTCATTTGAAACAATAAAGCTTAATAATTGTACAAATGGTAAATATACAAGTGGACATAATTCACTTGAAACAGTATCACTCAAACTTAAAACATGATCATCACTTGATAATTGAGGATTGTTTGAAATTAAATAAGCTCGATTGCTGACTTTTCGCGTAGCCTTATATACTTGTTCTACGCGTCGACTTGCACTATCGTTTCCATCAAAGAAAATCACATTGTATTGTGGCGTTAATTGAAGGTTTGGTCCATGAATATACTCTTCAATTTCATAGCAGCAACTTGGAATATGAATGGTTTCACCCATTTTTAATGCACTTTCAAGTGCTGTTCCATAATTGGCACCCGCTCCACAACTGTAAACCCAGGACATAGATGTGAAATTCTTATAATGTCGCTGAATAAAGTTTGTAGCCTGATCAATCATTTCTTCATTTAAATCAGCTGCTTTCTTTAATTCATCCAAATATTCAGTCTTTCCAGAATATGCAATTGCAAATAAATCTAAGAATAGCGCAAGTGAAGAAACACCTTTTGTGACATAGCCAACTAATTCTTCGCCCACACCGTATTCAATTACAACATCCGCAACATCTTTTACATCGCTGTTTTTATTTCCTGTTAAACAAATAGCTTTACATTCTTTTTCTTAATGATTTTTAATGCTTCGATTGCATTTGTACTTAAACCACTCTGTGTAACCACTAAAACTAAGTCGTTCTCTTTAATATCATTTTCATAGTACGTAAATGTATATGGAGTAATGATTCTAACTTCTAAACCACTTACTTTTTCCACAAAACTTCTAGCACAATAACAAGCATTATGACTTGATCCAGAAGCAACAAGTAAAATACGTTTGATTTCTTTTTGTTGCACTTCCTTCATCAATGGATCAACTAGTGTAGTATACTGTTCAATATTTGTTCTTAATACGCCTGGTGTTTCTTTAACATAATCAAGCATTGTTAATTTATTCATAATATACCCCCAATTAAGGTATAAAAGGTGGAATAAATCCACCCTTTATATTTTAGTATTCTAATCTTCTGTAGTAACGACGGATTTCCATAGGGTGACGAGTTTCGATTTCCATATGAACATCAATTCTGTTGTTTACAGCATGCATTACATGGTGAGATAAGTGTTTACGATATTTTTCACTAATTCCCTTTAATTCGTAATCTTTAGTGTCAATGATTGTGTAGTTTGCACAAATTCTTGGAATAAAGTTAGCTACACGTTCAGATAATGGACGCTGAGCATCTTCACCAATATAGATAGTAACTGGAGTTTCTTTAGTTACGATTTCAAACATACCATGGAAGAATTCATTTGATGTGATTGATTTAGTTTTTAACCATAACTGTTCTTCCCAATAGCACATTGCATATGAGTAAGTAGCACCCCACTGGTTTCCAGCACCTACAAAGTAGTGCATTTCATCATTCCAGTGTTTTTTAGCGAATTCAATAGCGAATGGTTCAGCTTTCTTTTCAACTTCTACTAAATCTTCTGCTAAGTATTTGTCAAATTCAGCATACATATCATCGTAGTCTTCTAATTCACCATTGTTGAACATGAAACGGTCAGCAACCATGAAGAACTTTAACTGTTCGTTCATTGGGTAAGAGATCTTGTAGTCTCCTAAATCTAATAAGATAGCTTCTTTAGCATCAACAAATGAGATAACTGTAGCACCAACTTCAGCTTTGATTTTCTTGATAGCATCAACGACTTCTTTAGTGTTTCCAGATACAGATGAGATAATAACAACTGTATCTTTAGTAATACGTTTGTTTCCTGTAGTTAAGTATTCAGCAGCATTTTCTGCCCAAGTTTCAATAGCACTCATTTCTTTCATGTGTACTGTAGCCTGCATAGCACTTGCCCAAGTACCACCAACACCTAACCAGCAGATGTTTGAATATCCATGTTCGCAGATTTCATCAACGATTTCGTTGATCTGAGGGCGTAAAGCTAATGCGCCATTTACGCTATCGATTTTTTCCTGTTCATTAAATTTAATCATTTCCATTTTCTTTTCCTCCGTTTTTTTTAAAATTTATCATTTTTTTAAAATTTATTAACAACCTAAAATACCAAAGAATGCTCCGACTAATCCGATCACAACGCAGATTAACAATAATGTAGTTGTCTTAACATTTTTCTTTTTCAATAAGTAGTAAACTAGTAATGTGAATAATAATGGCATTAAACCAGGCATGATATTATTGAATACAGAATTCAATGTAGTTGCTTCATTACCAGAACCAAACTTCAATGGGAAACTGATTGATACGTTTTCAGCAGTCATACCACCAACAACCATCAATCCTAAAACACTTGCTGCATAAGTAAGTTTTGACATTAATCCATTCTGCTGGATCTTAGCCAAGAATCCACTACCTAATTTATAACCAGCATTCATTAAATAATAACGTAATCCCTGAGCTGGAAGGTTGAAGATTAATAAGAATAAGATAGGTCCTAAGATATTTCCTTGATTTGCTAGAGATAAACCAACACCAGTAGCGATAATACGTAATGTTCCCCAGATGAATGAATCACCAATACCTGCTAAAGGTCCCATTAATGAAACCTTTACATTGTTGATACTTTCTGTATCAAATTCAGGATCATTTGCGTTACTTTCTTCCATAGCAGCACTAATACCTAAGATTAATGTTGCCAATTGTGGAGTTGTGTTGAAGAATTCCAAGTGACGTTTCATAGCTGCAACTTGATCTTCTTTATTTGGATATAACTTTTTGATAACTGGTAACATACTATAGCAGTATGACATATTCATCTGTCTTTCATAGTTCCAAGACCATTCCAAACCGAATGAACGCCAGAATACTTGATTTAACTCTTTTTTAGTTAATTTATTAGAAGTCGTCATCTTCATCTACTCCTCCTTCTGTTGCTGTTTGAGTTGAATTACTACGTAACTGAGTTAATACGATAGCAATGATAACTCCAAAAATTGCGATTGCTGTTACTGGAATCTTTAAGTATACGCTTAGTGCGAATCCTAAGAAGAAGAAACATGCAACTTCTTTGTCCATAATCATCATTAATAATAAACCGAACCCAATTGCAGGTAATAATCCCATTGTGATCTGTAAACCATTTGAAATCCATTTAGGAATGACATTTAATAAAGCCTGTACAGCTGGTCCACCAGCATAGTAACCACATCCTACAATCACACCGATAATTAAGTTAACACCGAAGAATCCACCTAATAAGTGCATTCTAGCAACTCCAGCCATATTTCCTTCAGCCGCATATTTATCTGCTTTATGAACAAATGGAGGTAAGATGAATACCATTCCAACGTTCTTTGCAATTAAAACTAATGAAGCAACTGGTAAACCTACAGTCAATGCAGTTTCTGGTCCAGCTCCTGTTGTAATTGTGAAAGCTGTTCCTAATACAGTTCCTGAAATCATTTCAGGTGGAATACTAGCACCGATTGAGAAAGCTCCCATAAATGCTAATTCTAATGTTGCACCTAAAGTAACACCTGTTTGCACATCACCAAGTACAATACCTGTTAAAGTACCCATAACCAATGGTCTTGACAACAAACTTGTACCGAACAAATACTCAGCATTTCCAAGCATTGCTACCAAGCCAAGTAAAATTGCTTGTAGTAACATATTTCTCCTCCTATAAAACTTTTTCTACATTTACTGGATTATCTTCTGGAACCATCTGAATTGTTACATCCACGCCTGATTCACATAATCCTTTTAAAATTGTTTCTTCTGCTGGTGTAATATTCATTGCTTTTGAAATATTACGAGTTTCAGCAGTTGCCTTAGTACCACCAAGATTTAACTTTTTGATGTTGCATTCTTTACACAATCTTTCAGCATCCTTAATAGATTCAACTACAGTTAATAATTTATATTTGTCTGTAACACCACTGTTGATTGCTTTTACTGCATCATCCATACTTTTGATAACTAATTTAACACCACTTGGTTTTGCCATCTTGATTGAAGTTTTTCTTAAATCATCTTTCATAACTGCATCGCATGCAATTAAGATACAATCTGCTTCAACTGCATTTTTCCAAGAAAAAGCAACTTGACCATGTAACAATCTGTGATCCACTCTTAATAATTTAATCATTTTCTTCTCCTCCTATTAGAAATCTTCATCATCTTCGCTTGTTATTCCATTCATAACAGTCATTCCATCTTTAGCTGCTTCGATTAAATCGTTTGCTTCTGCTAATTCAAGTTTTCCGTTCAAGCCTTTCATTACTGCATCTAATACTAATCCCATGTTCATTCCTGAGAAGACCATTACATTATCTAATACTGCAAGTTTAGATAAAGCTGTGTGAACACTTCCACCTTTGATATCACACAAGATTAAGATTTGTTCATCACTCTCTTTTACTTCTTTCAAAACTTCTTGATAAAAGTCTTCAGGATTTTGTCCAGGAAGCAAGCTATATGTTTCTATATCCTTAGCTAAATCTCCAACAATCATAGAAACTGAATCTTTCATCCCTTTAGATAATCCTCCGTGTGATGCAAGTATGATTTTTGCCATATTCTCTGCACTCCTTTCTTTTCGTTTTAGTTCATGCAAGCTTCGTGCCAGTTTGTAGATCAATTACGTTCAATCTGTAGAACTAGCTTCCACTTATGCTTAAGCAAGCTTCGTGCCAGTTTACAGATCTTTACGCTTGATCTGCATAACCAGCTTCCACTTATACTCAAGCAAGCTTCGTGCCAGTTTATAGATTCTTACGCTCAATCTGTACAACTAACTTCCACTTTTAAACAAGCAAAAAGTGTGCCAATTAATAGCACACTAATCATTAATAATATAGTTGTATATATATTCTATTTCTTCATCTGGAATCTCAACATTGTAGTATGTTTTAACTTCTTTCATTGAGATATTTACTTGATCTATAAACTCTTGATGCTTTTCTTTAAAGTCTTGATCAGTAAAGTTTGAAATAGCTTGTCTTGTAACTAATCTTTCTACAAGACAACAGATATGAACATATAATCCAAAGCATGTTCTATTCTTAAATCTCTTATGTAAGATATTCTGTAGATGATCAATTGCTTTCGCTACATGTTCTAGTAGTTTATCTGGATTTAATATAGTTAAGTTATTCATAACATTGGATAATGTGAAATTACGTAAGATATTCTTTTCGAATACCTCCATCTGAGCTTGAGTCATATACTTTCCAAAATATACTTCTATCGCATTCTGACCCTCATTAATAATCAATTCCTGTATACCTATATATTTCATAGATTCAATATTTGGATCAAGTGTTCCAATGACACATACAACCTCATAATCATTCATTAACTGATCACAGACCTGTTTACGTATTAAAGCAGGATAATCATAAGTAATAATCTTTAAATTAGAATCTTCAGGTAAAGAATTGAATAAGATTTCTTTGATCTTATTCGCTGTACCAACTCCTGATGCACAAGAACAGATTACAATAGGGTCTTTCTTTTTCTTAAGTTCTATATGCGTTTTATAGATGTTTTCCTTAAGAATAGAATCAATTACTTCAGTCACTGTTTTATTGAGTTTAATTCCCTGTCCTATTTCTAACGCACATTTAGTATTAATATTGTTTACTAAGCAATATCTGCATTACTTGTATCTAATCCCTGATATATTTCTTCAAGAGAATCCATATCAACTAATAAATAAAGTTTTGAGATATTTCCAACATGTGCAATGTAATCATTGATCTTTCTTGTAATAGTTTGTACATCCACATCTAACGGCATATCAATCGCATCAAATATATAACTATTCAACATTCTATTGGCTGCTTCTGCAATAGAACTTGCAGTTGAATAACCATGCGCAATAATAACCGCAATTGTGAGATCTTCACCAGAATGTGCAAAATACTTAATCATACAAATACAGATAATACATTCTACAAACTCATCAATATCCTGATTCATATTATTCTTTAAGTAATGAGAAACTTCCTGTCCTATTTCATATTCACGATGAAATTCTAGTTTTAGATATTTCTTTAAGTTTTTTACTTCATCATAATTCTCATTGATCCAGTTATTTGTGAGATATGTATTCTTAGAGAATTCTGAGACATATGTCGCAAGTGCAATCAACTCATTATGTGAAGTCCTAAAGCCATAATGTTCAGTGATATTATTAAATATCTTTTCTAGATAGTTTGTAAGATAATCAATTGAATCTGCACGATTATCATTAAATATAAGCTTCTCAAAATATCTATCTACAGTATTCTGTGCATTTACTGCAAATGACTGATCTCTTTTAAGATTAATTAATGATTGATAAAAATCTTTAATGATCCCCTGATCTGATACAGGAAGAAGTGTGTTAGAGACACAAGTTTATGCTTCTTCATAATCATAGAGGAAACATCTATACTATTTCTAATACTGTCAGGTAAATCATAAGCATGTATTTCTAACGTATCTGAATTACTTTTATATAATGCACTCACACAGCTTGCCTGAATAGTATTAGTCAGTTCACCAATATTACCTACAAATGTGTGATTCAGTAACAACTCATAAACGTTAGATGAAATAAGAATTGTTTTACCAACACGCTTCTCTTCGTTCTTCAAAAAGCTATACATGAGTTCTAGCTTTTCATTTTCTCCTCTTTGTGCAAGAGATGGAATTGTAAGAATAACTGGAATACGTCTGAGGAATGTTTTTAATAATGCTTTTTGTGGCACTTCTGTTGTCGCAAATATAATTCTACATTTAGATTTATACCACTTATTATTATCACCTACTAAGTGATAGATTCCCTGGTCCATATAAAGGAATAATTTTTCCTGACATTCAGCATTTAAACAATGCACTTCGTCTAAGAATAATACTCCACCATCCGCAAAATGTAATAAACCTAAGTTATCACTTTCTGCACCTGTAAAAGCACCTTTTTTATAGCCAAACAGATTCGCTGTGAGTAGTTCTGGGTTATTAGCATACTCTGAACAGTTCACCTGTACAAAATTCTTAGATGCATCAATTAAGCCTGTGTCTACACAATATTCATACGTAAGTTTAGCCATAAATGATTTACCTGTACCAGTTGGTCCATAAAACAACATAGGTAATCCTACTGGAGGGTAAGATACTGTTGCCTTAATCTTCTCTACAATCTGATACATGCTTTCATTAGACCCAATAAGCTTTTCGAAGTTCTTTAATTCTGTCTGATTGTTTAATTCAGCTTCCAATTCATCTAATGATTTGTATTCATCTGATGAGAGCTTCTTCTTATACTTACTTTCAAGAGAACCTCTTGAAAGATATAAAACAGGGCTTGTCTTGATTTTAATAAGCTTCTTGTCATTAAATAGTTCATTTAATAATCTAGTCACTTGATTTCTACTTAGTTTTAATTCTTTTGATAATTGGATGGATTGACATTCTTCATATGAATTTTGATCCATTCTTCCATTAATCAACAACATTATTTTTTCTTTCAATGAAATCACCTCATCGTTCATGATAAAACAAATAAAACTTGTGTGCAACAATCGTTATTCGTTATACTTTTCTATTAAATATCCATACATTAATTGGCACGGATTTTGCTATATAATAGTGAGGGGTGATGAATATGAAACAAAAAATGCAATATATTCAAACATTAAAACAAACATTAAAATTAAATCAAAAACTTTTAAAATCGTTAGATTTCCTTACTGACAACATTGATGATATCAATAAAGTTGTTCAACAAGTATTAGAAACAAATCCTTTTTTATATGAAAATCACCTAAAAACTATGATACTCAGCAATTTATTGAAAGTATTTCTAATAAACGTTCTTTAAAAGATGATCTCTATTTACAGTTAAGTGCATGTACTCGTCCATATAATGAAGATTTGATGGATTATTTGATTGAATCATTAGATGATAGTGGGTTCTTATCCTACCCTATTAATCAATATCTCACTGATTTAGATATAGACAGAGAAATGCTTGATGCTCATTTAGATATATTACGTTCTTTTGAACCAAATGGTGTTGGAGCTGCTGATGCTATTGATTCAATTATCATTCAATTAAAAAATAATAAT
>ENA-OQHA01001253-OQHA01001253.1-human-gut-metagenome-genome-assembly--contig:-NODE-1253-length-10062-cov-1.883241_pt1 | contig 10062 bp, 12 predicted proteins | sample MGYA00242558_ERZ504707 | MGnify/ENA primary metagenome ERZ504707 (study PRJEB26092, sample SAMD00036197) | human gut metagenome | host: Homo sapiens | study: EMG produced TPA metagenomics assembly of... | reverse complement strand
GGAGAAAATCCGCGTTATGAAGAAAAACAGCAACCTGTCTGAGCGAAGTTTGCAACGGAGCGAGTTTTGCGTTTTTCTTCATTGCTTTAGCGGATTTCCTCCCACCTTAGAGTTACTTAGCCCCCGGAACTGAACCTGCAGAGAGATGCTGCTTCGCGCGTCCCCTCTTGCGCTGTGTACGCCCCACACCAACAAACTTCCCCCAAATACTTACAAAAACCTCTTGACTTTCAAAACAAACAGCGTTAAAATTGCTTTAGCTTTTTAAACAGCTAAACCTATAACGCATAAATTCAACGAAGGGAACCAGTAAAAACAGTCCCCCCTGTCCTCAGAGAACTGCAGTCCGGTGAAATGCAGTGACAGACCTGTTTCGAATATCATCCCCGAGAAGGAAAGCCGAACCCTTGAATACAGCCATCACAGATATTGCCGTATTTACAGTAAGCTTCCCCGGCCGCCCCCCGTTACAGGAGCCGCGTATATCGGTACGTTGCAGAATCGTACTTGTTTCAAAGGTGAAACAGGGTGGTTACGGAATATCATATGTCCGTCCCTGCGTGGGGCGGACTTTTTTTATGTTATAGGAAATTACTCCATAATATTCCTATAACATAAAAAGCCCTGACACACGAGACATACTTTCTTTTCCAGGCTGTCGATCTGAAACCGAAACACCACTTCTGTTTTTCGCAGACAACAGAATTCACCACAGATGAAAAATGTAACTAATTACATATTATAACCATTACATTCCATCTGCCTTGAATCTGCTCCAAATTCCGAAAAACAGCAGCAAATTTTTTGAGAGGAGTAGAGAGCATGAAAATCTACAAAAAAATCATGAACGCACTGGCTGCAGTAGAAAAGATCGTCCTTGTGATCTCCACACTGCTGATCCTGGTGCTGACTGTGGGAAACGTATTTTCCCGTAAAGTCATCCACCGTTCCTGGTCCTTCACAGAAGAACTTGTAGTAGCGGTATTCGTACTCATCACCCTGCTGGCAGCCGCACTGGCCTGCCGCGAAGGAGAACTGGTCAGCCTGACACTGGTCACAGACCGCCTTCCAAAGAAACTGAAGAAACCATCCGTAATTCTGATCACAGTCCTGAGCATCATCTTCAGCGTCATCCTTTTCAAATACGGAATGGACAAGGTAATCACTCAGCTTCAGAATGGAAAAAGAACCTTCGTATTAAACTGGCCTGAATGGATCTTCTGGTCCTTCGTACCCATCGGTGCAGGATGCATGATCCTTCACTTCATTGAATTCTGTCTGGACTTCTGCTGCAAAACCGACAGCACCAAAAATACCGACAACAGCACAAAAAGTAACATGAACACAATCACAACAGACAAAAAGGAGGCCAAATAAATGATCAGTGCAATCTTATTTATCTCCTTCTTCATATTCCTGATCCTGGGTGTACCCATCGGAATCTGCCTCGGACTTTCCTCCGTATGCGCAATCCTCTACTCCGGTACATCTCTGACGATCGTAGCAACCAACATGTACTCAGGAATCAGTAAATTCCTGCTCCTGGCAATCCCATTCTTCGTACTGTCAGGAAACATCATGGCAAAAGCCGGTATCTCCAAGCGACTGATCAAATTCGTTGATACCTGTGTAGGACACAAAAAAGGCGGTATCGCATCGTATGTGTTATCGTAGCCTGCTTCTTCGGCGCCATCTCCGGTTCCGGCCCTGCAACTGTTGCAGCTCTTGGCGCCGTACTGATCCCTGCAATGGTAGAACAGGGCGGTTTCTCCGCACCATTCTCCACAGCACTGATGGCAACCTCAAGCTCCATCGCCATTGTCATCCCGCCAAGTATCGCCTTCGTTGTATATGCCTCCATCACAGGCACATCCATCGCAGATATGTTCATGGCAGGTATCGTACCAGGTCTTCTTATGGGCGTGGCACTGGTAATCGTAGTAATGCTGGAAGCAAAGAAACACAACATCAAACCATCCAGAGAAAAAGCCTCAGGCAAAGAACGCTGGGACGCTTTTAAAGATGCTTTCTGGGGATTCCTGATGCCGGTCATCATTCTGGGCGGTATCTACGGCGGTATCTTCACACCAACAGAAGCAGCAGCCGTATCCGTTGTATACGGACTCTTCGTAGGTATGGTCATCTACCGCGAAGTTTCCTTCCGCGATATGTTTGACATTCTGGTAGACTCAGCAAAGACAACCGGCGGTATCATGCTCATCGTAGCAAGTGCCTCTCTGTTCTCCTTTGTATGTACCAAATTCGGTATTGCAGATGCAGCCTCCAATTTACTTGGAAGCATCGCACATAACCAGTTTACCTTCCTGCTGATTGTAAATATCATCTTCCTGATCGCAGGATGCTTCATCGATGCAAACTCCGCTATGTACATCTTCATCCCGATCATGCTTCCTGTATGTAAGGCTCTTGGATACGATATAGTAGCATTCGGTGTTATGGCAACTGTAAACCTTGCAATCGGACAGGTAACTCCTCCTGTAGGTGTAAACCTTTTCGTAGCAATCAGCATCAAGATCAAAAAAGGTCTGGAAGTTACTCTGCAGGAGATCTCAAGGGCAGTTGTGCCAATGATCGCAGCCTGCGTTGCAGTTCTTCTGATCGTTACATACATCCCGATCACCTCCACTTTCCTTCCGAAAGCTCTTGCAAAAGAAGGCTCCTACACAGGTGATCAGTCCTCCGCTTCCTCTGACACAGCTTCCAAGGAGGCAGGAGACGGCAATAACTCCTTTGACACAATCGCAGATTACAGCGACCTTGACTGGCCGGAAATGACCTGGAACTCGCATGCTCCACTACTGAGACAAGTACATGGGCTGATGGCGGACGTAAGTTCGGTGAACTGATGGAAAAGCCACAGGCGGCAAAGTCAAAGTCAACATTTACGCTGCTGACCAGCTTACAAACGGCAACCAGTCCGAAGGTATTCAGGCTCTGATGAATGGGGACCCGGTTCAGATCTCCATGCACTCCAACCTGATCTACTCTGCATTTGATCCACGTTTCAACGTTGTTTCTCTTCCATTCGTCTATGATTCTTACGACGATGCAGATGCGAAATTCGATGGCGAAGCTGGTGAAAAACTGAAAGAAATCCTTGGCGAATACGGACTCCACTGCATGGGTATCGCAGAAAACGGTTTCCGCGAGATCACAAACAGCAAACATGAAATCAAATCTGTAGATGATATGAAGAACCTGAAGGTCCGTGTAGCAGGTTCCAACCTTCTGATGGAATGCTACAAGAGATGGGGTGCTGATGCCACAAACATGAACTGGTCAGAAACTTACACAGCACTTCAGCAGAACACGGTTGAAGGTGAGGAAAATCCACTTCCTGCTATTGACGCAGCAAGCGTTCAGGAGGTTCAGCCTTACTGTTCCATGTGGGATGCAATTTATGACTGTCTGTTCTTCTGCATCAATCAGGATATCTACGACGGCCTCACACCACAACAGCAGGCAGTTGTTGATGAATGCGGTCAGAAGGCAGTTGAATACGAACGTTACATCAACCGTTCCAGCGACAATGAGATTAAAGAACGCTGGGAATCCAAAAACGGCGTAACCTTCACAGAGAAAGCTGATATGGATATCGATTCCTTCAAGAAAGCTGTAGACGGCGTAGACGACTGGTTCGTAAATGAGCTGAAGAGCCAGGGCTACGAAGACGGCCAGGATCTGGTTGATCTGTTTACCAAATAATCCTTACGGTTACAAAACTCCATAAAAATAAATGAACAGGGTATGAAGTTTCATCAGATTACGATGAACTTCATACCCTGTTTTGTTTTTAATAATATAGAACGTAAAGTACTTGATATCTTCTATTTTTCACGTTATACTGAACAAGTATAATTGAACAGACCCGGATGCAAAGTTTCGACCCTGCCTCCAGTTTCACGAAAGGAGGGTGATGCCCGATGAACACAATGGAAGTCCTTTACTTTATTGTTAGTAATTTTTACGGCATTGACTTACATAGATCAACATAAAAAGAAATAAGCATCCCACCGCCCAAAGTTGGATGCTTAATTTCTTTACTCATTAATTATACCGAGGGCAACCGGAACACGCTTCCGGTCATCTTCTAAGTAGATTATACAATGGGGCACCTGATTTTTCAAGTGCCCTTTTTTATAAAGTAAAGCAGACATTCGCAATCCGCTTCGCGACCTGCGTTCAAATCTCAGATTTTCAGATAGGATTTAATTTTCTCCTCATGCAGTTCTTCTCCAATCACGATCAGGACCTCCTGTCCTACATGAAGCGGTCGGATTGTAATTTCATTCTTCGTAGCATTTAATTCAATCCACTGCCGTCTATCGCACTCTGCCCATGCAGATAGTCCAGAACCGTCTTCGCTGTCACTGTCTACTCTCATAAATCCCTTCATTCGGAACACACGCCCACATTCAGGATCAGACAGAATCTTCTCAGCTGCTTCCCGCAGCTCCTTCTCAGTCATCTTCACATTCATAAAGTACAGAGAAGTAAAGGCACCCTCTGCCTCAAACTCCGGTTTCCTGTAGCTTGCCATCACATATCCACAGGATGCAATCCGGTCAAAGTCCTCTTTCGACATCTCATCCCAATTCTTGTGGATAACATTAGCAGTATCCACACCATTCATTTCACAATGAAATCTCCTGCTGCAATGAACCTTCTCCAACGCCTGATTCACATGCTCAATCGTACCCTGGATTTCCTCGGGTGATGCGTCCTGGCTCTTGCTCATCACAATGCATCCGGCATCTGCCACCTCAGAAGCCAGAATGAAATCCGCCTCCTCTGACAGATCACGCTCCAGCTTAGGATCCACAATTGCAATCACATTCCCAATCTGATACCAACGATTTAACGGCTCCTCATGAAGAATATCAAAGAACTCATCCACATCAAAAATCCCAGACGGCTCCACGATCACACGGTCATAACCGCACATACCCATAGCAATCAGTTTCGTCTTAAATCTCCTCCTGTGGCAGTCCTTATCACACCCTCCTGAGATCATCTCCAGCTCACAGTTCTCTCCCATCAGATCCTGAAGCAACATCATATCCACATTCACAGCCCCGTAATCATTCTCCAGAATTCCAATATTATTACCAGCATCCATCAGATACTGCGCATACTTCCTGATAAACGTCGTCTTCCCTGAACCAAGAAAACCAGTGATCAGATCTATCTTTACCATCGTATATCTCTCCCTTGCTGCTGCATAATTTTTTCTTTTTTATCCGTAAACCGGAACTTCATCATCTGTGATCCACATACCTGTACGATCATAGCATTATAACGCAGAAAACGCAACGCCCGCAAAGAAAGACCACAATTATTCATGTTCTGAAATAATTGCAGTCTTTCTGATAGTTCCTTATGACAATTCCAGCTTACCAGTATAAAGCTGATAATAAGTTCCTTTTAACTTAATGAGGTCTTCATGGTCGCCTCTTTCAATGATCTTTCCATGATCCAGTACGATGATGGCATCGCTGTTTCTGATGGTTGAAAGTCGATGGGCGATCACAAATACAGTACGGCCTTTCATCAGGTTATCCATACCTTTTTGTACAATACTCTCTGTACGGGTATCAATACTTGAGGTTGCTTCATCCAGGATCAGTACAGGCGGATTGGCTACTGCTGCTCTTGCAATGGAGAGAAGCTGGCGCTGTCCCTGGGACAGTTCCTCACCGTCTCCGCTTAACATGGTATCATATCCTTTTGGAAGCATTTTGATAAACTGGTCTGCATGAGCCAGTCTTGCTGCCTCGTATACTTCCTCATCTGTAGCATCCAGTTTACCGTAGCGGATGTTTTCTTTAATAGTTCCTGTAAACAGGTGAGTATCCTGAAGTACGATTCCCAGAGAACGTCTCAGGTCATCCTTCTTAATCTTGGTAATGTTGATTCCATCGTAACGGATCTTACCTTCCTGAATATCGTAGAAACGGTTGATCAGATTTGTGATCGTTGTCTTTCCTGCACCTGTGGAACCTACGAAAGCAAGTTTCTGTCCCGGCTTGGCGAAGAGGCTGATGTCTTTCAGAATAACTTTGTCCGGGTTATATCCGAATGTAACATCTTCGAATCGGACATCTCCTGTCAGTTCTGTATAAGTAACGGAACCATCTGCAGAATGTGGATGTTTCCATGCCCACATGCCTGTTCTCTCTTTGCATTCTGTGATATTGCCGTTGGTATCCTTTCTTGCATTAACAAGTTCTACGTAACCTTCATCCTCTTCCGGCTTCTCGTCAATGAGCCTGAAGATACGTTCTGCACCTGCAAGTGCCATAACAATGGCATTAAACTGCTGTGCCACCTGCATGAATGGCTGGGTAAAGCTCTTGGTGAACTGTAAATAGGAAGCCATAACACCGAGGGTGATGCCGCCCACACCTGTTACAGAGAGAAGTCCCCCAAGTACTGCTGTCAGTACGAACTGCAGGTTACCGATGTTACCGATCACAGGTCCCATCATGTTTCCGTATTTATTGGCGTTTGCAGAACTCTCGAAGAGTGCTTCGTTGAGTTTGTCGAATTCTTCTTTTGATTTATCTTCGTGGTTGAAAACTTTTACCACACGCTGACCATTCATTCGTTCTTCCACGAAACCGGTCACATCTGCCAGAGATACCTGCTGACGGATGAAATATTTGCCACTGTTGGAACCAATCTTACTGGTAACCTTCAGCATAATAAAAATAATCACAACTGCCAGAATCGTAAGCAGCGGACTTAACAATAACATGGAAATAAAGGTAACCACGATCGTAAACAGCGCCATCAGCGCCTGCGGGATCGCCTGGCTGATCATCTGTCGCAGGGTATCTGTATCGTTGGTATAGAGGCTCATGACAGATCCGTTTGTATTCTGGTCGAAATAGCGGATCGGAAGAGTCTGCATATGCTCGAACATATCATCACGGACACTTTTAAGCACACCCTGACCGATATAAACCATCATTCGGGTATAAATAAATGTGGCAATCACACCAAGTGCAAAAATACAGCCAAGGACTGCAAGTGCCTTATAGAGTTCTGCAAAGTTCGGATCTGTCTGTCCGATCAGCGGATGATAAAGTCATCCAGCAGAAATTTCAGGGACAGGGATACTGCAATACTTGCTGCGGAACTGATAAAGATGCAGATAAATACGATGATAAACTGTATCTTATGGGTTCCTGTCATATATTTCAGAAGTCTTTTGGCAGTTTGGATGGTGTTCTGATCTAATTTTTTCTTCTTATTCATCGTCTCCGCCTCCTTTGACCTGTGATTCATATACTTCTCTGTAAATATCATTTGTCTTCAGCAGTTCTTCTGAAGTACCCACACCTGCGATCTTACCGTCATCCAGTACGATGATCTGATCTGCATCTTCAATAGAAGAAACTCGCTGTGCGATAATAATCTTTGTTGTGTTCGGGATCTCCTCGCGGAAAGCCTTACGTATCAGGGCATCTGTTCTTGTATCTACTGCACTGGTAGAGTCATCCAGGATCAGGATCTTCGGTTTCTTGAGAAGAGCCCTTGCAATACACAGACGCTGCTTCTGACCGCCGGATACGTTGTTACCGCCCTGAACGATCATTGTATCGTAGCCATCCGGGAACTCACTGACGAATCCATCTGCCTGGGCCAGCTTACAGACCCTCCGAACTTCTTCCTCACTGGCATGTTCATCACCCCAGCGAATATTGTCATAGATGCTCCTGAGAACAGCACATTTTTTTGAAGTACCATGGAAACCTGGTCACGAAGTACTTCCAGATTGTAGTTGCGTACATCCACGCCTCCCACCTGGACATTACCCTTTGTGACATCATAGAGTCTGGGGATCAGCTGCACCAGGGTAGACTTTGCACTTCCGGTTCCGCCGATGATACCTACTGTCTGACCGGATTTAATATGAAGATTTACATCCTTCAGGGAAAGATTCCTTCCCTCCTCCTGCATAGCTGAAATCTACATGATTAAAGTCAATGGAACCATCTGCCACATTCTTTACTGCATCAGCTTTATCCTGCATCTCAGGAACTTCATCCAGAACCTCTACAATACGGTCTGTGGATGCTTCTGCTATCATGATCATAACAAACACGAAAGTTACCATGTTCAGGGACATGAGAATCTGAAGTGCGTAGACAATGATACTTGTCAGCTCACCGGTTTCCATGCCACCGAGAACAATACCTCTTCCGCCAATTGCAACAATGATAATGATTACAGTATACATGGTAAACATCATAACCGGTGAGTTCCATGCAACGATTTTCTCTGCTTTAGTAAACAGATTATAAACATATCTGGAAATTCCATGGAATTTCTCAATCTCATAGTCCTCTCTTACGAAAGCCTTAACTACACGTGAGGCATTTACATTCTCCTGAACGGAATTGTTCAGGTTGTCATATTCATCAAAGACCTTGATGAAATGCGGATGTGCCTTTTTCGCAATAAAGATCAGTGTACCGCCAAGGACAGGAACAACTATCAGGAAAAGCATTGCGATCGGTTTGTTGATCGTCAGTGTCATAATCCATGACAGGATGATCATAAACGGTGCCCTGGCAAGAAGGCGGATACTCATCATGTATGCCTGCTGTACATTTGTGATATCAGTGGTCAGTCGTGTGACCAGACCTGATGTTGAAAAGTGGTCGATATTTTTAAAGGAAAAATCCTGCACCTTATAAAAAATATCGTGTCGTAAATTCTTCGCATATCCTGCTGCTGCAACTGCCGCCATATTTCCGGCCTGTACGCCGAAGAACAGGGAAAGCATTGCCATTGCAACAAGGATGACTCCACGCTGGATGATATAGCTCATATCTCCGTTTGCAATACCTACGTCGATAATCTTCGCCATCTCCAGAGGAATCAGAACTTCCATCAGTACTTCCAGGATTACAAGGATCGGAGCCAGTACAGACTGCTTCTTGTATTCCCGGACTGAACGTAAAAGTTTCTTATTCATCTTTGTCAATGTCCTCCTTATGTCTCGTTATTTCTGTTAAAAATCATTCCTGCTATCGCAGGATTTTTTCCGGTTTTCATACATCTGCCAGAGAACCTGTTTGCACAGTTCCACATCCTCCTTCGGAATTCCCCGGAGCATTTTGCTTCGCCTTCTTCAATACTCTTTAAGATTGCAGGACGGATCTTCTCTGCTTTCTCTGTGGGAATGATCTGTTTCAGGCGTGCATCCTGTTTCGCACTCTCTCTGTAAATGTAACCGTTCTTCTCCATCAGCTTCAGGATCCCTGTCACTGTAGGTTTCCTGATCTGGAATTCCTCTTCAATATCTTTCTGATAGAGATCTCTGTGCATGGTTTCCAGAAGGATAAATTTCAGCACATGCTTCTGCATGGTCGTCAGATCGTCATTCTCCATCACCTCTGCCGGATTATGCCGTTTCATTGTATGGGATAAAATATGTATCAGCCTGCCTACATGCATCTCATTCAGCTTCTGTTTCATTTCCTCGTCTATCTCGCCGCACCTCCTAAAATCAGTACCCATACTATTGCAAAGCCATATAATAGTTAGGTTGCTATCCATTAGTTGCCTACTATTATATGGCTTTAGTTTTTTTATGTCAATACTCGTTTTTATTTCTCCTTTTGAACTACTCAAAAATTAAATTTGCAAGGACTCTCAGAATATGTTAGAATGATTTCACTAAATAAAGCATTAAAGGATTTTCAAAAATAAAGAGGTTTTACACAAAGGAGGATTTCTATTATGTATATTACATGTCTTGACGTAGAGGGCGTACTGGTACCTGAAATCTGGATGCATTTGCAGAAGCAAGCGGAATCCCGGAGCTGAAGAAAACCACACGTGATGAACCGGACTATGATAAGCTGATGAACTGGAGACTTGGAATTCTGAAAGAGCCATGGTCTTGGACTGAAAGAGATCCAGGATGTGATCACAAAAATTGATCCGCTTCCAGGCGCAAAGGAATTCCTGGATGAACTTCGTTCTTCTCTCAGGTAATTCATGATCAGCGATACTTCACACAGTTTG
>ENA-OQHA01001250-OQHA01001250.1-human-gut-metagenome-genome-assembly--contig:-NODE-1250-length-10087-cov-4.459438_pt1 | contig 10087 bp, 13 predicted proteins | sample MGYA00242558_ERZ504707 | MGnify/ENA primary metagenome ERZ504707 (study PRJEB26092, sample SAMD00036197) | human gut metagenome | host: Homo sapiens | study: EMG produced TPA metagenomics assembly of... | reverse complement strand
CGCTCCGACATGAATCGCGCCGTGGTGGTGCAGGGCGGCCCCGGCACCGGCAAGACGGCCGTGGCGCTCCATCGCGCCGCCTACCTGCTGTACACGCACCGGCGCACGCTGGAACGTTCCGGCGTGCTGGTTGTTGGCCCCAGCTCGGCGTTCCTGCACTACATCGATCAGGTGCTACCCTCCTTGGGCGAGACCGGCGTGGTCTCACGCACCATCAGCGATCTGATTCCCGGCATCACCGCCACGGCGGTCGACTCCCCTTATGCAGCCAAGCTCAAGGGCGATCGACGCATGACCTCCGTAGTGGCCAATGCCATCGCCGCACGCGTGCGTGTTCCCGCTGCTCTGCCGACAGTAACCATTAGCGGCATTCAGGTACCAATGCTGGCCACTGATATCGAGCAGGCGCAGGCGGACGCGAAGCGCACCCGACAACCTCATAACAAGGCCCGCGAGACCTTTATCCGTTCGATGCTGACCAGCATGCAGAACCGTTATGCCGAACAGCTTGATTACACGCCGGATCAGGCGGAGCTGAACCGCGCGATGTCGCTGCTACGTATGAACGAGCAGGTTCGCAAGACCCTGAACCTGTGCTGGCTGCCGATGACCGCCCCATGGCTCATCGATCAGCTGTTCGCCCATCCCGAACGTCTGAAGTCTCTGGCTGGTTGGCTGACCGACAACGACATCGCGGCACTTGCCCGCCCCAAAGGCTCCCCGTTGACCCGCTCCGATATTCCGCTGCTCGACGAAGCAATGGATATGCTGGGCCCCGATCCCAAGGCGGTGGCCCGCCAGTCCGCCGCCGACGCACGTCGTGCCGCCGAAGAGCAGTATGCCAAAGACACTCTGGCCGCGACCGGTCTGGGTGGAGGCATCGTCTCCAGTCAGATGCTGCTCGACCAGATGAACGGGGACGACGCTGAGCTGACCGCGCAGCGGGCCGCGGCCGACCGTGAATGGACCTACGGGCACATCGTGGTCGATGAAGCGCAGGAATTGACCGACATGGACTGGCGTATGTTGATCCGCCGTTGCCCCTCCCGCTCGTTCACCATCGTGGGCGATGTGGCGCAGACTTCGGCGCTGGGTGGCACCCGACGCTGGAGCAAATCGATGAACCGCCTGTTCGGCGAAAGCCACTGGGATTTGAACGAGTTGACCATCAACTACCGTAATCCTCAGGAAGTTTCCGAACTTGCCTCACGATTTGCCGAGGAGGAAGGCCTCTACATCTCCACGGTCAATGCGGTGCGCACCATCCCCGATTCGGTGTCCCGCAATGTGGTGCCCGACATGTCGTCCTTGCTGGAAACGACGGCCGAGCAGGCGGCGCAGCTTGCCGAACAATTCGTTTCGGCAGACGGCACCGGCCGCATCGCCGTCATCTGTCCGGATAATCTCATCGCCCCGGTGCGCGATGCCGTGCGCCGCAAACTGGCTGTCATTCTTGACCCGGCCGAATACGCAAGGCTCATCGAGCAGCCCGAATGGGATGAGCAAATCAGCGTCTGCGGCACTGAAACGGTCAAGGGTCTGGAGTTCGATGCCGTCGTGGTGGTCGAGCCCGGTCTCATCGAGGATGACGCGCCGAGCCGCCTGGTCGCCGCCTCGGACCTGTACGTGGCAATGACCAGGCCGACCCAGAAACTGGTTATAGTTCGGACAAAAGCGGACGAAAAGTCCCTGAACATCTAAGGTATGAAGCATGCCCAAAGCACTGTTATTGGAAAACATTCACCCCGATGCGGCCAAATCGCTGCGTGATCACGGTTTCGAAGTCGAGACCATGAAGGGAGCCCTGAGCGAGGACGAACTCATCGATGCGCTGGATGGCGTGGACTTGGTGGGCGTACGCTCCAAGACCAACGTCACAGCCCGCGTGCTGGATGCGCGTCCTACGCTAAGCGCCATCGGCTGCTTCTGCATCGGCACCAATCAGGTCGATCTGGCACATGCCGGCAAGCGTGGCATCGCCGTGTTCAACGCTCCCTACTCCAACACCCGTTCCGTGGTGGAATTGGTGATCTGCGACATCATCTGCTTGATGCGCCGCATTCCCGCACACACGCATCACATCAAGCATGGCCTGTGGGACAAGTCCGCTTCCGGCTCGCATGAAGTGCGAGGCAAGACCCTCGGCATCATCGGCTACGGCAACATCGGCTCCCAGCTGTCGGTACTGGCCGAGGCCCTCGGCATGCGCGTGGTGTTCTACGACATTGAGGAGAAACTGGCACTGGGCAATGCCCACCGTTGCGACACCCTCAACGAACTGCTGGAACAGTCCGATGCCGTGACCCTGCACGTGGATGGCCGCAAGTCGAACACCGGATTCTTCGGCGAAGACCAATTCGCCCACATGAAGCAGGACGCGATTTTCATTAACCTTTCGCGCGGTTTCGTCGCCGATCTGGGAGCTCTGAAGCAGCACCTCGATTCCGGCCATCTGTCTGGCGCGGCGGTCGACGTGTTCCCCGTTGAACCGAAGAAGAGCGGAGATCCGTTCGAGACCTCACTGGCCAATGAAGACAATATGATTCTGACTCCTCATATTGGCGGCTCCACCTTGGAAGCTCAGGAATCCATCGGCCATTTCGTCTCTCAGCGTCTTGAGGATTACTGGTTCAAGGGTTCTACCTCCTTGTCCGTGAACCTACCACAGATCAACCTCGGTGAGTGCAAGGGTGTGTGCCGTATCGCCCATCTGCACGACAATCTTCCTGGTGTGCTGGCTCATGTCAATCATGTGCTCGGCGAGGAGAACATCAACGTTTCCTTCCAGTCGCTGGCAACCGAAGGCGAACTTGGCTATGTGGTCACCGACGTGGCTCAGACGCCCAGCGCCGCCACGCTTGAAGCACTGCGCAACATCGAAGGCACCATTCGCATGCGTGTCATCAGCTGACGCAGCTCATCCTCGATTGATATGAAAGAGACCCGTCATCATGACGGGTCTTTTTCATAAGTGCTGGGCTTCATGATTGGCTCGCACCATGGTTTGCGAATCACTCGCATATCACGGTGCATGGCATTCGCATATTATTCACGCAAACCATCAATGGCGCTTTGGAAATCCTCCAGACCTGCAAAGTTCTGGTACACACTCGCGAATCGAAGGTACGCCACCACATCCAAGTCACGCAACGGTTTCAGGATGCTTTGCCCACTTCATCTGAGGTGACTTCGGCAAGGCCTCGGGAGCGAAGATCCTCTTCGACTTTCTGTCCCAGCAGCTTCAGATCCTCTTCTCTGACCGGCCGCCCCTGACAAGCTTTGCGTACGCCGGAAATCACTTTGTCTCTACTGAATGGCTCCACGCCACCCGAACGTTTAGTGACCAGCAGCATACTGGTTTCCACCGTGGTAAAACGCTTGCTGCATTTCGGGCATACGCGACGCCGACGGATGGAATGACCGTCATCGCTAATGCGCGTATCAATGACTTTGGTGTCGGGGTTCTGGCAAAAAGGACAATGCATGCTCCCCAGAATAACGTGTACGGGCGGAAAAACCATGCCGCTCGGGTTTCATTTACTCAACCGGAACAATAATGCGCTGCCCGGCCTGCAATGATCCGGACTCAAGATTGTTCAACGCAATCAGCTCATCCACCGTTTCCGATACATCATGACCAGCAGGCGTGATAGCCGAAGCATATGACCAGAGCGTATCCCCCGGCCGCACGATATAACTGGTCACCTGCGTGGCCCCCGTATCCGATTGGGCCCGCTGAGCGGTAAGCGCGCCGAAACCACACCAGGCCAGCGCCAAGGCGACCATCACTGCGATAATCTTCCCACGCACATTCCGGCGGGACGTTCCAGCATGCTGCATAGCTACACGTGCGCTACGGGCCGGGGCCATCACCATTGAACCAGTCATCACGACCACCTCTCTCGAACAGATGTTCTATCGAACAACTGTTCTTATAATGGCACAAACGTTCGACACGGTCAAGTCGAAACTCGAACAGATGTTTGATTTCACACGAACAACACGTTATGCTGGTGACATAACGAAAGGAGCCCTGACGTGAGCACCATTCCCTTCTCCCCCAAGCAGAAGCCGGACGAGTCCACCCTGACCGACCGCCAGCGCAAAGTGTTGGACGCCATTCGCACGCATATCGACGAACAAGGCTTCGCCCCCTCTTTCCGGGAAATCGGAAATGCCGCCGGGCTCAAAAGTCCGTCTTCGGTCAAGCATCAGCTACAAGTTTTGGAAGACAAGGGCTTCATCCGCATGAACGCGAACAAGGGTCGAGCCATCGAGGTGGTGGCAGGATCCGCCCCGAATGCCGAAAAGCCCTCCCAAGCCAGCGAAGAGGCAACCAGCACCAGTAATGTGGCGGAGATATACCAATTCCCCGCCGAAGCCATTGCCGAATCACACGATGTGCCGCTCGTTGGCCGTATTGCCGCCGGCGTGCCAATTACCGCCGAACAGCATGTGGACGACGTCATGCGTCTGCCGGAACGGCTGACCGGCTCCGGCACCCTGTTCATGCTGGAAGTCCACGGCGATTCCATGGTGGATGCCGCTATCTGCGATGGCGACTATGTGGTGGTGCGCGAACAGAATTCCGCCGTCAACGGAGATATCGTCGCCGCTCTGCTGGATGACGAGGCCACGGTGAAGACCTTCCGCAAGGAAAACGGCCATGTCTGGCTGATGCCGCACAACCCCGCATACTCGCCCATCGACGGCACACATGCCACGATTATGGGCAAGGTGGTCACCGTGCTGCGCAAATTGTAGCCTGTTCGCCACCAGCTGATCAGCGTGCACCGAATCGCGCCGGTCGTGCTATAGTCACGCACAGCTTACGGAACCCCGGCCTCGCGCCGGGGTTTCGTCGTATTCAGACCATATCGCAAATGGTATTGAGAAGCGGTTTCAACTCGATAGAGCGAAGGAGTACATATGGCTCATACCCATGCACCCGCACCATCCACATCCATAAACCCTGCCGCGCACCAGCGTAGCTGATTGCCACGTTGACCGTAACCGGTTCGGTCTTCCTCATCGAAGTGGTGTCGCTGTCTTAACCGGCTCATTGGCCCTGCTGGTGGATGCCGGTCATATGCTCACTGACATGTCCGTGCTGGCGGCATCCACAATCACCGCCATACTGATGCGCCGCAAGCCCAACAACACTCGTACTTGGGGCTGGGCCAGGCTTGAGGTGCTCACCGCTGCCGCAGGTGCCGTGGTGCTGCTCGTCGTTGGCATCTATGCGTTGATGGAGCCGGCATGCGTCTGTTCGGCGGTTCCAAAGCGGAAATCGACGATATCGGCTTGCTGCTGTTCGTGGGCATTCTGGGTCTTGCCGCAAATATCATCTCGATTTTCATCCTTGCCTCGCAGCGCGAAGACAACATGAATATGAAGGCCGCGTTCCTCGAGGTGATGAATGACGCACTTGGCTCGGTGGCCGTGGTGGCCTCTGCCCTGGTAATGATCCCCACCGGATGGAATGGCTTCGACGCCGTGGCCGGTGCCGTCATCGCACTGATGATGATTCCGCGCGCCATCAAGTTGCTGCACAACGCGGTCAAGGTGCTGCTGGAGGAAACACCGGATGGACTTGACCTCGATAAGGTACGCGAACATCTGGAAGACGTGCCGCATGTGCTTGCCGTGCATGACCTCCACGCCAGCACGGTGTCCACCGGCATGCCGATTCTGATGGCCCACGTGTAGTTGACAAAGACCTCACCATGGAAGATGCCGCCACAATCCTCACCCAACTGCAGGATTGCCTGCGCGAGCACTTCCCGGTCTCGGTCCCCCACACCACCTTCCAGCTCGAGCCCGAGGCTATAGCTCCCCCTCCTCCAACGAACTCCACGAATAAAAAATGCTCCCAACGGAGCATTCAGCAGGGTATAAAAAATCGCTGTACGTGTGCGATTTTCGTGCCGCACAAGTTGAAGGCCTACAAAGGTAGGTCGAGTCTTGTGCGGTGCGAAAGGCGCTCCGTACAGCGATTTTTTATCAGAAGCCGAACTGGGCGGCGGTTTCCTTCAGCGTCTCGGCAGAGCGCTTCAGAGCGGCGAGCTCCTTGTCGGAGACCGGGGTGTTGATGGTGTTGTTGACGCCCTGACGGTTGAGGAGGGTCGGCACGGACATGCAGATGTCGGAGATGCCGTGGAAGTCCTTGAGCATGGAGCTCACGGGCAGGATGCGGTTGGTGTCGTGCAGGACGCTTCGATGATGTCGACGCCGGACATGCCGATGGCGTAGTTGGTGGCACCCTTACCGTTGATGATCTTGTAAGCGGCGTTCTTGACTTCCTGGTGGATCTCCTCGCGCTTGTCGGCGTCGAGCGGATCGTGGCCGGGCAGCGGGGTCCAGTCGCACATGGGGACGCCACCGATGGTGGCGGACTCCCACAGCGGGACTTCGGAGTCGCCGTGCTCGCCGGCGATGTAGCGTGCACGTTCTTGACGTTGACGCCGGTCTGCTGGGCAATCAGGAAGCGCAGACGAGCGGAGTCCAGGTTGGTGCCGGAACCGAAGATCTGGTTCTCGGGCAGACCGGTGAGCTTCTGAGCCACGTGGGTAGCGATGTCGACCGGGTTGGTGATGAGCATGTAGATGGCGTTCGGAGCCACCTTGACCAGGTTCGGCATGATGGCCTTGAGGATGTTGACGGTAGCGCCAACGAGCTCAAGACGAGACTGACCCGGCTTCTGACGCGGACCAGCGGTGATGACGACCATGTCGGCGTCGCGGCAGATCTCAGGATCGTTGGAACCGTCGATGGACACGGTCGGTAGAAGCTGGAGCCATGCTGCATGTCGAGCACTTCGGCTTCCACGCGCTCCTTGGCGATGTCTTCAAGCACGATCTCGCGAGCGATGCCACGCTGGGCAGCGGCGAAGGCGAGGGTGGAGCCAACGGCACCGGCACCAATAACAGCAAGCTTCGTGGGCTTAACGGTAGTTCCGCATGATGGATGAACCTCTCTTCAAAGGCGGTCTGCTGATGAATGGCAGGCCTTGTAACTAACGTCTTCACTCTATAAACCCGCTAAGACGTTTTGCTACCAGCACACCACCCTGTTTGATAACCGTATGGTAATGTTTTCAACGGTTGTTAGCGCTCACGAATATACTGTGATGTTTATCACGTTAGTCAATGGACTGTTCGACCACCTGAGCGGCAAGATGGGCGTCAACGTCCGCTTCAAGCTGTATGCCATCATCGCGGTACTCCACCTTGTCTACCTTGCCGTATTCGCGTACACGAGAGATCAGGGAGCCAGCGGCATACGGCAGCAGAGCGTTGACATGCACATGCGGGACCGGCAGCAGACTTTCGACCGCGGTACGCAGCTCGTCCAATCCCTCACCGGTATAGGCGGAGACGATGAACGCGTCTGGCTGCAGCGCGGCGAGTCGTTCACGAGTCGCCTCGTCCGCCTGATCGGCCTTGTTGAATACGAGAATACGCGGAATCGAGGCCGTGCCTTCGATGTCCGCCAACACGTCATTGACCGCGTCGACCTGAGAGAACGGGTCAGGGTGGGAGCCATCGACCACATGCAGGATCACGTCGGCCTCGGCCACCTCTTCCAGGGTGGATTTGAACGCCTCGACCAGCTGGGTGGGCAGGCGGCGCACGAAGCCGACCGTGTCCACGTAGGCGTAAGCGCGTCCGTCGCGGGTTTTGGCGCGGCGCACGGCCGTGTCCAATGTGGCGAACAGCGCGTTTTCCACCAGTTCGGCCGACCGGTCAGACGGTTGGTCAACGAGGATTTGCCGGCGTTCGTGTAGCGACCACGGCCACTGTGGGCAGGCCGAAGCGACGGCGTGAACCGCGCTTGACCTCACGTGCCGGGGCCATCTCACGAATCTGACGGCGCAGTCTGGCGATACGCGTGCGAATTACACGACGGTCCATTTCGATTTTGGTCTCGCCCGGGCTCGCGATCCGATGCCCGCATCCGCGCCGGCCGCGCGACCGCCGGCCTGACGGGACAGCGAACCACCCCAACCACGCAGTCGGGGCAGCATGTATTCGAGCTGCGCCAACTCCACCTGCGCCTTACCTTCACGCGAGGTGGCGTGCTGGGCGAAGATGTCCAGAATCACCGCGGTGCGATCCACCACCTTGACTTTGGCGGCGTCCTCCAATGCACGGCGCTGTGACGGCGGCAGGTCGTCGTCCACGATAATCGTATCGGCTTCCTCACGCGCCACGATGCCGGCAATCTCCTTGGCTTTGCCGGAACCAACGTACGTGGCTGCATCCGGCTTGGAGCGATGCTGCAGCAAACCATCGCATACCACCGCACCGGCGGTTTCGGCGAGCGCCGCCAACTCTCTCAATGATTCCTCGGCCTTGGCTTGCGTGGTGACGGCGGACGACCAGACGCGACGAGCACCACACGTTCCAGACGCACCTTGCGGTATTCGACTTCGGTGACGTCCTGCAGCTCGCCGAGACCGGCGACATGCTTGAGCTCGTTGCGGGCCTCGCGCTCCTCCCATTCCTGGTTGGCGTCCTCATGCCAGCCGGTCGCGCGCTGGCTGTCGTCGAGCAACACTTCGGACTGCTCGGCCAGCACACCTTCAGGGGTAACGTCGTTGTTGCCGCGGTTGATGTCGGTGTACTGGGTGTTGTCGGTCAAGTGCGCCTCGTTTGGTTGGAATGGTTCACGATTCTTCTATGGTCCTTTATTATCATCACATGAGGTGACATGCTGGCATAGATCGGCACGTACCGGCATAGGCCGGCTGATACAGGTCGGCATACGAGAGCGGCGAATCCCGCAGAAATGGAGCGACCATGGCAGAACAGTATTTCTCTGCGGAACCCGCATCGAAGGATGTGCGCCGCACATTGAACGTAACGTTGCGCGGCCATGAGGCGACCGCTCAGGTGTCGAACGGCGTGTTCTCCGGCTCGCGCGTGGACCTCGGTACGTCGGTATTGCTGAAGCATGCGCCCGAGCCGCCGCTTACCGGCGATTTTCTGGATTTGGGCTGCGGCTGGGGCCCTATCGCCCTGACATTGGCGTTTGAGTCGCCCGAAGCGAACGTGTGGGCGGTGGATGTCAACGAGCGCGCGGTGGACCTGACCCATGCCAACGCACAGGCGAACGGCCACACGAACATTCATACGGCTCAGGTGGACGAGTCCAGCACTCCCCTGCCTGCCGAGAACCAGCCGGCGTTCTGCGAGACGGTGCCGAGCGACCTCACGTTTGATGTGATTTGGTCGAACCCACCGATCCGAGTCGGCAAGGAAGCGCTGCATACATTGCTTATGGCTTGGCTGCCGAAGCTCAAGGTGGGCGGTGCCGCCTATCTCGTAGTGCAGAAGAATCTCGGTTCCGATTCGCTGATCCCCTGGCTGGACGATGCGCTCGGCGAGGGGTTCACTGCGAGCAAATACGCGAGCTCCAAGGGCTTCCGTATCATTGAAGTTCGTCATGAAATATGAGTATCCCGCAGAACTTCCCGTATCTGCCGCGCGTGATGAGATAGCCAGCGCGGTCAAACGTTCCCAAGTCGTTATTGTGTCCGGCCAGACCGGTTCGGGCAAAACCACACAGCTGCCGAAAATCCTGCTTGAGCTTGGCCGTGGCACGCACGGCAAGCAGATCGTGCACACCCAGCCTCGCCGTATCGCCGCACGCACGGTGGCCGAACGTATCGCCTCGGAGATGGGCGTGAAGCTCGGTGACGAGGTCGGCTATCAGGTGCGTTTCACCGACGAAAGCTCGCCCGGCACACGATTGAGGGTCGTGACCGACGGTATTCTGCTCGCCCAGATCCAGCGCGATCCGAAACTCACCCGATACGATACGATCATCATCGACGAGGCGCATGAGCGCAGTCTTAACATCGACTTCTGCTCGGCTATCTGACGGCACTGCTGCCTCAGCGCCGCGATCTGAAGCTCATCATTACCTCCGCGACCATCGATTCGGTCAAGTTCCAGGAGCATTTCGAGCACGCCTTGCATGAGAAGGTGCCGGTAATCGAGGTTTCCGGACCGCACCTTCCCGTGCAGGTGGTCTACGAGCCGCTTGGCACCGCGCCCGCGTTGATGCGCGAAGTGCCGGGATT
>ENA-OQHA01001249-OQHA01001249.1-human-gut-metagenome-genome-assembly--contig:-NODE-1249-length-10088-cov-4.489810_pt1 | contig 10088 bp, 18 predicted proteins | sample MGYA00242558_ERZ504707 | MGnify/ENA primary metagenome ERZ504707 (study PRJEB26092, sample SAMD00036197) | human gut metagenome | host: Homo sapiens | study: EMG produced TPA metagenomics assembly of... | reverse complement strand
GGCGTATTTATTTCGATGCTGTTCAGGACCACAGACTTCTTTGCTCTTGTAACCTCGTTCTAAATAAACCGTCTGGCGGTATCTAACTGATTAACATTTCAACAAAGAAGCTGTGGTTGGAGCCTCCAATAAACCGTCTTTACGGTAGGGATTTTTCACCAATCCACAGCACCCTGAAACTATTGTAGCATTCCGCTGGAGAGCGGTCTATAAATACTACTCTTTTATAATACGAGGGATTTTTATCGCAAAATTAGTCGTGGCAGAAAAGCCATCTGTCGCTATGTCCTATGCAAAAGTCCTTGGTGCGACAAACCGCAAAGACGGTTATCTGGAGGGCAACGGCTATCTGGTTAGTTGGTGCATCGGGCATTTGGTAGAGCTGGCACCGCCCAACATCTACGACGCCAAGTACGTCAAGTGGAGCATCGCAGACCTGCCCATCCTGCCGCAAAAGTGGCAGTATCTGGTGTCTGCCAGCACCAAAAAGCAGTTTGGCATCCTGCAAAAGCTGATGCACCGCCCGGATGTGGACAGTATCATCTGTGCAACGGACGCAGGGCGCGAGGGCGAACTGATTTTCCGTTTGGTGTACCAGCAAGCGGGCTGCAAAAAGCCCTTCTCCCGCCTGTGGCTGTCCAGCATGGAGGAAAACGCCATCCGAGAGGGCTTTGCCCACCTCAAACCGTCAACTGAATACGATGCGCTGTACAATGCAGCACTCTGCCGGGAACGTGCCGACTGGATGGTCGGTATCAATGCGTCCCGGCTTTTTTCGTGTCTGTACGGTCAGCCGCTTGCAGTTGGGCGTGTTATGACCCCTGTGCTGGCTATGACGGTCGTGCGTGAGGCTGCGATTGCCGCCTTTGTGCCGGAGAAATTCTACACCGTAGATCTGGAACTGACCAGCGGCTGCACGGCATCCAGCCGCCGCATTCCTGAAAAACCGTGGCAGAAAACCTGCTGGAAGCCTGCCGAAAGGAGATGGTGGCAACGATCCAGCGCATCACCCGCAAGGAGAAATCCGAGAATCCGCCGCCGTTGTACGACCTGACCACCTTCAGCGGGACGCTAACCGTTTGCTGGGGTACAGCGCACAGCAGACTTTAGACTATGTACAGAGCCTTTATGAGAAGAAACTTACCACTTATCCAAGAACTGATAGCTGCTATATCACCGACGATGACGAGGAGATGCTGGAGGAGCTGACCGAGGAACTGGAAGTTTTTCTCGACATTACCCCGGAAGATGTGGACGGGGCGGTGCCCCGGACACGGCGCACCGTCAACCGGGAAAAAGTCACCGACCACCACGCCATCCTGCCCACCCGCAGTATGCTGCAAGCCGATCTGGAGGCTCTGCCCAAGGGCGAGCAGAACGTCCTGAAGCTCATCATCGCCCGGACACTGATGGCGGTGAGCAAACCCTTCCGGTATCTGGAGACCCTGCTCACCACCGAATGTGCCGGAGAGGAATTCTCCGCAAAGGGCAAGGAGGTTCTGGAGGAAGGCTGGAAAGCGATGGAGCGCAAGGTGCTGGCAGACATCCTGAACCGAAAACAGGAACTTACCACCCTGCCCAATGCGGCAGAAAACGAGTGCGGTATCCTCAACGCAGAGCTGAAGGAGGGTCAAACGTCCCCGCCGAAGCATTTTACTGAGGACACCCTGTTACACTCGATGGAAACCGCCAGTGCAGACAGTATGCCGGAGGGCGTGGAACGTCAGGGCATCGGCACCCCGGCAACCAGAGCCGCCACCATTGAAAAGCTGGTGCAGAAGGGCTTTCTGGAGCGCAAGGCAGCAAGAAAACCAAGGATGACTGCTGCCCACCGGACAAGGGCAAAGCCCTCATCACCGTAATGCCCGAAGAAATCCAATCCCCGGAAATGACCGCCGATTGGGAAACAAAGCTGCTGCAAATCGAACGTGGCGAAATGGAGCCGAACGAATTTATGACTGAAATCAAAGAGATGATCTCCTCTCTGGTAACGACCACCGAGGCTGCGAAAGGAGCGAATGCGCTTATGAAAAACAAAGTGATTGGCGTCTGCCCCAACTGTGGTGCAAATGTTGTGGAGCGTGAAAAGGGCTGGTTCTGCGAGAACCGGGAGTGCCGTTTCGTGCTGTGGAAGGACAATGCGTTCTTCAAGCGTCTGGGCAAGCGGCTGGATTCCCATGTGGCGGACAAGCTGCTGCGGGATGGCCGTGTCCGCCTGAAGGACTGCAAGAGCGCCAAGGGCAAGACCTACAACGCCACCGTCCTGCTGTCCTGTGAAGCTGATGGCCGCAGCAAGTTTTCTCTGGAATTTGAGGGTGGATGCTGATGGAGCAGAAAACGGAAGCCCTCTATCTCATCAACGGAGACAGGTTTTTGCATTTGCGGGAAACCGGTGCCGGTGTCGGCTTTGCCACCTACAACTGCGCGAACGGTGCGCCGCTGGAAAGCGGTCAGATTTCCAAGCAAAATCTGCCGCCGGATGGCCGCAACGCCATTCCTGCCGCCCGGAACTGGTATCTGTTTGAGCTTTCCAGCGATGACCGCAAGGCGATTCAGGAGGTCAGCTTGCAGCACCTCGATACCATCCCGCAGTCTGGTGTCCGCAGGCGGCGCATCTGGGATGACCCCACGATTCCCAGAGATGATGTCCGGCTTATCAACAGCCACTATGATGATCTCTACCGTGTGCCGAATCATGGTGTGATTCAGGTTGACCGTTCCGATGGCAGCAGTTACACGGCGCGTGTGGAGCATCTGGACGATTATCACTTCGATCTGGGAGAGTATGGGAACGTCTATCATATCGCTCAGTTTGGCGAGATGATGGAGCGCACTGGCTCGACCGCCTATCCTGAAATCCAGACACAGGACGAGCAGGGCGCATGGGAGCTGGGCGGCAAAGGCTATCTTGCCATCCAGTCCTGTGAAGATGGCTGGGATTATACCCTTTATCACAGCGATTATTCTGTGCTGGATGGCGGGCAGATTGATGCACCCGAATTGACAATTCAGGAAGCCCGTGAGCAGATTCTGGAAGCACACCACATGGAAAAGGGCCGGCGGCTACTGCAGGACTACGATGCCGTCATGGACAAAGTTGCGGAAACCGAGGAACTTAGTGCAGATCACCGCCCTTCCACATTGGAAAAGCTGGCAGCACTGGCAAGTGATACGTCTGCGCCAAAATCCTCTGCACGTTCTGCGCCAGAACTGTGAGGTGGACGATGCAGCAAAAATGGAACCAGAATTTTGACGGTGAACCCATGACGGACATCCCACAGAAATTTCTGAACGCAGGGTGCGATGTTTATATGGTGATGCAGCTGCGGCATGACGAAAAAATCCTCGATGAAAGATTTGCTTCTATGCGGGAGTTGAATCGTCGGGGCAAAACGCCCGACCCGGAGCATTACGAGGTCACCTACTATGCTGATCTGCCCGCCATGTGGCAGGATGTGCCGAACAACGAGGTTTTGGAAGAACTGTTTCAGGTGTTCAACCTCTCCCGTCCGCAGGATTTTGAGGGACACAGCCTGTCGGTCAGCGATGTGATCGCACTTAAACGCAACGGCGATGTATCTGTGCATTATGTGGACAGCATCGGCTTCAAAGATTTACAGGGGTTTCTGGACAAGCAGCCGGAACGCCCTTCGGTGCTGATGAATCTCAAGGAAAAGTGCGATGCCCCGGAGTGCAATCCTACCGTCTGCCGGAAAGCGAGGGATGAACATGAACTTTGACCACGAGGAATTGACCCTGATGATGCTCTACAACACCGGCACCGGCTGGGGCTTATCCACGAACTGCGGCTCATGCAGTGCTACCTGATGCCCGATGAAACTGCTCTGCGGGAACTGTCGGAGGGCGTTATCGAGAAGCTGAAACTGCTGACCGATGCGGAGTTTGCCGAGCTGGAATTTCCCCCGGACTGATTTTTGCCGCCTGCGGGCGGCGTACATAGGCTCTTTTGTACCGAAAAATTTTCGCAAACCGCAAGAAAGTGGGCTTGATAGAATCCTTCCATTCATGCTATACTAAAACCAGTTTTAATGCACAGAAAAATTGAAAGCGGAGGATAGCCAATGGATACCAAAAAAAGATCACCCATCGACCGCCTGCTTTTTGCCACCTTTCTGAAAGGCCGCACTTCATCCCGTGATGTATGGGAAGAAAAGGGCGATATGACCCCCGAAGATAACCAGAAGATCATCGAGGAAACCAACGAGATCATCAACAATGATTCCACTATCCCTTCATCAGCTACCTGTCCGACCTGCTTGCCAAATCCAAACCCTCCGATGAAGCGGTCAAGAAGCTGCACGACTGCATCGACAAAGTTGCCGCCGCACTGGGGCAGGACAGCACCGATGTGTTCCGTGCGCTCCTTGCAAAGCTGATCGAGGAGCCGGAAGAAAAGCAGACCTTTGACCGTCTGCTGGAGATGGCAGAAAAGTTTGCCGCAAAACACGAATAAAATACCATAGATTCCATAAGCGAGTGACCTGAAAAGGCCGCTCGCTTTTTTGTTTACCATGAACTTGAAGGGAGGAACGCTATGCCAAGCAAAACCGAAGAATATCTCGCCCTTATGATGAAGCCGGGGTGGAGATGCAGTTCAACTCTGCCGCTGCTATCCATGCTGGCGCAGAAGATCACGGTCTTTTTGCCGTTGATCCGCACATCGGTCAGGTCGATGTTATACACGATTTTGGGAATGATGTCTTTTCGTCATTTTAACAAATTCGCTCTTTTATAGTACATACCTTGCAACGGTGTACAAAGGGAACATAATAAAAAACTTAATAATGGACTGCCAATCTTACACAAAGTACCGCCCAAACGAGACTACGGGCGGTATTTTTGTATCATGGCGGAGAAAGGAGGAACTTCCCACGGGGGCTTGACTGAAAAGTTGAGCCTCTTTTTTCATGCCAAAAACAGGAGGTAAATGCTTATGGCAGATGATAAAACCACAAAAACGCCGGAACAGCCGGTAACGGATAGCGGGCCGGGCAAGGAAACGCCTCCCGCTCCCCCAAAAGAGCCGGAGAAGGTTTCCGTTTCTCCGGAGCCGGAAAAAAAGACGGAACCGGAGGTAAAGAACCCGCAGGTTTCCGTCTATAACTTCGCTGAAATTATGAAGGAAAAGAAAGGTCGAGGAACGGGCGGCAGCTCCCAGCGGGGAAAAGCCTGCCCCGGCAAAAACGGAAAAACCGGAAAAGCAGCCGGAGGCTCCGAAGAAAGCGGAGGAAAAACCCAAAGAGCCGGAACAGCCGAAGCGCCGGGGCCGTCCCCCGAAAGCAGATAAGGACAAGGCCGCAACCCCGAAGCCCGAAGCTCCCGCACAGAAACCGGAAAATGCGGTCAAAAAGGAACCGGAGAAAAAAACGGCGTCAACGGTACAGGCCGCTCCCGCTCCGAAGGAACCCGAAAAACCGAAGGATGCACCACGCCGGGGCAAGGAACAGATCGTCTATATCAAGCTGAACGAGCTTCACGCCTTCAAGAACCATCCCTTTGAGGTTCGGATGATGAAGAAATGCGGGCTATGGTGTCCAGCGTCAAGGACAAGGGCGTGACCCAGCCCGCTATCGTCCGTCCCCGTGAGGATGGCGGCTATGAGATCGTGTCCGGCCACCGCCGCCAGAAGCCAGCGAGCTTGCCGGATATGCGGATATGCCTGTATTGTTCGCAATCTGACGGACGATGAAGCCATCACGCAGATGGTCGAGGACAATCTCAACCAGCGTGAAGAAATCCTCCCCAGTGAGCGGGCCAAAGCCTTGAAAATGCAGCTTGAGGCCATCAAGCACCAGCTCCCGCACTTCGGGCCAGATTGACCCGAAGGACGCAGGAAAACGCTCCAACGAAATTGTAGCCGAGCGCAATAAGATGGCGGTCAAGCAGGTGCAGCGGTATATCCGGCTCAATGAGCTGGTTCCCGACCTGATGAAGCTGATGGATGAAAAAAGCTGGCTTTACTACGGCGGTGGAGCTTTCCTATATCGGCAAGAAGAACCAGAACTATATCGCCGTCGCCATTGACAGCCAGCAGTCCTCGCCTTCACAGGCGCAGGCAAAGCGTATGCGTGAGCTGGACGAAAAGAAGCTGCTCAACGGGGATGTGATCGACGGCATTATGATGGAGGACAAAAAAGGAGGTAGACAAAGTGATTTTGACAGGTGCGGAACTGAGCAAGTATTTCGGCAAGGAAACTACGCCGAGGGAAATGAAGGACCAGATCATCAAGCTGCTGGACGACTGGAAGGGTCAGCAGAAGGAACATGAAAAGCCGGAGAAGAAAACCGAACAGGAAAAGTAAGCCCAAACTTCGGGTCAGCATGGCCCGAGGATTGCGGGGCTCTGCCCCGCGCCCCGAAGCTCTGGAGATATAAATTATTCCCCGTCGCCAGTTATTCCGTAGCATAGCCGGGAAAATCAGTCAAGGCAGCGCCGCCGCAGGCGTGCCAGAGGCACCCTTGACGGATTTCTCCCGGTTATGCTTTTTCCCGGTCAAGCGACGGGGATATAAATTCTCCAGAGCCGTTCCCCTTCCCGGGGGAAGGGGCGGAGGGGTTGCGAACTCTTGCTTTTCCCTAAACCAAAACAGAAATGGAGGCTCAACCAATGAAACGACCTTTAGCATACCTGACCGCCGCATGGAGCGGCGAGCCGGATGTTGATATGGAGCTGGCGGCCCACTACTGCCGTCTTGCTTATGAGGCGGGCTTTTCCCCGATCTGCCCGCTCTTGTATCTGCCGCTGTTTTTGAATGACAGCGTTCCCGAGGAACACAAGGCTGGGATTGATATGCGCCGGGATATGCTGCGGCGCTCCCACACCCTGATTGTCTGCGGCAGCGCTGTGGACGAGGATGTAAAAAATGATATTGCAGTTGCCGGACGGCTGGGCATTGCGGCGACAACGCTGGAAGGGTGCTTGCCGTGAAGGGACACGGCACCCCGGGCCATGCCGGACATTAAGCTGGGAAGCCTTTTCGACGGGATCGGCGTGTTCCCTCTGGCTGCTTCCCGGTGCGGTATCCGTCCGGTATGGGCCAGTGAGATTGAAAAAGCGCCCATCTTCATAACCAAAAGGCACTTTCCCGACATGGTGCATTTGGGGATATTACGAAGGTGGACGGCGGGAAAATCCCACCTGTCCATATAATTACCTTCGGTTCCCCCTGTCAGAACCTTTCTCTGATCGGCAACCGCTCCGGCCTTGCCGGGGCAAAATCAAGCCTGTTCTATCAGGCGTTTCGTATCATACAGGAAATGAGGGATGCTACTGATAACCTATATCCAGCTATCGCTGTTTGGGAAAACGTCATGGGAGCGTTTTCTACAAATGACCGGATGGACTTTAGAGCCGTCCTATCCGCCTTCTCGGACACCGAAGTTCCAATGCCTCCTTCGGGAAGATGGGGAAACGCCGGAATGGTGCGAGGGGGAACGCCTGATGTGTGCTGGCGGCTCATGGACGCCCAGTATTGGGCAGGCTCCCGAAGCTGGCACGAAGGCAGCGGATTTTCGTCGTGGCGGATTTTGGAGGCAGACGTGCCGCAGACATACTATTTAAGCCCCGTCCAATGCTCCCACTTCCTCCGCCTTGCGGAGAGGGCGGGTGGGCCGCCGCCGAAGGAGATCGAACAGCTTCTTTTGAAACAGGGCGGCAGATACCAGTCATCCACCCCTTTCAGTGCTTCCGTATGCGGGGAGCGGCAAAAAGGCAAGAAGAAACGGCCTTCCGAAACAGCTTCGGATTACCAACTGACCCTTTTCCCACTCTTTTAGCCAGTGATGTAACGCCCTTTGCCTTCTGGTATGAGGGCGACCCGAAGGGCGGCTGTATCCGTTTTCTGACGGAAACGGAAAGCGAACGGCTGATGGGGCTGCCAGAGGGCTGGACAAAGTACGGGGCGGACGGCGTGGAGATCCGGTCTCTGCAACGCTACAAGGCACTGGGAAACGCGATTGCCCTCCCTTGCGCCGATTACATTATGGCCGGGATTTATGAGGTGCTGGCTGACCGGGCCGGAAAGGAGGAATGAGCCCATGTTTGAAGCCTATATAACCAATACAGCCCTATACCCCTTAATGGGGATTGAGGTAGGGACAACGGTACATTTCCCCATGACGACACAGGAGTTGCAGGCCGCCCTTGCCAAAATCGGGATAGACGGGAAACGGTACAGCGAAGTGTTCTTTACCAGCTTTGACAGTGATGTGCTGGGGCTCTACGATTATCTCTACGAATGTGAGAACATCGACGAGCTGAACGAGCTGGGCCACGCCCTGCTGGAAGTACGGGATAAGGGCGGACTGGAAACCTTTGAAGCCGCTCTTGTCTTGGGAAACCACACAAGGAGCGTGAAGGATTTGATAAACCTGACGCAGAACCTTGACCTTTACCGCTTTTACCCGGATATTTCCGATGATGAAGGGCTGGGCCGTCTTTACGCCGACGAGCTTGGGACTATCGACATACCGGAGCACATTCAGAACTACTTCGATTATGAGGCATACGGGCGGGATGTGCGTATCAACGAGGGCGGCGTATTCGCTCCCGGTGGGTATGTGTCGGCAGTCCCGGAGGGCTTCAAGGAGTATTACCACGGGCCGCAGGACATTCCGCCGGAACACCGGATATTTGCCTATCCTGAAAAGGCCGAGCCTGTCCACTCCATTCTCGCTACACTCAAACGGTTTCAAGAAGCCCCACCCGCTCCGAAAAAGGACAAGGCGGGGCCTTCCCATGAAGAACGGTAAGACTTCGGGCCAGCATGGCCCGAAGCATAAAGGAGGTGCATACCATCAACTATTACCCTATCAATGAAGGAGTCGCCCGCCGGGCAAAAGAAATGAACAGCTTTTCCGACTACAAGGAAGGGAGCGCAACGGCGGAATACCGGGCAATGGTGGACAAGGCCGCCGCCATAGCGGAACAGCAGAAATCCCGGGTGGACCCCATGTACCATGAGAAGATCGACCATCTGTTAGACACCTACGCCCGCAAGCTGGCCGAAAACATGAACCAGGCTTTGCCATTGACGCAAGGGTTCCCTCTGTGATGATCGCCGGACCTGCCAATTTCCCGGTGGGAAAGAAGGAAAAGCAGAACCGGGCCCGGGACAGCAACATGGAGGAATGGCGGTATATTCAAGGACTGCTGGATAAGATACGCAGTACCGGCATGGGCGGGATCAGCGCTGATGACCCGGCAGCGATTGAAAAGCTCCAGAAGAAGCTGGACGGGCTGGAACGCTCCCAGCTCATTATGAAGGAGGCCAACGCCTATTACCGCAAGCATGGCAAGCTGGACGGCTGTGCGCTGCTGTCGCCGGACCAGATTGAAGAGCTGAAAGCAAGCATGGCGTCAAGTTGGCGAAGCGACCCGAGGCCCTTTGAAAGTTACCAGCTAACCAACAACAATGCGGAGATTCGCCGGGTAAAGGCCCGTATCGAACAGCTTTCCAAACAGGCACAGCAGGAATTTTCCGGCTGGGAGTTCGATGGGGGTCGTGTGGAAATGAACCGGGAGGACAACCGCTTGCAGGTGTTCTTTGACGGAAAGCCTGACGCGGACACCCGAGCCGAGCTGAAAAGCAGCGGTTTCCGCTGGGCTCCCAGCGTGGGAGCATGGCAGAGGCAGCTCACGGACAACGCCATCCGGGCGGCTGACCGCTTGGAATGTATCAAGCCGCTGTCCGGCGAAAAGCTTCCCAGCTTCAAAAGAAGCCCTCTATCTTGCAGACCATGCGGGAACAGGGCGAAAAAGTCCAGACGGAGCCGGAAAAGAAAGCTCCGTCCGGCAGGGATGCCGAGCGGTAAGCCTCGGGCCACATTGGCCCGAGGTTTTCTGTTCCCCGAGACTGTACGGGGGCCTCCCGGATAACGGGGACCCCGACGGAAAGACTAACTATTAAAAGTCAAGCCCCAAAACAAAATTTTCGAGAGAAATTTTAAGGTGGTGAAAATTGGTATAGCAAACAAGAGCATCCGTTGTCGGATACTCGCTCCGTATAAAATCGCACGCTTAATAATCAGCTAAGAAGGCTTTTCCAGAACGCTGCATAGCAAAAATA
>ENA-OQHA01001248-OQHA01001248.1-human-gut-metagenome-genome-assembly--contig:-NODE-1248-length-10101-cov-1.793162_pt1 | contig 10101 bp, 12 predicted proteins | sample MGYA00242558_ERZ504707 | MGnify/ENA primary metagenome ERZ504707 (study PRJEB26092, sample SAMD00036197) | human gut metagenome | host: Homo sapiens | study: EMG produced TPA metagenomics assembly of... | reverse complement strand
AAGTATATTGATTCTTATAAAGCGTATTTAGAAATTATTCCCTATAATAAATTGATACAAGATTCGAAAAAAAGAAATAGAATATTATTTGATAAAACTTTTTAACCAAAGTTAGTAATTATGTAAATTTAGGAAGATTATTCAGGAGAAATCACATGGATCATTTTGAATTAGTGTCAGAATATAAACCAACCGGCGACCAGCCACAGGCGATCAAAGAACTAGTCGAAGGTTTTAAAGAAGGCAATCAGTGCCAGACATTGCTTGGCGTCACCGGATCTGGTAAGACATTTACGATGGCGAATGTCATCCAACAATTGAATAAACCAACGCTGATCATAGCACACAATAAGACACTGGCAGCGCAGCTTTATGGGGAATTTAAAGAGTTCTTTCCAAATAACGCAGTGGAATATTTTGTCTCCTACTACGATTACTACCAGCCGGAGGCTTATGTCCCATCTTCTGACACCTATATTGCGAAGGATTCTTCTGTCAATGAAGAGATTGATAAGCTGAGATTATCTGCGACAGCAGCATTGATCGAGCGGAGGGACGTGATTGTAGTTGCCAGCGTTTCCTGCATCTATGGTCTTGGTGAACCGGAAAACTTTGAGCAGATGATGGTATCGCTCCGTCCGGGGATGGAGAAGGACAGAGATGAAGTGTTACGCCAGCTGATAGATATTCAATATGACAGAAATGATATGGATTTCAAGCGGGGAACATTCCGGGTGCGCGGAGATACAATAGAAGTTGTACCGGCAGACCGTGGCGATACAGCTATCAGAGTTGAATTTTTCGGAGATGAGATTGATCGGATTTCGGAGATAGACATGCTTACCGGAGAGATTAAAAATACGCTGAATCATATTGCAATATTTCCGGCATCCCATTACGTTGTACCGAAGGAGCGTATGGAAAAAGCAATTAAAAATATTGAGATTGAACTGGAAGAACAGGTGAAATATTTCAAATCGGAAGGCAAGCTTCTGGAAGCGCAGAGGATTGCAGAACGTACGAATTTTGATATAGAAATGATGCGTGAGACAGGATTCTGCTCGGGAATTGAGAACTATTCAAGACATTTAGCGGGACTTGCACCGGGACAGCCGCCGAACACATTGATGGATTATTTCCCGGATGATTTTATTATTATGATCGACGAGTCGCACAAGACGGTTCCGCAGATCGGCGGCATGTATCATGGAGACCAGTCCAGAAAACGTACACTGGTAGAATATGGATTCCGTCTGCCGTCAGCACTGGATAACAGACCACTTAGCTTTGACGAATTTGAAAGCAAGATCGATCAGGTCATGTTTGTATCTGCAACACCGGGCAAATATGAAGAAGAACATGAACTGTTAAGAGCCGAGCAGGTAATTCGTCCGACAGGTCTTCTCGATCCGGAAGTGGAAGTTCGTCCGGTAGAAGGACAGATTGATGATCTGATCGGAGAAGTGAATAAAGAGATTGCCAATAAGCACAAAATACTGATAACAACACTGACCAAACGTATGGCAGAAGACCTTACTGACTATATGAGAGAGCTGGGAATCCGCGTGCGCTACCTGCATTCGGATATCGATACACTGGAACGTACCGAGATCGTGCGGGATATGCGGTTGGATGTATTTGACGTACTGGTTGGTATCAACCTTCTGCGAGAAGGTCTGGATATTCCGGAAATCACACTGGTTGCAATTCTGGATGCAGATAAAGAAGGATTCTTGCGTTCCGAGACATCACTGATCCAGACCATCGGCCGTGCAGCGCGTAATGCAGAAGGACATGTCATCATGTACGCAGATACGATCACAGATTCTATGCGTGCGGCACTGGATGAGACGCAGAGGAGACGTGAAGTGCAGATGGCATATAATGAGGAACATGGCATTACACCGAAGACAATCCAGAAAGCGGTACGAGATCTGATCGCTGTATCCAAGAAGGTGGCAGCCTCTGAAGTGCAGATGGAAAAGATCCGGAATCTATGAGCGAGAAGGAATTAGAGAAACTGATCAAAGAACTGGAAAACAGATGAAGAAAGCAGCGGCAGACTGAACTTTGAGGCGGCAGCAGAACTCAGAGATAAGTTAATTGAGCTTAAAAAGACACTGCAGGAAATAAAGATATAGAAAAGGAGAGTATATACTCACATGTCACAGGAAAAAGATTCAAGACAATATATCAAAATCAGAGGAGCCAATGAGCATAATCTGAAGAATATAGATGTAGATATACCAAGAGACAAGCTGGTAGTTCTGACTGGACTCAGTGGTTCGGGAAAATCATCGTTGGCATTTGATACAATCTATGCGGAAGGGCAGAGAAGATACATGGAATCCCTGTCCTCTTATGCAAGACAGTTCTTGGGACAGATGGAAAAGCCGGACGTAGAAAGCATCGAGGGGCTTTCCCCGGCGATTTCCATTGACCAGAAATCTACGAACCGTAACCCAAGATCCACCGTAGGAACCGTAACGGAAATCTATGATTATTTCCGTTTATTATACGCAAGAGTCGGAATACCGCACTGTCCGAAATGTGGCCGCGAGATCAAAAAGCAGACGGTTGACCAAATGGTAGAACAAATCATGGGAATGCCGGAGAGAACTAAGATCCAGCTTCTGGCCCCGGTTGTAAGAGGAAGAAAAGGAACCCATGCCAAATTACTGGATCGTGCCAAGAAGAGCGGTTATGTCCGCGTCAAAATTGACGGTAATATGTACGAACTTCAGAAGAGATTAAGCTGGATAAGAATATCAAACACAATATTGAAATTGTGGTAGACCGTCTGGTAGTAAAAGAAGGCATCGAACAGCGTCTGACCGACTCCATTGAAAATGTACTGAATCTGGCAGAGGGACTGATGACCGTAGATGTGATCGGCGGAGAGCCGGTTCAGTTCAGTGAAAGTTTTTCATGCCCGGACTGCGGAATCAGTATCGAAGAGATTGAACCGAGAAGCTTTTCGTTCAACAATCCATTTGGAGCGTGCCCGGAATGTTTCGGACTTGGATATAAGATGGAATTTGATGAGGATCTGATGATCCCGGACAAACGTCTCAGCATCAGCGAAGGTGCCATTGCAGTTATGGGATGGCAGTCCTGCACAGACAAAAAAAGCTTCACTTATGCAATTTTGGATGCATTAAGCAAAGAATACGATTTTTCGCTGGACACTCCATTTGAAGACTATCCGAAAGAAATTCACGATGTTCTGCTTCATGGAACGAATGGAAAAGAAGTCAAAGTATATTATAAGGGACAGCGTGGAGAAGGTGTCTACGATGTTGCGTTTGAAGGATTGATCAAGAATGTAGAACGCCGTTACCGGGAGACTGGTTCGGAAACTATGAAAGCGGAATATGAAGAATTCATGAATATTACACCGTGTCATGCCTGCAAGGGACAGCGTCTGAAGCCGGGAGCACTGGCTGTTACGGTAGGAGATAAGAATATTGCAGAACTGACAGGAATGTCGATCGAGAAACTGCAGGCATTTCTGAAAGAACTGAAGCTAACGAATCATCAGATGCTGATCGGCGGACAGATCCTGAAAGAGATCAATTCCAGAATCCAGTTTCTGATGGATGTCGGACTGAACTATCTGACACTTGGAAGAGCAACTGGAACACTGTCCGGCGGAGAAGCACAGAGAATTCGTCTGGCGACTCAGATCGGTTCCGGACTGGTAGGTGTAGCATATATTCTGGATGAGCCAAGTATCGGTCTGCATCAGAGAGACAATGATAAATTACTTGGCACATTGAAACATTTGCGTGACCTTGGTAATTCCGTAATCGTAGTCGAGCATGATGAGGATACGATGAGAGAAGCGGATTTTATTGTGGATATCGGTCCGGGCGCGGGAGAGCACGGCGGCGAAGTGGTTGCAACGGGAAATGCAGAAGAAATCATGCAGAATGAAAAATCTGTAACCGGAGCCTATCTGAGCGGAAGAATCAAGATTCCGGTTCCGGAGACAAGAAGAGAACCAACCGGATGGTTGAAAGTACTCGGAGCACAGGAAAATAACCTGAAGAACATTGATGTCAGCTTCCCGCTTGGCGTAATGACCTGTGTAACGGGTGTGTCCGGATCGGGAAAAAGTTCGCTGGTGAATCAGATCCTTTACAAGCGTCTGGCAAGAGACCTGAATCGTGCAAGAACCATTCCGGGCAAACATAAAGGCATCGAAGGACTGGATCAATTAGATAAAGTTATCAATATCGACCAGTCTCCGATCGGACGTACGCTAGATCTAACCCGGCAACCTATACGGGAGTATTCGACCTCATAAGAGATCTGTTCGCAGCAACACCGGATGCGAAGGCAAGAGGTTATAAAAAAGGAAGATTCAGCTTTAATGTCAAAGGAGGACGCTGCGAAGCCTGCAGCGGAGACGGAATCATCAAGATCGAGATGCATTTCTTGCCGGATGTCTACGTTCCATGTGAAGTATGTAAGGGAAAACGTTATAACAGAGAGACTCTGGAAGTAAAATATAAAGGCAAAAGCATTTATGATGTGCTGGATATGACAGTAGAAGAAGCTATGCATTTCTTCGAAAATGTACCAAGCATCCGCAGAAAGATGGAGACTTTATATGATGTCGGACTTTCTTATATCCGTCTGGGACAGCCGTCCACGACGCTGTCCGGAGGAGAAGCACAGCGTATCAAGCTGGCAACGGAACTGAGTAAGAGAAGTACAGGAAAGACAATCTATATTCTGGATGAGCCGACGACAGGACTGCATTTGCTGATGTGCATAAGCTGACAGAGATTCTGCACAGATTGACAGCTGATGGTAATACGGTTATTGTGATAGAGCATAATCTGGATGTTATAAAAACTGCAGATTATATTATCGATATCGGACCGGAAGGCGGTGACAAAGGTGGAACCGTGATCGCAAGCGGGACACCGGAAGAGGTAGCAGAAAGTCCTGTGTCTTATACAGGAAAGTATATAAAACCGATGTTAGGAAGGTAGAAATATGACATTTTGTTCATCTCTTCGGGCAGATTCGTCATATTGTAATATTTATGTAAAAAGCTTCACAAAGATTTAAGCAAAATGGGTCTTTTTATTTTAAATAATTTTGATTATAATGGGAACATGCTCAAAAATAGCATGCGTATGATCATATCTTACAAAAGATAATGATATAGACAGCTTGATGAAGGGAGAATTGGGAATGTCAGTAGATCTTGGAATTGATTTGGGAACAGCCAGTGTATTAGTATATGTAAAAGGAAAAGGTGTTATATTAAAGGAGCCTTCTGTCGTAGCTTATGACAGAGATACAAATGCGATAAAAGCAATCGGAGAGGAAGCAAGAATGATGCTTGGAAGAACTCCGGGAAATATTGTAGCGGTAAGACCATTAAGACAGGGTGTTATTTCAGATTATACAGTAACTGAAAAAATGATTAAATATTTCGTGCAGAAGGCATTAGGTAAGAGAACCTTCAAAAAGCCTAGAATCAGTATCTGTGTCCCAAGTGGTGTAACAGAAGTGGAACGTAAGGCAGTTGAGGAGGCTACTTATGCAGCTGGTGCAAGAGAAGTTCATCTGATTGAAGAGCCGGTTGCAGCAGCTATCGGTGCAGGAATCGATATTTCAAAACCTTGCGGTAATATGATTGTTGATATCGGGGGAGGAACATCAGATATTGCGGTAATTTCTCTTGGAGGAACTGTTGTAAATACATCACTTAAGATCGCAGGTGATGATTTCGATGAGGCAATTGTGCGTTATATGAGAAAGAAGCATAATCTTCTGATCGGTGAAAGAACCGCAGAGGATATTAAGATTAAAATCGGTACAACTTATCCGTTGATTGAAGATGAGACTTTGGAAGTCAGAGGAAGAAATCTTGTAACAGGACTTCCAAAGACTGTTACGGTAACATCAACAGAGACAGAAGAAGCACTTCGAGAGACTACCGGACAGATTGTAGAAGCCGTAATCAGTGTGTTAGAGAGAACTCCACCGGAGCTTTCCGCTGATATTCTTGACAGAGGAATTATGCTGACGGGAGGCGGATCCATGCTGCGTGGTATGGAAGAGCTGATCGAGGAAAAGACAGGTATTAATACTATGACAGCGGATGATCCAATGAAAGTTGTAGCAATCGGTACTGGAGAATATGTAGAATTTATGGGCGAAAGAAAAGGTATCTAGAAAACCAGGGTGAATAAAATCGAATGGAAGAGATTAAAGGATACGTAGAACATATCGTTTACAGAAATGAAGATAACGGATATACAGTATTCCATCTGAATAATTCGGATGGAGAGGTTACCTGTGTCGGAAATTTTCATTTTATAGAAGAAGGAGAATTATTAAGATTGACAGGAGCTATACAACACATAAGATGTATGGACCTTCAATTCGCTGTGGAAGAATCGGAAGTATGTGAACCGGAGGATCTGATATCAATTGAAAGATATTTAGGATCCGGAGCGATAAAAGGAATCGGAGCCGCGCTGGCGGGAAAAATTGTCAAGAAATTTAAAGAAAATACTTTCGGATCATAGAAGAAGAGCCGGAGAGACTGGCGGAAATCAAGGGAATCAGCGAACGGAAAGCAAGAGAGATTGCTTCTCAGGTGGAAGAAAAGAAAGATATGCGTCAGGCGATGATCTATCTGCAGAAGTTTGGAATTTCAACGACGCTTGCGGCGAAAATCTATCAGCATTATGGCCGTAACGTTTATCGCACGATTGAGGAGAATCCGTATCAGCTGGCGGATCATGTTCCGGGGGTTGGATTTAAGACTGCTGATGAGATTGCGGCAAAGATTGGAATCCACACAGATTCAGATTTTCGTATACGAAGTGGGATTTTTTATACATTGCAGCAGAGCGTGAATGATGGACATATTTATTTGTATCAGGAAGCACTGTTAAGAGAGACCAGTGAATTGCTTGGTGTTCAGATTCAGGATATGGAACAGTACCTGATGGATCTTGTGATGGAAAAAAGATTGTTATGAAGCCGTCGGAGCAGGGAATGAGGATATATACGTCTCATTACTATTATATGGAATTAAATACAGCAAAAATGCTGCATGATCTTAATCTTGATTTTGAAATTGCAGATGCTAACTTAATACGCCGAATTAATAAAATCGAAAAAAATACAGAGTTGTATCTGGATGATATGCAAAAGACTGCTGTAATGGAAGCAGTAAGGCATGGTCTGATGATCCTGACAGGGGGACCTGGTACCGGTAAGACGACTACGATCAATGCTATGATACATTTTTTTGAAAGTGAAGGACTGGATATTTACCTGGCCGCACCGACAGGAAGGGCAGCAAAAAGAATGACTGAGGCAACCGGCTGTGAAGCACAGACGATACACCGTCTTCTGGAAGTGTCAGGAAATCCGGATGATGAGACAATCGGGGGCTTCCAGCGGAATGCAGAAAATCCACTGGAAGCAGATGTAGTTATCATTGATGAGATGTCGATGGTAGATCTGCCGCTTATGTATGCACTTCTGAATGCTATCGTACCCGGAACACGTGTGATCCTGGTGGGGGATGTGAACCAGCTTCCAAGTGTAGGACCGGGAAGTGTACTGAAAGATATCATTTCTTCGGAGTGCTTTTCGGTTGTAAAACTGACGAAGATATTCAGACAGGCCGGAGAAAGTGATATTATTGTGAATGCGCATAAGATCAACCGGGGAGAACCGGTTGTTCTGGACAATAAAAGTATGGATTTCTTCTTCTTAAAACGTGACGATACGAATATGATCATCAGCAATATTATTACATTGATCCAGAAGAAACTTCCAAAGTTTGTGAATGCGAAAGAAGCGGATATTCAGGTTCTGACACCGATGCGAAAAGGACTGTTGGGGTAGAGAGAATCAATAAGATATTACAGGAATATCTGAATCCGCCGAAACCTGGAAAACAGGAAAAAGAATACGGAGATCACCTGTTTCGTGAGGGGGACAAGGTGATGCAGATTAAGAATAATTATCAGCTTGAATGGGAAATTTCTACCCGCTATGGAATGACGATCGATAAGGGAATCGGTGTCTTTAACGGCGATATGGGAATCATACGTAAAATTAATACATATGAGGAAACGGTTACTGTTGAGTATGATGAAAAGAAGCTGGTAAAGTATCCGTATAATCTGCTGGATGAATTGGAACTGGCTTATGCTATAACGATTCATAAAGCCCAGGGAAGCGAATATCCGGCGGTTATTATCCCTTTGTTACAGGGACCAAGACAGCTATATTACAGAAATCTGCTTTATACGGCTGTTACAAGAGCAAGAAAGTGTGTTACAGTGATTGGAAATGAAAGTGTATTTCAGGAAATGATACATAATACGAATCAACAGAACCGTAATACGAGTCTTGCAGAGCGAATCCGGGAATTAAATGAATCATAAAAAAATCAATAAGATTAAAGAATCAATCATATCTTTGCTCTGGCCGGAAGTTTGTCCATTCTGCCAAAAAGTATGCAGAGACGGCATCTGCAAAGAATGCAGAAAGAAGCTGGAACTAGTGAAAGTCAGAGAACCAAGGTGTATGCAATGTGGAAAACAGATCCGTAGTGTAGAGCAGGAATACTGTTATGACTGCATGCATACACATCATTATTATGAACGGGGATTGAGTTTGTGGAACCACAAAAACCCCGTAAATCAGTCTGTTTATCAATTTAAGTACCATAACCAAAGAAGATACGGAATATTATATAGTCAGGAACTTGTAAAAGAATTCCAAAAAGAAATAGAAAGATGGAGGCCGGATATTATTATGCCGGTACCGTTGCATCCTTCAAGAAAGAGAAAAAGAGGATATAATCAGGCACAGATACTTGCAGAAGAAATAGGAAAAATCCTGGAAATCCCGGTGGACAGTAAAGTCTGATAAGAACCAGAAAGACCAGTCCGCAGAAAAAACTAGGTCACCAGGAAAGAAAAAAGAATCTGAAGCACGCATTTGCAGTGAAACATACATTTCAGGCAGTAAAGAGAGTGTTGTTGGTTGATGACATTTATACAACGGGAAATACAATTGATGCAGTGTCAAATGTATTGAAACAGAAAGGTGTAGAGAATGTTTACTTTTTAACCATAAGTATTGGACAAGGGTACTGAGATTTGTTATACTTAAAATGATGTTTTAATGGAATTAATATCATGTTGAGGTGGATATATGTTAGATGAGAGAAAAGTAAAATTAATGATAAAACTTGCTCTCTATGAAGAGACACATGGAAAAGAAGATTTTAAGATCAGCTCTTATTATAGAAAAGACTATGCAAGTCTGCATGTTATCTATGCATTCTTAAGTGTATCGGTTGGATATGTATGTCTGGTAGCGTGTTGTTACTTTGCCGGCGTGGAGAATATTATGGGTAATCTGTCAAATGGATTGATCATATTTTTATTTTTAATCATTTTGGCAGGTTATGTGGGTGTTGTGATTGTGTATTGCGGAATTGCCAGTCATATATATAATGAAAAACATAAAAAAGCAAGAAAAAGGGTAAAAAGATATAATCATAATCTGATCCAATTGCTGAAGATGTATGAAAAGGAGACAAAGTAATGGACAGTTTATATGTAATACGGGAGAGAATGCAGGATTTGTATTCCAGATACTCAATTGTGGCGGAATAAAGCAATACAATTTGTTCTGGCGGTCATGACATTTTACATGATCAACAATAATGTAGGATTTATGAAGACACTGGCATCGCCGGTGGTGGTACTGGCACTTGCAATTATTGCAACTTTCTTTCCACCAATCATTACAGTGATTCTGGCAACAGCACTGATCCTTGTACATATGTATTCAGTATCCATCGCAGCACTTGTTGTAACAGCATTGATTTTCCTGATTATGTATATTTTTTATCTTCGTTTTACACCGAAGATGGCAATCGTTGTACTTTTGACACCACTGGCATTTGCACTTAAGATTCCGGTTGTTGTTCCATCTCATGTGCGCTTTTAATGTCACCGATTTCCATGGTGGCAGTGGGATGTGGAACGGTTGTATATTATATGATGGCTTATATGAAAAGCAGCCTCCCGGTATGCA
>ENA-OQHA01001247-OQHA01001247.1-human-gut-metagenome-genome-assembly--contig:-NODE-1247-length-10109-cov-4.995592_pt1 | contig 10109 bp, 16 predicted proteins | sample MGYA00242558_ERZ504707 | MGnify/ENA primary metagenome ERZ504707 (study PRJEB26092, sample SAMD00036197) | human gut metagenome | host: Homo sapiens | study: EMG produced TPA metagenomics assembly of... | reverse complement strand
GTCGAACAGCAGGCGGTCGAGCTTGCCCGCATCCATGCCGTTTTCCTTGGATTCGAGCATGTCCAGCGCGTTGGCGGCTTCGATGTCCGCAGCATGCTCGTCCAACGCGTCCGCAATGGCAAGCAACAGTTCGTTTTTGGCTTCGGTATTTGCCTGTGCAAGACGCTCCTGTGCGCGTGCGGCCTGATCGGCCTGGCGGCACACCGCGTCGAACACCTCAGGACTCAATTCATCGCTCATAAAAAACAAGAGTAACCCACAATGGGCCGCATTGCCCGTTTCGACCCATATTGCACCGAAGATAGCCGGGGATATAAGCGCGGCTCCCTCTGATGAGGGAGCTGCGTACATCCGCAAAAAATCAGTGAATCTGGTCCAGGTCGGGGTAGAGCGGGAAGTCTTCGGCGAGCTTGTCGACGCGGGCCTTCAGCGCGGTCACGTCGGCGGACGGGCCGGCGGCGAGCGCGGTGCCGATGATGTCGGACACCTCCTCGTATTCCTTCGGTCCGAAGCCGCAGGTGGCCAGGGCGGACGTGCCGATTCTCAGGCCCGAGGCCACCGAGGCCGGGCGCGGGTCGAAGGGCACGGTGTTGCGGTTGATGGTGATGCCGCAGGCGGCGAGCAGATCCTCGCCCTGCTGGCCGTCCATCTCGCTGTTGCGTAGGTCGACCATCACCAGATGCACATCGGTGCCGCCGGTCAGCACGAAGATGCCGTTGCCTTGACGTCGTCGGCCAGTAGTCGTTCGGCAAGGATCTTGGCACCGTCGAACGTGCGCTGGCGGATGATCTCCGGGTCGATGCGGAAGGTCTCGGGGTTCACGCCGTACGCCTCGGCGTGGTAGAAACGGCCGGGGTAGCCTTCGGCGTATTTGTTGGTCAGCACGGAGCCTGGCATTGCAGTACCGCTCGCGGCACGAAGTTCTCAGAGGCGATCATCTCAAGGCCACTGCGCTGGCGGCCCAGTTCGGAGTCCAGCAGTTCGGCGATCTCAGGATCGGTTTCGCAGATCGGCGCGTTGAAAGCATCGGTTGCCTTCTGCGCAAGGGGTGAAGCGGTCATGGGTGCTCTTTGGTATAAGCGACAATTGATTCGCCGTTGTCGCCTTACCGTATGGCCCGTTTGCAGCCGGCCTGTTCCATGATATGGCCGGTCCCCGTTCGATGGCAATGGTGATTTTCGCCGGTGCGACCGGTCGGTTATGCGAGACGGACGGCCCTTCTGCCCACGGCCCACGCTAGACTGATGTGGATTCATCATCCCTTTCAGGCAGAAGGATTCATCGTGACAACCACCTTCCATTCCACCCGTAGCACCACCGATTCGCTGACCGCCAAGCAGGCGATTCGTAAGGGCATCGCCGATGACGGCGGCCTGTTCGTTTCGGACGCGTTGGGCAAGACCAAGGTGGACGTGGCCTCCCTGCCGGGCAAGTCGTACCAGCAAATCGCCGCCGAGGTGCTGGGCGCGCTGCTGCCGGACTTCACGGCCGAGGAGCTGGGCCAGTGCATCGCCGACGCTACGGCGAACAGTGTCCGACGAGCGCATCACCCCGCTCAAGCCCCTGGGCGACGATTACGTGCTCGAACTGTTCAACGGCCCGACTTCCGCGTTCAAGGACGTGGCGCTGCAGATCCTGCCGCGCTTCATGGCGCACACCACGCCGGCCGATGGCGACGCGGACGAGAAGATCATGATCCTCACCGCCACCTCCGGCGACACCGGCAAGGCCGCGCTGGCCGGCTTCGCGGACGCCCCGGGCACCGCGATCACCGTCTTCTACCCGGAAGCAAGGTCTCCCAGGTCCAGGAGCTGCAGATGACCACGCAAGCCGGCTCCAACGTGCAGGTGGCCGCCGTGGAAGGCAACTTCGACGACGCCCAGTCCGCGGTCAAGCGCATCTTCGGCGACCGCGCCCTGGCCGAGCGTCTCGCCGGCAATTCGCACGTGGTGCTTTCCTCCGCCAACTCCATCAACGTGGGCCGTCTGGTGCCGCAGGTCGTCTACTACTTCTCCGCTTACGCCCAACTGCTCGCCGACCAGGTGATCAACGTCGGCGATGAGGTCGAGTTTGTGGTCCCGACCGGCAACTTCGGCGATATCCTCGCCGGCTACTATGCCAAGCTGCTCGGTCTGCCGGTCAAGCACCTCGTGGTGGCTTCCGACAAGAACAACGTGCTGTTCGACTTCCTGACCACCGGTACCTACAACCGCCAGCGCCCGTTCTTCCAGACCATCTCCCCCTCGATGGACATCCTCATCTCCTCCAACCTGGAGCGCATGCTGTACTACTTGTCCGAGGGCGACACCCGTCTGATCTCCATGCTGATGAACGACCTCAACAAGTGGGGCACGTACGAGATCCCGGAAGAACTGCTGGCCAAGATTCGTCAGATCTTCGGCACCGGTTGGGCCGATGAGGATCAGGTACGCGAGTCCATCAAGCACTGTTGGGACGAGAACCACTACGTGATCGACCCGCACACCGCCTGCGGCTACTACCTGCTTGAGCAGATGCCGCGCGACCCGCTGACCCCGCGCGTGCTGCTCTCCACCGCCAGCCCCTACAAGTTCCCGCGCGTGGTGAACGAGGCATTGGGCTTCGACGCCACCGGCACCGACTTCGAGTGCATGGATGTGCTGGCCCACGAGACCGGCACCACCGCCCCGGCCGCCTGCGTGGTCTTGAGACCGCCGACGTGCGGTTCAAGGACTCGTGGCCATCGACGGCATGGAGGACTACGTGGAGAAGGCCGCCCAGGCGCTGTGATAGTCCGCTGACGGCACTAACTGACAATTCCCAACCGATACATGCTTTACCAGCATGTATCGGTTTTTTGTTTTCTGATGTCACAAGTCGAAGGTCCAGGCATGTTCAAGCATGTCCGAGCCTTGTCACGCGCGGCTTTCTTGCGGCTTTTCACCTGCAACGAGCCAATGGCGTGTTGCTTGTTTTTTCTAGGAAGCGGGAATCGCCATGCTGCCGGCGAACGGGAAAATCCATGTGGTTTGTTAGGTTCTGTTTCTGCAACTGAATAGTCCCATGAGGGAGTAGACAGCATTGCGGCGAAAGGCTCGGCCCAAACCGCAATGTGGCAAGTCAACATCGTGGCCGTCGGCAGTTCCGTTACGGTCTGGCTTTGCCTTAAATGACGAGACTCATGTACCGCGGAGTATGCGATACATGGTCGTCAACGATTCGTTTGGCTGCGTGCCGCCATGTTGCGCGGTACGCGAGTGATATTACGCGGGTTTCAGTGCGGTGTGTCAACCAAACGAGAGGAACATATGACCACGGCCAACGGGCAGACGCCCGCACCATTCATGCAGGATGCGCCAGCAGTCATCAGCACGCTGGGCACCGATGCACATCAAGGCCTGACCAGCGAACAGGCCGCGCACAACCTGAACCAGTACGGTCCCAACGCCTTCACCAAGCCGAAGCCGGATTCGATGCTTTCCCGCATCGTCAAGACGGCCGCCGACCCGATGCTCATCATGCTTATGATCGCGGCGGCCATCACCCTGGCGTCAACATCACCCGCGCCATGGCCGGCGGCCACGCCGACATTCTCGAATGCGTGGGCATCTTCTTCGCCATCGCCCTGTCCGTGACAATCACCGTGGTGATGGAGGGTCGCAGCGCCAAGGCATTCGAAGCGCTGAACGACATCAATGACGACACGACCGTCACCGTGGTGCGCGATGCGAGGTCACGCTGGTGTCGCAGCGAGACATCACCATCGGCGACGTACTGCAGATCAGCACCGGCGACAAGCTGCCGGCCGATGCGCGCCTCATCGAATCGAACGATCTGACCGCCGACGAATCCGCGCTCACCGGCGAAAGCGTGCCGAGTGCCAAAGCCACCGACGCCGTGTTCACCGACCCGAAGACCCCGGTGGCCGACCGCACGAACATGCTCTATTCCGGCTGCTTCGTGACCGCCGGCAATGGCCGTGCCGTGGTCACCGCCGTGGGCGACGACACCGAGTTCGGCAAGATCGCCCGCGAACTGCGCGCCGCCAACACCGGTATGACGCCGCTGCAGGAGAAGCTCGCGAAGCTCGGCAAGGTGATCGCCGTGGTGGGCTCGATTGTGGCCGCACTGGTGTTCGTGCTTCAGGTGGCCCGGTTCGTGGCTTCCGGCACCGCCTCGTTCGACACGATTTCCGAGGCGTTCATCACCTCCATAACGCTGATCGTGGCCGCCGTGCCCGAAGGCCTGCCGACCATCGTGGCCGCGTGCCTCGCGGTGAACATCATCAAAATGTCCAAGCAGAACGCGCTGGTCAAGAAGATGGTGGCGTGCGAGACCATCGGCTGCATCAACGTGATCTGCTCGGACAAAACCGGCACATTGACCCAGAACCGCATGACCGTAATCGAGGCGTACAATGCACCGGGCCGCGCCTTGGAGAAGCCCGAGCAGATCAGGAACCGCATGCTGCTGGAGAACTTCTGCGTCAACGGCACCGCCGACGTGACCTTCCCGGGCGCCACCGAAGCCGAGGCCGGCGCGATGCCGGAATTCATCGGCAACCCCACCGAATGCGCACTGTTGGTCGCCGCGCACAAGGCCGGACTCGACTACCGGATTCGCCGCGAGCGCGCGACGGTGCTCCACACGTATCCGTTCTCGTCGGAGACCAAGAGCATGACCACTGTGGTGCGTGACGGCGACGGCATTACCGTGTTCGCCAAAGGCAGCCCGGAGAAGATGCTCGACCTGTGCGCCGTCGACGCCAAGACGCGCGGCGAAATCGAACGGGAGATCGCGAAGTTCCAGGCGCAGTCCTGCCGAGTGCTCGGCTTCGCCCACCGCCATATTTCCGATAAGGACGCCGACACTGCGGCTCTCGATTACGCTGCCGACCGCGCCGGCTTGGAATCCGGCATGATGTTCGACGGCTTCGTGGCCATCGTGGATCCCCTGCGCGAGGATGTGCCGGTGCCGTGGAGCGCTGCCGCAAGGCGGGCATCGAGCTCAAGATGCTCACCGGCGACAACATCGTGACCGCCACGGCCATCGCCAACGAACTCGGCATTCTGGACGAGCGGCATATCGCCGTCGAGGCGCGCCAGATCGAGGAAATGAGCGACGAGGAACTGTCCCGCGAAATCGGCCGCATCCGCGTGATCGCCCGCAGCACGCCGGTTATCAAGATGCGCGTGGTGAACGCTCTGAAAGCCCAGGGCAATGTGGTGGCGGTGACCGGCGACGGCATCAACGACGCGCCCGCCATCAAGAACGCGGACGTGGCATCGCCATGGGCATCGCCGGCACCGAGGTGTCCAAGGAAGCCAGCGATATCGTGATGCTGGACGATTCCTTTGCCACCATTGTCAAGGCCGTGCACTGGGGCCGTGGCATTTACGAGAATTTCCAGCGATTCATCCAGTTCCAGCTCACCGTGAACCTGTCTTCGGTGGTCGTGGTACTCGCCTCGCTGTTCAGTGGTCTGGCCGCGCCGTTCACCGCATTGCAGCTGCTGTGGGTCAACATCATCATGGATGGCCCGCCCGCGCTGACGCTCGGGATGGAGCGATTCGCGACAATCTTATGGACCGCAGGCCCACCCGCCGCGACGCCGGCATCGTCTCGCGCGGCATGCTGGAGCGCATCATCGTCTCCGGCGCGTTCATCGCCGTGGTGTTCATGGCGCAAAGCTGGACGAACTTCATGGGCGGCACCGCCGAACAGCAGTCGACCATTCTGTTCACGCTGTTCGTGGTATTCCAGCTGTTCAACGCCTTCAACAGCCGCGAGCTGGGCAACGCCAGCCTGTTCGCCAATCTGCTGCGCAATAAAGTGATGATCGGCGTGTTCGCGCTGATGTTCGCACTTCAGGTGCTAGTGGTGCAATTCGGCGGCGCGATGTTCCGCACCGTGCCGCTGCCGATCGACATGTGGCTGAAATCATCGCGGTCGGTTTCGGCGTGGTGGTGCTGCAGGAAGTTATCAAGACCGTCAAGCGCGCAGCCGCCGCCATCCGCGCGCGCCGCACGGCCAATGAAAGCGATTCCCAGCAACCGCACCAGCCAATCGCTCTGGATCTGGTGGACTGATAACACACCGATAACGGAAAGAGACCGACAGATTCCTGTCGGTCTCTTTTCATTCGCGGTCGGACAAATGCGCGGCTAGAGTTCTTTGGCTCGGTAGATGCGGATGGCTATAAGCATGGAGCCAAAAATGCGAGCAGACACAACACGGCGAGAACAAGCGCCGTATGCCACCAGATCGTCAGGAAATCGGCAATATTCAGCAATAGCCATTGCCAGTCGACAGGCAATCGAGCCAGCAGCGCAATGACGGCATACAAGCCAACCATGACCGCGCCAAAGGCCATCATCATCTTGCGGAAGGTGAACCGGTATGCACAGGCCAGCAGCACCGACCCAAGAATGATAGCCAAAGCGAAGATGGAGGCACCTGATGCCAAGGCACCAATCCACCCCATATCTGCTATATCGCCAAAGACAATGAAGATGCCACCGCATATCACCACATCCAGAGCCCAGAGCAGGCCAACCACCAACAGAAAGAGGTACCGACCTACAACTTGCGCAGTGCGTGAAACAGGAATCAGCCCTCGCATGGCACTGTGCCCTGCAGATTCCTCGGATGCAGCAGGCCCCAATGCACTCATACATGCCATCACCGATGCCAGACCTCCGAGTCCGCCCATCAGACCACTGGCAACGTGTTCATCGACATGGGTCGATATCATCACCAGCGATACCACGATAGACAGCACCGGGAAAACCAGCAGAAACACCATATTCGCCACGCTGAACAGACCCGTCCCGACACAATCGAATCGACATTGCTTTACTACGGATTTCCAGCTCATCGTCACCACTCCCTTGAAGCAAATATGCGAGAGGCAATCACATACGAGATCCCATATGCCACAACCGTCGTTGTCAATACCGCAATAACCAGCCACAATCGTTGCGCGATGACGGCATTCGCGGCATGGGCCAATCCTCTGGTCACCGAAGCAGGCAAAATAGATAGCAGTATGGATCCAGCCAATACAACGACATAAATCACCATCATCGTGACTTGAAGACCGCCTAGTTTGGTCCACAGATAACCCGTGGGCACGATAAGCGCGATCATCAGCGCGGTGCAGAAACCTCCCAACGGCGCCGCCCACAGATTGCCCGCGAATGACCAATCCGGATTGATCAGCACTTGCAACCCATCAATCAACACAATCATCGCTACCGACAATACGGAAATCACCAATCCAACCACATATCGCGCGGCCACCTGGTTCTTCCTTGAAGACGGAATAATGCCACGAAGCCGATATCCGTTCTGCAGGTCAGCAACAGCCATGGTGAGCACCCACATGGCGCAGGTGAATACCGTCATGATGACACCCATGCGATAGCCGAAGCCATCACCATAAACTTCACCTTGAAAGATGACGGAGAACAACGGTGCCAACAACAACGAGAACACAGTCTGTACGCCGACGCACAGGTAGGCCATATCGACGCGCAATGCAGTGGTCAATGCATGTTGCCGAGACCGCGGCACCCTCAGTATTGCCCCCATGACCGCTCACCTCCCGCTCAAGTCACGATTGGAATCATGGGCATTGGTCAAGCGAATGACGTCATCAATGGAAGCCGATTCAACGGCAAGCCCCGAAACCACCGACGCAACAGCATCAAGCCTGTCTGACCGGACCAGCGCATCGAATCCGGTGGCATACATATGTGAGCCCAGCACCACGTCCGCAGGCAGTTGTGCCAGTTCGTCTGGACCGCCCTTAATCAGGCGGAACGATTCCTCAAACTCGTCTTTCGGACCGGTGTAGTAGAGACGGCCATCGGTGATGTAGGTAATGAAGTCAGCAGCACGTTCGAGGTCGGCAGTGATATGGGTGCTGAACAGTACCGAATGTTCGCCATCCTCAATGTAGGCATGCAGGATATCCATGAGTTCGTCGCGGGCAAGCACATCGAGTCCGCTGGTCGGCTCGTCGAGAATCAGCAGCTTGGCATCATGGCTCAATGCGATGGCGAGCATCAACTTCATCTGCATACCGCGGGAAAGATCCTTGATATGTTTCTTGCCGTTCTGTGCGTCACCAAGACCGAAAGTACCCAGATACTTGCGATAGCATCCACCGTCCCATGATGAATACAGTGGCGCGACGATACGTTCAACGTTCTTGACTTGCCACTGTTCATACAGGTAGCTGGAATCGAATACCACGCCGAGTTGTTCCTTGACGGGCTCCTCGTCGGCGACGTTGTCGAGGCCGAGCACGTGAATCGAACCGGCGTCGCGGTGGATCATGTTGAGGATGAGTTTGATGAGGGTGGATTTGCCGGCGCCGTTCGGGCCGATCAGTCCCATGATGTAGCCCTTGGGCAGGTCGAAGGTCACGTCGTCCAGCGTGAAGCCGGAATCATAGTGTTTGGTGACGTCGGTGACCTGCAACGCCATCGCGTCGGATTCGGATATGGAGGTCATGGCCATGGTCCTTTCTTGAGGTTATTCCTTGCGGTATTCCTCTTCGAGCATGTGGCCCAATGCGTCCAGCGGAATGCCGGCGGCTTTGGCGCCCCGGCTTGCCTCGGCCAGGCTTTCGCGAATCTGGGTTTCGAGCTGACGTTGCATCAGTTCGTTGCCCTTGTCCATCACGAAAGTGCCTTTGCCTTGGATGTTCTGCACCACGCCCTCATCGGCCAGTTCGTTGTACGCCCTGGTGACGGTGAGTACGGAGATGCGCAACTCCTTGGCGAGTTTTCTCAGGGAAGGCAGGGCCTCGCCCGCCTTCAACTCGCCGCCGAGCACCGCCGAACGGATTTGGGTTTTGATTTGCTCGTAGATGGGCTCACCGGACACGGATGAGATGATCAGTTTCATCTATGCCCCTTTCGGTTGCGGTTGACTAGCACCCCAGCTGTTTAGCTGTTATACAACACAGTATAACTGTTCTGCTTAACTGTCAAGGTGTGTTACATAACAGTTAAACGGTGAACAAACACCTCGCCAACATACAGTGTCGAAACATGGGCCGTGCCTACAATGGCCTCGGAAAGGGGTACCTATGCCGAACAACGCCGTTCCGCCGACAGCCCCGCCAGCGGGGGCGTAACTTTTTTATCACAGCACGCGCGGGGCGTCGTGGAAGTCGAAGAGGACACCGTCGGCTAGGTGGCAGATTTCGGGCCAGTCGGAGGCGGAGGAGTCGTCGTGCATGGCCCAGACCTTCATGCCGACTGATTTGGCCGACTTCATGCCGACCAGCAGGTCTTCGAACACTGTGCAGTCGGCCGGTGCAGCACCAGGCGCTTGGCGGCGAGCAGGTAGACGTCGGGCTGGTCCTTGCCGACGTCGTTCGCGTCATCGACGGAGACGATATCGTTGAACAAATCGAACATGCCGACGTGGCGTAGCGCCGGCTCACGCAGACGCGGGGGCAGCGAGGTGGCGACACCCAGTTTGACACCGGAGTCTTTCAGATCGCGCAGATAGTCAAGCGCGCCGGGTTTGGCTTCGACCGTGGTGGAATAGGCGACGCTGGCCATGTCGTCCCATTCCTGCATGAGCTCTTCGGGCGTGTCTGTAAGGCCGAAGCGTGCGATGGTGTATTCGGCGATCTGGCGGAATTGCATGGCGGAAACTTTGGTCATGTAGTCGGGCGGCACTTCGATTCCGCGCTTGTTCAGGAAGTCGATGTCGACTTGGTCCCAGACTCCCATGGAGTCTAGGAGGGTGCCATCGAGGTCGAATATGGCGGCCTTGGTCATTTGCTAATCTCCATCTTCTTCAACCACCCTCAGTCGCCTGCGGCGCCAGCTCCCGCCAGCGGGAGCGTAAGTCGAGAATCGGATAGGAGTTCTCGGGCGTGGTCCAGGGAGGCTTCGGATTCGCTGCCGGAGAGCATGCGGGCGATTTCGTGGACGCGGGTTTCGCCGTTGACTTCGGCGATGGTGGTGACCACGCCCAAATCGTCGTCATCGGCATCCGGCGGCTCCTTGGTGACCACGAACTGCGCGTCCGCCCACGAGGCGACCTGCGCCAAGTGGGTGACGACGATGACCTGCGCGCTGCGGGCCAGCCGTGCCAGACGTTTG
>ENA-OQHA01001246-OQHA01001246.1-human-gut-metagenome-genome-assembly--contig:-NODE-1246-length-10114-cov-2.239011_pt1 | contig 10114 bp, 19 predicted proteins | sample MGYA00242558_ERZ504707 | MGnify/ENA primary metagenome ERZ504707 (study PRJEB26092, sample SAMD00036197) | human gut metagenome | host: Homo sapiens | study: EMG produced TPA metagenomics assembly of... | reverse complement strand
CCTTGAGCCCCAGGTGATCGTGAACGTTTGCCGGCACGCAGGATTCGGCCGACGATATTGCCGCCAACCTGTGCGGCACCGTTAACGTGACCGAGCGCTACGCCTTTGCGGGGGAGGGGCTTGCCGCCAAGCCGGCGCCGGCTATTACATCCGTGGTTAATGTGGGGTCGGCGAGCGGGCATACGGGATCGGAGTTTCCCGCCTATGCCGCCAGCAAGGGCGGCGTTATCGCCTACACCAAAACCTTGCAAACCGCTTGGCGCCGCAGGCCATCGCCAACAGTGTGGACCCGGGTGGCGTCATCACGCCGCTCAACCGTTGCGTGATGGAAGACGAGCGCCTGTGGAGCCAGATCATGGAACTCACGCCGCTTAAACGCTGGGCCACCGCCCAAGAGATCGCCGAGTGGATCTACTTTGTGGGCGTGACCAACCGGTTTATGACCGGGCAGAGCCTGCTGATCGATGGCGGCGAGGCCGGCCGCACACAATTTATTTGGCCCGAATAGGAAACGCGCTCGATGGCAAGATTGCCGTCGGGCGCGTTTTTGATGCATTGATTTTTAGCCGAGGCAAGTCCAGTTGACGGGGGTCGAGCCGTGCTGTTCGAGTAGCCGATTGGCAGCGGAGAAGGGGCGCGACCCCATAAAAGCGGGGAGTTCTGCCGTGGCACGGTTGGCCGAAAGCGGCGAGGGGTGCGTAGAGGCCAGGCAGAACTTGCCGGTTGCTTTGCCCGCGCCGATTGCGGCGAGCTTGCCTTCGACCATCTGCTGGGCAAAGCGACCCCATGCCAAAAAGACTACCGGCTGGGGCAGCTGGCAGCAGCGTTCGATAACGTAGTCGGTCAGGGTACTCCAGCCCAGTTTGGCGTGCGAATTCGCGGCATGCTCGCGCACGGTGAGCGTGGTGTTGAGGAGCAGGACGCCCTGTTGTGCCCATGGTGTTAGGTCTCCCGTGGCGGGAATGGGGCAACCCAGATCGGCTTTGAGTTCCTTATAGATGTTGCGCAGGCTCGGCGGCAACTTGGTTTGCGTTGCGGGGACCGAGAACGACAGTCCCATGGCCTGATTGGGACCGTGATAAGGGTCCTGACCCAAGATGACAACTTTGACCTGGTCGGCCGGCGTGTAGGCGAGGGCATTGAGGATGTCGTCTTGTGCCGGGTAGATAGTCTGCTCGGCACGCAAAAGGGCGATGCGCTCGAGCAGCTGGTTCGTAGTGTCACGTACCGGCTGCGGCGCATCGCCCAACCAAGTTGCTATGTTGTGGTCGCGGGTTGCGGTGTCCATGGGGCTCCTTTATGGTAGATGCTCTGTTGGCATCTATTGTAAAGGCGCACCGGTTGCCTTTATGACACGGCTGTATGAAGAACGGGGTCTACGAGACGCGCTCGGGCGCTCCTGCCATACGGGCCTGTCCATGTGCACGGAGGCGCGGAAGCTCGACGGTTGCCACCATGACGCCGGTGAGGATGAGGGTGGCGCCAAAGAAGGCGATGGGGTTCAGGACCTCGCCGACCAGGAAGAACGAAAAGACGGCAGAGCAGACCGGCTCGAGCGAGAAAGCGAAGCCGGTGGTCTCGGCAGGCACGTGGGGCTGCACGAGCGTTTGGGTGATAAAGCCATAGGCAGAGCAGATGAGTGCGAGCGCGACGACAACGACAATCTCGCTCGGCGTGCCGGGAAGCGTGAAACCGCCAAAGGTGAATGCGGCGATACCCGAGAATAAGCAGCCGAAGCCCAGCTGCCAAACGCCCAGGGCCAGCGGGTCGACATCTTCGACAAAGCGCTTCGCCACAATGATATGGCCGGCATAGACAAAAGCGGAGAGCAGCATGATGAGCGCGCCCGGGTTCAGGCTGGTGAAGTCGGCGCCCGAGAGCAGCAACATACCGCAGGTGACGATGGCGGTGCCGACGAGCACTTTGCGCTCGGGGGCACGACGCAGCAGGGCGGCGTTGGCAAACGGCACGATCACGACCGTCAGGCTCTGCAAAAAGCCGGCGGTGGAGGCGGAGGTGAGGCTGGAGCCAGGCACATGCAGGTGAGTTCGGTTGCCATAATGGCGCCGATGATGGCAGCGCGGACCATAAGGTCGCGGTTGATGCGGAAAGCGCGCTTGTGGAAGAGCAGCAGGCAAGCCACAAAGGCGATGATGCAGCGCAGCGCAACGATGCTCGTGGCGTTCATACTGTCCATGCCGATCTTCATGAGGGGGTACGAAAAGCCCCATGCGACGGGAACGGAAAATGAGAGCGCGATTGCTTTTTTGCGATCCATGGGACTCCTTTTGTTACAGAACGGTTTCGTAAAAAGGATTCTGCTCCCAGATGTGGATGTAGTAAAGCGAATGTATCTTCAGTATGATTAAGAAATGCTAATGTCATTAGGAAAAGCGCTGGCAAAACGTTTTACGGCTGCATTGATGTGGAGGCACGATGGCATCGCGGTATCAGATTGTTTGTATGGTGGTCGATCGCGGCAGTCTTAAGGGCGCGGCGGACGAGTTGGGCTATACGCAAAGTGCGGTGAGCCAGGCCGTCAAGGCGCTCGAGCGCGAGCTGGGCACCACGCTTATCGAGCGCGGAAAGCAGGGCGTTTCGCTTACGCGCGATGGCAAGCAGTATCTGCCGTACCTGCGCCAGATTGTGACCGCCGAGGCCGAGCTCGAGGGCAAGCGCCAGGAGCTGCTGGGGCTTTCGTCGACCGATATTCGCATCGCGACGTTTACCAACGTGAGCCGTACCGTGCTGCCGCGTGTGATCCGCGACTTTGGTACGCTGCACCCGGGCGTACGCTTTACCCTCAAGCAGGGCGATTACACGCGCAACGCTCAGTGGGTGCACGACGGCGTGGTGGATTTTTGCTTTACGGCGCGCGGGTTTACCGCAGGCTCGAGAAGCGTGTGGTCTATCACGACGAGTTGGTGGCGCTGCTGCCGGCTGCGCATCCGCTGGCGGCAAAGGAAAAGGTGACGCTCGCCGACCTGGCGTCCGAGCCTTTGTGCTGCTGGATGAGGGCGAACAGAGCCTGGTGCTCGATGCATTTGCGACACATGGCTGTCGCCGCACGTGACGAGTGAGGTGACTGACGACTACACCATCATGGCGATGGTGGAGGAGGGCCTAGGCGTGAGCATGCTCTACCGTCGTACTGTGGAGGGCATGCGAGCCGATATTCGTGTGCGACCCATCGTGCATGCTCCCTCGCGCGACGTAGTGGCAGCTTGGCGCAGCTGGGATACCATGCCTATCGCCACGAGGCGCTTTATCGACTATATGAGCTCGCATATTGTCAATTAATGACTGGCGTGGCGTTGAGTGCGGTGTCTAGCGGGCTGTCGCTTTGGCTTGGGTGGCGCGATAGGTGCGTGCCGGGTGGCAAAGTAGTACCGCCACGACCATAAAGAACGCCGTGGTGCCCAGGCTGATGGGGTAGACCATCATGATGTTCGCAAAGGTGCGGAAGTGCGGGAACACGCAGAACACCCAATAGAAGCGGATGCCGCAGACGCAGATCATGGTGATGAGGGCGGGCGTGAGCGAGATACCAAAGCCGCGTAGGTAGCCGGACATGTTTTCGTAGAACATGCTAAAGGCGTACGCCGGGAAGATCGAACACACGCGGATATAGCCGATCGAGACGATGTTGGGATCGCTGTTGAACAGCGACAAGATCTCGCGCCCCAGGCCGACAATGACGACAATCGTGGTGAGTGCAACGATACCGCCTTCGACCAGGCAGACCTTGAGCGTTTTTGGTGCAGCGGTCGATCTGGCGGGCACCGTGGTTTTGTCCCACAAAGGTGGTGCAAGCCTGGCTAAAGCTGTTGAGCAGGTTGTAGCATACGTACTCCAAGCTCATAGCGGCGCTCGATGCCGCCATGACCTCGGTGCCCAGGCTGTTGATGGCGGACTGGATGATGATGTTGGCTACGGCAAAGACGGCGCTTTGGATGCCGGCTGGCAGGCCGATCTTGACGATGCGCTTGAGGCGAACGGGTCGATAGCCAGGTCGCGTGGGTGACGCGGACGACGGAGCCGGTCTTGAGCAGGCGGATAAAGAGTGTGGCGGCGCTGACGGTGTAGGCGATGGCGGTGGCGATGGCGACGCCCGCGACACCCCAGTGGAGTACGGGGACAAAGATGAGTCCAGGCCAATGTTGAGGACGGTGGACACGGCAAGCGCCTGCAGCGGCATGCGGGTGATGCCGACGGAGCGGAAGATCGCAGCCTCAAAGTTGTAGAGCAAGATCGAGGGCATGCTCAGCAAAAAGACGCGCAGGTAGAGCGAAGCGAGCGGCATGGTTTCGGCGGGAACGTTGAGGGCGGCGAGCATGGGCTCGGCAAAGATCTCGCCCAGCGCGATGACGATAAAGCCACGAGCGCCATTAAAATCGAGGTATGGACGGCGCGTTTGAATGTTCTGATCGTCGCGGCCGATAGCGTTGGCGATGACCACGTTGGAGCCAAGCGACATGCCAATAAACAGGTTGAGCATAAGGCTGGTAAGCGGAACATTGGAGCCGACCGCCGCCATGGCGAGGGTTCCCTGGTCGCCCGAGAAGTTGCCGATAATGACCGTGGCGATGAGGTTCGACAGCTGCTCCAAGATGCTCGTGGCGGCCACGGGGAAGGCGAACAGGGGAATATTGCGCCACAGCGAGCCGGTGGTCATATCGATGTGCTTAGATGCGGTATCAGCCATACGCTCTCAATCTCTAACATGCTATATCGTGCTTATTTGCGCAGACGATGATACTCCTAATGCAACCAGTCGGCACTTAGGGACGTTCCTTTTCTGTCGGCAGCTGGGGACACTCCTTATCTCTTCTAACTAGTCATTCAAGAACGTCCCCAATGACTAGGTGGGGAAGGCGTGCGACAATGGTGGGCGTTGTGTTGTTCGCGCTAAGGAGTTGCCATGTTGTTGTGTCCCGTTTGCCATGAGCCGCTGGTGGATGACGAACGCGGTGCTGCATGCGCGGGTGGGCACCGGTTTGACCGTGCGCGCGAGGGCTATCTATATCTATTGCGCTCGTCCAAGAGCGGCGACTCCATGGGCGATCCCAAGTCGCAGGCGCGCAGCGTCGTGACTTTTTGAACCGTGGATACTACGCGCCGTTGCGCGATGCGATGGTCGAGCTGGTGCGCAAGCAGGTGTCTGGGCGCGCTGCGCCTACGAACGGCCCCATGACGTTGCTCGATATTTGCTGTGGCGAGGGCTATTACACGAGTGCCATGGGCGCGGTGCCGGGCGTGGGCGCTTACGGGTTCGACTTGGGCAAAGAGATGGTGCGCCTGGCCGCCAAGCGCGGCGATGCGACCTATTTCGTGGCCAACATGAAGGACATCCCCGTGGCGGACGGCGCCTTCGATATGGTGACCGAGCTCTTCGCTCCCTTTAACGAGCGTGAGTTTGCCCGCGTGCTGGCGCCAGAGGCTCACTCTATACCGTGGTGCCGGGTGCCCGTCATTTGTTTGGGCTCAAGGAGGTGCTCTACGACACGCCATATCTTAATGACGAGAAGCTGCCGCAGACCACCGAGCTCGAGTTGGTCGGAACGCAGCGGGTGTCTGCGAGTATTACGCTTCAGACCCAAGCGGACATCGAGGCGGTGTTCCAGATGACGCCGTACTACTACCGCACGCGCCCCGCCGACAAAGAGCGCCTGGCAAACCTCGATACCCTTCAGACTGACATCGACTTCATCATCGCCGAGTACCGCCACAGCTAACAACCTGCCAAAAAGGGACAGGTTTATTTTGGTAGGTTTTATCTGGGCAAACGTAAAGGGCCGACCGCGGAGATGCGCGATCGGCCTTTTTAGTTGCTTGGCTGCAGAGGTTATGAGAAGCGAGCGCTTATAGGCGGTCCTTGTTCTCGGCCTTAACGGCGTGTGCCTGCTGAACAAAGAACAGGTCGTACACCACGATGACAAAGGCGCCAAAGTTGATGGCGTCGCCGCCAAACGCGGGAAGCGTGAGCACCGCTTGGGCAAGCGTGGCGACCGCGGCAACAATACCGAGCTTAAACGCGCCGTCCACCTGCGAAGGCTTGTTGGCGCCCTTGATACCGGCGACGCCTGCGGCAAGGTCGACGAGACCCTTGGCGATAAGCACGACCGCTGCGAGCGTGGCGTACGAACCGTACGTGGAATCGAGACCGCCCGTGGCGATACCGACGCCGGCGGTGACGAGGCTGGCGATACCCAAAACAAAGTAGATGAGAGCAAGGATTTTGAGAGTCTTGCGAGTGAAGCTCATGGCTGGTCCTTTCGATACGAGTACGCCAACTTGGCGCACCCAATGTGCTGCACATATGGTGAAGCACATTGTAGTTCAACGCGGCGATGCATGCGCCTGAAAGCGCTTTGAGCCCGCGCGGCCCAACCCAACCTTTCAAAAGGGAAAGCTGGACGTAAGCCAAATCGATGGCAGCTCATGTGCGGCGCTGAGATGATGAGGCCGTAACAAGGAGTTGGTCTCAAGGAGGAGCCATGATGTACGGAGCAGGGCAAGTGCGTGAGCCGCGATCGTTGGGAAGGCGCATGAGTGATTCTGTGATCGCTGCCGTGTGCACGGGATTGATGGCGGTGCTTTGCATTGGGATGCTGTGGGCCATGTCGCATGTGGGACAATAGCGGACGGTTGGGTGCCGGCATAAACGGCGCTCACGTATTCGTTTTGCTTGTTAAGGAGTACCCATGGGCGTCGTCGATCCCTTTTCTGTTGCTCGGGCCGCGGGGCTTGAGCTGACCGGGAAGCCCGAGGGCCTCACGCTCACCGACGGCACGATGGAGCTGCGTGCCGATTTTGGCGCATGCTTCCACGGCTCAAGCAGGGCCGTCTGCAGCAAGAACTGCTGGTAAAGGCTGCGCGCGCAAAAGGCATCGAGAGCCCATGGGCGATTGACGCCACGGCAGGATTTGGCGAGGATTCGCTGCTGCTGGCGGCCGCGGGCTTTACCGTCGATCTGTATGAGCAGGATTGCGTGATCGCGGCGCTCCTCAAGGATGCCCTGGATCGCGCGGCAGATGATCCGGCGCTTGTGGCTGCCGTGTCGCGCATGCGCTTACATGCGGGCGAGGATAGCATTGCCGGCCTTCGCCATACAGCTGAGCTGATCGGGCAGGGCGAGCTCACCGCTCCTGACGTGGTGTATCTGGACCCCATGTTTCCCGGACGCACCAAGAGCGCGGCGGTTAAAAAGAAGTTCCAACTCTTGCATCATCTGGAACAGCCGTGCGCCGATGAGGAGACGTTGGTCGAAGCTGCGCTTGCGGTGCACCCGCGCAAGGTCGTTATCAAGCGACCGGTGAAGGGGCCACTGCTTGCCGGCGTTAAGCCGAGCTATCAACTTGCGGGCAAGGCCGTTCGTTACGATGTTTTGGTGCCGCCGCGCCCGTAGCTTGCGTGCGATGGCTGGCGCTCCGTCAGTGCCGTGCCGATGCGGCGCCTATTTCCAAGGGTGCGACGTCAGGTGCCATCCACCGCAGTATTCGCATTTGTAGCAGGCCAAACCGCGCCGCCCGCGGTTTCGCAGTCGGCCATAACGGCTCGGCCTCGGCGCGCGTGTCGTAACGGTTTTGCGCTCGCACGACTTGTAGCGCCAGGCCTCATCGCGCTCGGCGTCCAGGGCGTCGCGGCGCTCGTCCTCGCGTGCAAACAGGTCGCTCATATCGCCGCCGGTGGCAGTGCTCAAAAACTCGCTTTTTGCTTTTGACCAGGCGGCTCGCTTTTTGCTCCCCATCTGCATCGCGCCCCTCTCCAAACGTTGGTATCATTGCTCAATCAAAGTGATACCAATAAACGTGAGGTCGCCGCGTGATGATCAGAAAAACCCTCGATACCGACATTCCCGCTGTCATGGCTATCTATGACGCGGCCCGCGCCTTTATGCGCGCGCATGGCAACGCCACACAGTGGCCCGAGGGCACGCCTTCTGCCGAGCAACTGGCTGCCGATATCGCCGCCGGTGGCAGCTATGTGTGCGAAGTCGATGGCCGCGTGGTGGCGACTGCTTTGCTTTGCCGGCCGACGAGTGCTATGACGTAATTGAGGATGGTCAATGGCGCAGCGACACTCCGTACGCCGTGCTGCACCGTGTGGCGTCCGATGGCACCGTGCACGGTATCGCGGCTGCGATGTTTGCCTTTGCCAAGGAGCGTGCCGATCACCTGCGCATCGACACGCATCAGGACAACCTGCCCATGCAGGGCGCGAGTATTAAGGCGGGGTTCGAGCGTGCCGGCGTCGTGTATGTGTCGGACGGCACGCCGCGTGTTGCGTTCGACTGGCTGCGTGAGGCGTAAGAGTAGGGGCACGTGTCAACAATTCGCACGAACGAAAATGGTCCCGGGTGGGGCCATTCGTTCGCTGCGCTGATTTGCAAGCCGGCTTTCGCAAGGCGCGAACCTACGAAAATCGCCGCGCGGCAACGCAGGGCGATGAGCTTGGTCGGGGGATAGGGCCCGCTTCGCCCGCCGGCTCGTAAATTGTATCATCCAGTGTGGAACGAGGACGCCCGTTGCCGCGTGCGATGGGCTTGTAGCTTGTAATAAGAGGAGAGCCATGTCGAAGCAGGCAGTCGTTGGAATCTTGGCGCATGTCGATGCCGGCAAGACCACGTTGGCCGAGGCCATGTTGTTCAACGTGGGTCGCATTCGCAAGCGCGGCCGCGTGGACGATGGCGATTCGCATCTGGACACTAACGCGATCGAGCGCGAGCGCGGCATTACGATCTTCTCGTCGCAGGCCGTGCTCGACCACGGCGATACCCACGTCATGCTTGTGGATGCGCCCGGCCACGTCGATTTTTCGGCCGAGGCGGAGCGCACGCTGCGCGCGCTCGACTATGCGATTTTGGTTGTGGGTGCCAACGACGGCGTGCAGGGGCACACCGAAACCCTGTGGCGCCTGCTTGCGCGCTATGACATTCCGACGTTCATCTTTATCAACAAAATCGATTTGGAGAATCCCGGCCGCGATGTTTTGCTGGCACAGCTTGGGCAACGTCTTTCCGAGGGCTGCTGGATGCCAGCGAACTGTTGGTGGGTGGTGCCGTTCAGGAGGACGCTGCTGCGTTGGACGAGGCGGCGCTCGAGGAGTTTCTCGACGCAGGGGAGCTTTCGACTGCCACGCTTTCGCGGCTGGTCGCAGAGCGAAAGTTGTTTCCCTGCTTTGCGGGCTCGGCGCTCAAGGACCAGGGTGTGGCAGAGCTACTCGACGGCATATGCGCTTTGATGCGCGAGCGAACATGGCCCCAGGAGTTCGCCGCGCGAGTCTACCGCGTGAGTCGTGGAGACCGTGGCGAGCGTCTTGCCTGGGTCAAGGTGACGGGCGGTGTACTGCGTGCAAAGCAAGTTGTCGAGGGATGCTCTGGCGCCTCCACTTGGGAGCAAAAGATCGACCAGGTGCGCATCTATAACGGCGAGAAGTATGAGCTTGCCCAAGAAGTTGCTGCTGGCGGTATTTGTGCCGTGACGGGCCTTGCGCACGTTCGCCCAGGGGATGCCTTGGGGGCGGAGCCGTGGGCGATGCGCCTGTCATCGCTCCGGTCCTCACCTATACGGTGCTTCCGGGCGAACACGATGTCCACGCGGTGTTCAAAGCACTGACAGAGTTGGCGGACGAAGATCCCATGCTCGGCGTAAGCTGGAACACTCATCTTGAGCAGATTCATTTACAGCTGATGGGCGCCGTGCAACTCGAGGTCGTGCAGCGGGTGTTGGCCGATCGCTTTGGCCTTTCGGTTGCGTTTGAGTCTGGCGGCATTCTCTATAAGGAGACTATTTCGCAGCCGGTCGAGGCGTGGGCCATTTTGAGCCGCTGCGCCACTATGCCGAGGTACATCTGCGCCTGGAGCCGTTGCCAGCGGGTTCGGGCGTGCAGTTTGGCACCGTGACCTCGACCGACGAACTCGATCTTAACTGGCAGCGTTTGGCACTCACCAACGCCATGGAGCGCGATCACCTGGCGCGCTGACCGACTCGCCCATCACCGATGTGTGCATTACGCTCACGGGCGGCCGTGCGCATGCCAAACACACCGAGGCGGCGATTTTCGCCAGGCCACGTACCGCGCGTTCGCCAGGGGCTCATGCAGGCGCGTGAGG
>ENA-OQHA01001245-OQHA01001245.1-human-gut-metagenome-genome-assembly--contig:-NODE-1245-length-10117-cov-3.759760_pt1 | contig 10117 bp, 11 predicted proteins | sample MGYA00242558_ERZ504707 | MGnify/ENA primary metagenome ERZ504707 (study PRJEB26092, sample SAMD00036197) | human gut metagenome | host: Homo sapiens | study: EMG produced TPA metagenomics assembly of... | reverse complement strand
CAAGGCCGCTCCGGGCTACTACCTGGCCAAGCAGACCATCCAGCTGATCAACAACGTCGCCCGCGTCATCAACAACGACCCGGACGTCAAGGGCAAGCTGAACGTCTACTTCCCGTGGAACTACAACGTGCGTCTCGCACAGCACCTCATCCCGGCAACCGACCTCGACGAGCAGATCTCCCAGGCCGGCAAGGAAGCCTCCGGTACCGGCAACATGAAGTTCGCTCTCAACGGCGCCATGACCGTCGCACCCTCGACGGTGCCAACGTCGAAATCCGTGAGCGCGTCGGCGCTGAGAACTTCTTCCTCTTCGGCATGACCGTCGACGAGGTGGACGCCCTCTACGCCGAAGGCTACGATCCGAAGAAGTACTACGAGGCCGATCCTCGTCTCAAAGCCGCCATCGACATGGTCGCGGACGGCACCTTCTCCAACGGCGACAAGACCGTGTACGAAGACCTTGTCCACGATTGGCTCACCAAGGACTGGTTCATGACCCTCGCCGACTTCGCGCCTACGCCGCCATCCAGTCGGAAATCGAGGCCCTCTACGCCCAGCCGCTCGAATGGAACCGCAAGGCCTCATCAACGTGGCGAACTCGGGCTACTTCAGCTCCGACCGCTCGATGGAGGATTACCTCGAGCGCATCTGGATGACCGGTCCGCTCAAGTAATGACGGAGCGTTATCTGCGTTGTGGAAGCTTGACGTATCTTCGTACGCTTGCGCCTTCCACGCCTTGTGATACTGCGCTCGTCATTACTTTCGCTTCGCACGGGCCATATGTGACGTGAATTATCGCGTGATGTATGACTCGTAGCGTTAGATAGGGCGTGATGACGAAGGGACGATTCCATTTTGGAATCGTCCCTTTTCGTTTTCCAGGGCAAAACAAAAAGCCCTGCGCGTGGGGCGCAGGGCTTGAAAGAAAGAGAAATCAGGCAGCTTCTGGGGTGGCGGGAGCGACTTCGGCTTCGCCATCCTCGGCATCCTTGGTCAGGCCAAGATCGACAGGAGACGAGCTGTTCTCCCATGGCTCCTCCCACGGATCGTAATCCGGATTCTGCTGCTTGTACACATACAGACCGACGACACCGGCAAGCAAAGCTCCGAAGAGCAGTGCGAAGAACTTCCAACCGTTAGAAGACTTGTTCTCCATGACGGATCCTTTCCCAAATATCGGCGAACATTGGCTGACCTGCTCGTTCAAGCCAACTCTGTTCACTATATTAATTCCTTGAATGTGTTGATTGGGTGGATTTACGCGCCGGGGATTCACAAGAATGCAATCATTTGCAATGATTTCGCAGATTCGCGGATTCGCACGTTCCAGTAGGGTTGAAACATGGCTTATCAACGTTTCAGTCTGTTTCCCGATTCCCCGTCGTTCAAAGACTTCTTCTCTGCACGTTCCATGCGATACCGTTGGCGTAACGGCGATCCTGTGATCACCGTTACGATCATGGCGATATGCGTCGCGGTCTGGATTGTCGAAACACTATTGAAATCGTCTGGCCGACCGGCTGCAACGCATTCGTCGGCTCAGGCGTATTCATGCCCGCGCTGGCGACTCACCGCCCATGGACCTTCATTACGTCAATGTTCCTGCACCAGCCGGCCTCCCTATGGCACATTCTTTTCAACATGCTGACCTTGTGGTGCGTCGGGCCTGTATTGGAACGCATGATGGGGCATCTGCCATATCTCGCGTTATACGTGCTGTCAGGACTCGGCGGAAGCGCCGGCATGATGGTCTGGGCACTGTTCTCGCAAGACGGTTGGCTGACATCCGCATACGGCGCTTCCGGCGCGCTATTCGGCCTGTTCGCGGCAATTCTGGTGGTATACCAGCGCATTGGCATCGACATTCGATCCATGCTGATCTGGATGCTCATCAACTTCCTGATGCCAATCATCACGCCGAACATCGCATGGCAGGCGCATGTCGGCGGATTCATCATCGGAGGAGTGTTCGCCTGGCTGTTGGTTTCCGGTCTGCATGCGTTGCGCGGCAAAAGCCTGCAGCAGCGCACGCTGATGTACGGCGTAATCATGTTGGCCGTGATTATTGCGATTGTCGTTGCATGCAATATGAGCAATCCACTTCTCACAAACCCGCTTCTTGGCATGTTCTCCTAGTGGCAGGAAGGAGAAAAACAGATTTGGGGAATCGCAGACACACACTTATCCACAAGTGTGGATAAGTGTGTGGATAAGTGAGGGTTGAGCTGTGGGTAAGTCGGGGATAACTCGGTGCATTATCCACAAGGATATTCACAAAACGGTGGATTCCCCCGGCTTTTCAACGGTGGAAAATGTGGATAACCCGACTGTGCATAGTGGAAAAATGGGGAAAAACACCATCCTATATATTGTGGACGGTCATAAAACTGCCTACAAGATATAGACGCTATCCACATGCGTCCACAATAATCCACGACTTATCCACATCGTGTGAAACCAGAAAATCCCCAGAATGACGACGAATCAACACAACGAAATCAGGTACGTCACCAATGACAATCATGAATGACGAGACGCGCGAATTCGTGGCGATGCATCGCAACGAGGACGTGCGCGAACTGGCGTTGAAGGCCAAACGTGTGGAAGGGCTCGACCTGCCGTTGGCGCTCGACCAGATTGCCGGATGGCAGATCGCACGCAAAAAACTGCCACAATGGGCCTCCTGCGAGGGAATCGTATACCCTCCGCACATTTCCATGGAACAGTGCTCATCGCAGTTCACAGCCCAATACAAGTCAGAAATCGCACAAACACTGCTTGCGCCGGCCGCAACCGTGCGCGCCAGAGTGTCCGATTCTGGAGAATCGGACAACCAAACCACGAAAAGTGAGCCACAGTTGTCCGATTCTGCCGAATCGGTCATGCAAACGGCAAAAAGTGCGTTCCAGTTGTCCGATTCTCCAGAATCGGACACGCAAGAGATGAAAATGGGCGCGTGGATGTCCGATTCGCCAGAATCGGACACATTGGTGGCGAGAAGTTCGATGGTGGATCTGACGGGCGGGTTCGGCGTGGACTTCTCGTATCTGGCGCGCGGATTCAGCCAAGCCACTTATGTGGAACGCAGCGGCATCTGTGCGATCTGGCCGAACACAATATGGCCGCACTGGGACTCGACCAGGCGCGCATCGTGTGCGGCGACGGCGTGGAATACCTCAGGCAGATGGGTCCGGTGGACTTCATCTACCTTGATCCGGCCCGCCGCGACGAGCATGGATCGCGCACTTACGCGATCGAGGATTGCACGCCGAACGTACTCGAATTGCGTGACCTGTTGCTCGCCAAATCGCAGTACACGCTGGTCAAGCTTTCGCCGATGTTGGATTGGCGCAAGGCGGTCGCCGATTTCGACGGGACCGTACGCGAAGTGCATATCGTGGCCACCGGCAACGAATGCAAGGAACTGTTGCTGGTATTGGGTCAGCAGATGCATGAGGAACCATCCGCGCCGCGCGTGTTCTGCGTGAACGACAATCAGCGGATCGACTATGATTCCGCCGCATATACGCAGGGCCTGCGCATTGGCGGCAAACCGCTGCCGGAGGCGAAAAACTACTTGTATGAGCGAATGCGTCGATTATGAAGGCCGGTTGCTTCGATCTGGTGGAGGAACGATTCGGTGTGACGCAGGTCGGTCCAAGCAGTCACCTTTTCGTGTCGGCAACGCCGGTTGCCGATTTTCCCGGCAGAGGATTCGCGATTGAAGCGATCGGCGGCATGAATAAAAAGGATATAAAACGACTGCTGAATGGCACGAAACAGGCCAATATCGCGGTACGTAACTTCCCGCTTACCGCACCGCAGCTACGCAAGAAATTGAAGCTTGCCGACGGTGGTCCGGTCTATCTGTTCGGCACTACCATGCAAGGCTGCGATCATGTGCTGCTGCGCACGTCGAAAATCTGAAAAACAAACCGGAATCGAAAAAAGAAACAGGCGAACCGGGATTGGCAAGGCAGTCGCGAAAGACCGCGTACGTTTGCGAAAGAGCGTGAAACCTACGAAGAAAACCTACGAAAAGATTGCGAGATAATCGTAAAAGGGCATGCGAAAAGGGCGTCTGACCGCACGTTGTACAGACGCCCTCAAATCGCAGGAAAGGCGAAACTACGCTTTAGCGCCACCACATGGTCATGATGAATCCGATCATGATGATCGCGAATGCGATGGCCAGATTCCACGCGCCGATGTTCGGAATCGGGTAGTCGGAAGTCAGGTAGTAGACGACCGCCCAGATCAGACCGATGATCATCAGCGCGCAGAACAGCGGCACGAACCAGCGTGGATTGGACTTGGTGCCTTGATGGTTTCCTCCACGCGGCGGGTGTTCTCCGCCTGACGGTTCATCATGCGCTGCATCTGCGGGCTCAGGGAGTCCTTATCGGCGGTAGCGTTCAGCACCGCTTCGACGCGATCCATCGGAATGTCGTGATCGTCATCGTCGTCGGAATCAGCGGATTCGTCAGAAGTGGAATCGACGGTGGTTTCCTCAGCGGCATCCTGAACGGTTTCGTTGCTCTCTTCAACGGCAGCGGTGTCGTCCGTGGACTGCAGATCGTTCTGATCGTCCGCGGTGGTTTCGTGCAGCTCTTCGTCAGCCATCAGCATAGTCTCCTTTAATAGGCTAAAAGTCATAATAGTGGGTAGACTCGAAAGCGGCGAACTCACAGCGCAAAACTGTTCATAATCAGAGCAAATGCTTAATGGGAATCAGGAAGGTCCGCATGGCGAAGCACACCGGCAAGCACACCGCGAAACGGTCGAAAGCGGCCGGAGTGGCGGCATTCCTTGTGCTCATGTTCTCCGGATTCCTGCTCGCCACGAATCTGCGCGTGAACCGTTCCGTCGTGGTGACCAACGACACCGCCGAACTCGTGGAACAACGCGTGAAAAAAGTCAACTCCCTGCAGACGGAAGTCGACGCGCTCAGCTCCCGCGTGAACGATCTGAGCAAAACCCTGAACAGCCAGGACGACGCCGACCAGCAAGACAGCGAAAGCGCCGGCAACGGCACCATGCTGCCCGCGGTGGAAGGCCCCGGACTCGTGGTGACGCTCGACGATTCGCCACTCTGGGAAAACATGGTCGATTCCAGCGGCTCCACCTCCAACATCAACGATTACGTGGTGCACCAGCAAGACGTCGAAGCCGTGGTGAACGCGCTTTGGGCGGGCGGCGCGGAATCCATGATGATCATGGACCAGCGTGTGCTGTTCAATTCCGCAGTGCGCTGTTCCGGCAACGTGCTGCTTTTGCAGGGCAAAAAGTATTCGCCGCCATTCACCATTTCCGCGATCGGCCCGGTCGAGACAATGAAAAAGGCGCTCGACAATTCGCAGGAAGTGACCATATACCGGCAGTACGTCAGCGCGTTCGGCTTGGGATGGCAGGTCGACGAAAAAGAAAAACTCCATTTCGACGCGACCGACGCATTGCAACAGCCGCTGCAATACGCGCAGGCGATGAACAACGAAACAGACGGATCGCAGCAAACGGACGAAACGCAGGAATCGCAAGAGGGGAAGTAACCGATGAAGCACGTGGCACCAAAACAGCGTCGCAAAAGCGTGGTCTGGACGATACTTGGCATCCTCGCCGAACTCATGCTGACCGCGGCGGCCGTCTGCGCGCTCTACATCGCATGGCAAATGTGGTGGACGGGCGTGCAGGCCGAACACAACCAAATCGAAACACGCCAATCCGTATCATGGTCCGACCCCGGCCAATCCGACAGCGTCACCATTGCGCAAGCGCAGGAAGGCGACCCGCCAACGCAACCGCAAAGCGCACAGGAAGGCGAGCTCATCGCCCAGGTCTACATTCCGCGATTCGGCAGCCAATGGCAGCGCAACCTCGTTGAAGGCACCTCCCTCACCGAACTCAACAAGCATGGACTCGGCCACTACAAGGATTCGCAAATGCCTGGCCAAGTCGGCAATTTCGCCTTCGCAGGGCACCGCAACGGCTACGGACAGCCACTCGGCGACGTCGACAAACTGCAGGAAGGCGACCCGATCATCGTGCGCACGCAGGATTACTGGTACGTCTACCACTACACCAGCTACAAATCGTGCTGCCGACCGACATCGAAGTGGTCGCCGCCAACCCCGAAAACCCCGGCGCGACGCCAACCAAACGCATGCTGACCATGACCACATGCGAACCGAAATACTCCACGCCGACACACCGCTGGATCAGCTACGCGGAATTCTCATACTGGGCGAAGGTGTCCGACGGCATCCCCCAGGAGCTCGCCTCCACCGACTCCAACGGCAAAGTCAAATTCGTCAACAATGAAAAATCGTCGATCGTCGCATCCGTCAGCTCACTCAAACCGTGGATTCTCGGCGCGCTCGCCGCATATGCGATCATCTTCCTTTCCGCGCTGGTGGCATGGCGCTGGCCGTATCTCGCCGACGTGCGCGCAGGACGCCGCGAAAAGCCGGAATTCAGTTTGTACGGCGGATTGATGCGATTGCAGCCGGGTGTGCTTCCGATTCGACTTGTGCTCATGGCGTTGCTGATTTTCGCGCGGCCGCATCGTGCTTTGAATGGCTGTTCCCGTGGGCTGCGACGAATATTCCGGCATTGCAGGAAATGTCGAATTACACGGCCATATAAAGCTGTATTCAGGTGCCTTCCGGCGGTCTGCTGGCAGTTTTGCTGGCAGATGTGAAAGCGATTGCTGCGATTGCTGCGATCTGCGATTATCACGATTGCTGCGATTGCTGCGTGAGACGCGCGCCGCGTCACGACATGTTGCGCACGTACACTGCTATGCAAACGCAAATATTCGCGCAACGTAAGTATTCGAAGCATTCGAACGCCGACATTCCGACGTTGATAGGAGCATGATGACCGATTCCGCACGCATTCTGGTCGTGGACAACTACGATTCGTTCGTTTACACGATTGTCGGCTATTTGAAGACGTTGGGTGCCGCGGTGACGGTGGTGCGCAACGATGCGATCGATCCGGGCGAAGCCGGTGTGATCGACGAATACGACGGCGTGCTTATTTCTCCCGGCCCGGGCGCTCCGGCCGATTCCGGTGCCAGCGAAGGCATGATCGCCTATGCGCGGAGCAATCCAAGCCCATGTTCGGCGTTTGCTTGGGCATGCAGCACTGGCCGAAGTGTTCGGTGCCACCGTAAGCCATGCGCCGACCATCATGCATGGCAAAACCAGTCTGGTGGAGCATATCGACGACGAGATCTTCGAAGGAGTGGCCAATCCCATGACCGCCACTCGCTACCATTCGCTGGCCGTGGAACCTGATTCCGTGCCGGAAGAGCTGGTGGTGACCGCGTGGACGCAGAGCGACCACATCGTGCAGGGCATTAAGCACTGCAGCAAGCCGATGTACGCGGTGCAGTTCCACCCCGAATCCGTGATGACGCAGGACGGCTACCGATTGCTTGCGAACTGGCTGAAGGTGTGCGGGCAGGAGAACGCGGTGGAGCGTTCCGCCGGATTGCAGCCGAAGGTCGCGGCCTGAAGACACGAAAACGCAAGGTGCAAAACGCGGAAACACGCGAAACATAAGGACTGTAGGGAATCACGAAATACGTGAACCGCGCGAAAAAATCGGGAATGAATCTCAGAAAAACGTGAGTGTCGTAAAACGCAATCGTAAGAATGAAGGCCCGACTGGGGATTTCCAGTCGGGCCTTCATCGTGAATTATGGCGGCTATCGCGGTTGTAGCAATCGATCAGTTGCCTTGCTCGGGAGGGGTGTTGCTTCCGCCGTTGTTGTTGCTGTTGTTGCCACTGTTGTTGTTGCTTCCGCCGTTGTTGCCATTATCGGGGTTGGAGGATTTGGTGGTCAACGTGATCGTGGCTCCGCTGTCGGACTGGGTGCCGGCGGTTGGAGACATGTCCGTGACGGTGCCATCCTCCGGACCGGAAACCGTGACCTGGAAGCCGTAGCTTTCCAGCAGGCTCTTGGCATTCGTATAGCTCATGCCGACCACGCTGGGCACGCTGATCTGCTGCTTGCCGGTGGACACCCAAATCGTGACCGCGGTACCAGCCTCAACCGTGCTTCCGACACCCGGATCGACGCGGGTCACAGCGCCGGAAGCGATGGAATCGGAATACTCGTTTTCGATGGTGATTTGCGTCAGACCGGCCTGCTTGAGCTGCTCAACGGCCGAATCCTTCGGCTGTCCTATCAGATTGTCGGGAATCTGGGTCATGCCGGACGAAATGTACAGCGTGATGATCGTGCCCTTGGTTTGCTTCGAATTGGCCGCAGGATCGGTGCTTACCACCTTGTCTTTTTCGATGGATGCGTTGTCTACCGTACGCACGTTGCCCACCTTGAAGCCGGCGGCCTCGAGAATGGACTTCGCGTCGTCCTGGCTCTTGTTCGACACATCCGGCACCGCGACCGACTGCGGTCCGGTGGAGAACCATACGGAAACCGTGGAGCCCTTGGCGACCTTCTTGCCGCCCCTTGGATTCTGCTTGGTGATTGTGCCCTTCGGCTTGCTCGAATCGGAATCCTCACGGGCGTCGAGCTTCAGGCCTTTGGCCGCGAGCTGCTCTTCGACGCGCGCCTCGGAAACATTCGTCGTGGCGGTGAAATCAGGCACTTCCACCATGTCGGCGGCGGAGTCGCTCTTGTTCAGCATGAAGAACACGCCCAGAATGACCAGCAGAGCCACCAGACCGCCCACGACGGAGCCGATGATGATCTGCTTCTTCTTGCGTGCCTTCGCGGCCTCCGCACGCTGTTCCGCACGGGTTTTCGTGGCAACGCCGTTCTGCGGGTTCGGCACGGCCTCGAACTGGCCTGTGACGGGATTGAACGCCTGCGTTGCGGCCGTTTCGCCGGCAGGGGTCATGGCCACGGTATTCGCGGTCATTTCGGCCTGCTTGCGTGCCTTCATATTGGTCAGATCGGTCAACGGATTGAACGCGGCCGCCATCGGCACGCCGCCGTTCATGAACGTCAGCAAATCGTTCTTGAATTCGGAAGCCGTGGCGTAACGGTTCTGACGATCCTTCGCCATCGCCTTCGCGCAAATCGAATCCCACATCTTCGGCAAGCCGGGAACGACCGAACTTGGGGGAGTGGCGACCTCCGAAACATGCTGGTAGGCGATCGCAACCGCGGAATCGCCGGTAAACGGCGGCCTTCCGGTAAGCATTTCATACAGCACGCAACCTGCGGAATACAGGTCGGAACGCATGTCGACGCTTTCGCCGCGTGCCTGCTCGGGAGACAGGTATTGCGCGGTTCCGACCACACCCTGCGACTGCGTCATCGTGGCGGCGGAATCGTCGAGCGCGCGGGCGATGCCGAAGTCCATGACCTTGACCACGCCCTGCTCGGAAATCATGATGTTGCCGGGCTTGATGTCGCGGTGGATGATGCCCATGCGATGCGAATACTCAAGCGCGTTGAGCACGCCCATCATCACCTGTTCGGCGTCGCGCTGGCTCAGAGCGCCATTCACTTTGAGAATGTCGCGCAAGGTCTGGCCCTTGACATATTCCATCACCAGATACGGCAGATGTTCGGTCTGGCCGGTTTCCGTGGCGACGACCTCTTCGCCCGAATCGTAGATGTTCACGATATTCGGATTGTTCATCTGCGCCACGGAATGGGCTTCGCGACGGAAACGCTCAAGGAAGATCTTGTCGTTGGCGAAGTCGGCGCGCATGATCTTGACCGCGACGGTACGCCCAAGGCGCGTATCGAGCGCCACGTGCACTTCGGCCATGCCGCCACGGCCGACCAGTTGGCCGAGCTGGTAACGTCCACCAGCCAAAGAGGTAGGCATGTTGATGTTCATCTGTTCCTTCCCATCAGTGCTCAAGGAGATATGAGGTCTGCTGACCACGCGTCGCGGAAGTCTTCCGCCTGTAGGCACCACCATCGTGTCAGCCAATTGTGTCTGCTGGTCGAGCAGACGGCGTTCGATGCGGGACAACGTGCGCGACACCGTCAACGCGTCCTTCGGACGGTCAAGCGGGTCTTTGGACAGCATCGACATGACGAATTCACGCAGCTGCACGTCGACGGAGTCTGGCAGCGGCGGAACCGGATTATTGACATGTGCTGCGGCGATGTCGACCGGCGTGGCA
>ENA-OQHA01001244-OQHA01001244.1-human-gut-metagenome-genome-assembly--contig:-NODE-1244-length-10132-cov-3.285057_pt1 | contig 10132 bp, 13 predicted proteins | sample MGYA00242558_ERZ504707 | MGnify/ENA primary metagenome ERZ504707 (study PRJEB26092, sample SAMD00036197) | human gut metagenome | host: Homo sapiens | study: EMG produced TPA metagenomics assembly of... | reverse complement strand
AGATCAAGGAAAACCCCGACGACGTGTACAAGTACACCTTCAAGGCAACATGGTGGCTGTCGTTTCCAACGGCACCGCCGTGCTGGGCTTGGGCGTATCGGCCGGAAGCCGGTCTGCCGGTCATGGAGGGCAAGGCGGTGCTGTTCAAGGAGTTCGGCGGCGTGGATGCCTTCCCCATCTGCATCGATGCCCACGACGCTGCCAGCGTGATTGCAGCCTGCAAGGCCATTGCGCCCACCTTTGGCGGCATCAATCTGGAGGACATCAAGAGCCCCGAGTGCTTTGAGATCGAAGAAACACTGGAGCGTGAGCTGGACATCCCTGTGTTCCACGATGACCAGCACGGCACTGCTATCGTTGTTACTGCTGCCCTCATCAACGCCCTGCGTGTGGTGGGCAAGAAGATGGAAGATGTGCACATCGTGCTGAACGGCCCCGGTGCTGCCGGTACTGCCATCATCAAGATGCTCATGACCGCCGGTGCAAAGGACATCATTGCAGTGGACCAGTTCGGCACCCTGTACAAGGGCTGCAACAGCGCCGAAGCCACAAGAACTGGCTGGGTGAGGTGACCAATCCCCGTCAGGTCAAGGGCGGCCTGAAGGAAGCACTGGAAGGTGCGACGTGTTCATCGGCGTTTCCAAGCCCGGCATCCTGACCACGGAGCTGTGCAGGACCATGAATAAGGATGCCATCGTCTTTGCCATGGCCAACCCCACCCCGGAGATCATGCCGGACGAGGCCAAGGCCGGCGGCGTGCGGGTGATGGCCACCGGCCGCAGCGACTTCCCCAATCAGGTGAACAACGTGTTGTGCTTCCCCGGCCTGTTCAAGGGCGCACTGAGTGTGCGCGCCCGTGACATCAACAATGAGATGAAGCTGGCTGCAGCCTACGCCATCGCCGACCTCATCACCGATGCCGACCGCAGCGAGGAGAACATCATCCCCGGCGCGTTCGACCCCGCGTGGCCGAGGCTGTGGCAAATGCCGTGGCAAAGGCTGCCCGCGAGACCGGCGTTGCCCGTCTGTAAGCGGAGGAAGCGTTTATGAGAACCATTTCCGCACAGGAGATCACGGATACCGTTGCACGGCTGTGCATCGAAGCCAACACCCGCCTGCCGCAGGACGTGCAGGCGGCGCTGGACAAGGCCCGGCAGGAAGAGCCGTGGCCGCTGGCAAAGAGCACTCTCGACCTTTTGTGGTCGAACCTTTCCGCCGCAAAAGAAGAAAACCTGCCCATCTGTCAGGATACCGGCATGGCCTGCGTGTTTGTGGAGCTTGGCACCGATGTGCACATCGACGCAGCTTTGAAGCTGCCATCCATGAGGCGTGCGCCGGGGTTACACCGACGGCTACCTGCGCAAGAGCATCGTGGCAGACCCTTTGCGCCGGGGCAATACCGGCGACAACACCCCGGCGGCCATCACAGTGCATCTGGTGGACGGCGAGGGCTGCCGCATCACGGTGGCACCCAAGGGCTTTGGCAGCGAGAACATGAGCCAGATCAAAATGCTCAAGCCCGCCGATGGCGTGGAGGGCTTCAAAAAGTTCGTGCTGGACACGGTGAAGCTGGCAGGCTCCAACCCCTGCCCGCCCATCGTGCTGGGCATCGGCGTGGGCGGCAGCTTTGACAAGGTGGCGTATCTGGCGAAGAAGGCCCTGCTGCGTCCGCTGGATGTGCCAAACCCAGACCCCTATTACGCACAGCTGGAGCAGGAGCTGCTTGCCGCCATCAACGAGCTGGGCATCGGCCCGCAGGGCTTTGGCGGCAGGACACCTGTCTGGGCCTTGCCATTGAGCAGATGCCTACCATGTGGCGGGCCTGCCTGCGGCGGTGAATGTTTCCTGCCATGTGACCCGCCGTGCAAGCGCGGAACTGTAAGGAGGGCAAAGATGGAATACAGACTGACGACTCCCTGCACGGCCGAGGATCTTGCCCCGCTCAAGGCGGGCGACACCGTGCTGCTTTCCGGTGTGGTGTACACCGCCCGCGATCAGGCCCACAGGCGGATGACCGAAGCACTGGAAAAGGCGAACCGCTGCCCTTTGATCTGACCGGCAGCGCCATCTACTACGTTGGCCCCACGCCGGAACGCCCGGGCCAGGTGATCGGCTCGGCGGGACCCACCACCAGCGGCCGTATGGACGCCATGAGCCCCGTCTGCTGGACCTTGGCAACAAGATCATGATCGGCAAGGGCAAGCGGGACGATGCCGTAAAGGCGGCTGTGGTGCGCAACGGGGCTGTGTATCTGGCAGCGCTTGGCGGGGCCGGTGCGCTGATGGCAAAAAGCGTGCAGACGCTGGAAGTGATCGCGTGGCCGGACCTTGCTGTGAAGCCGTGCGCCGCCTGATTGTGAAGGATATGCCGCTGACGGTGATCCTGGATGCCCACGGCGGCGACCTGTACCAGTCCGGCCCGGCGGCATATCTGGAAGCAAAATAATTTATCGCCTTTGCACAAAACGCGGCCGACTAAAAACCGGCAAAACAGCAGATTTGCGCAGGATAAATTTAGTTTGTTTTAACAAACTTCCGCGAATTGCTTGCACATCGGCAAAAAGTGTGATATCTTGTACTATATGAAACCGTGGTGCTTTGCATCCCGGCACAGACAGGAGGCAAACATACCATGCAGATCCACCAATCCGCAGAAGATTATCTTGAAACGATCCTGATGCTGAGTCAGCGTATGGGTAAAGTGCGCTCCATTGACGTTGTCAATGAGCTGGGCTTTACCAAAGCCAGCGTCAGCATTGCCATGAAGAAGCTGCGCGAGAACGGCTATATCGCGGTGGACGGCGAGGGCAACCTGACCCTGCTGGCACCGGGCCGCGAGATCGCAGAGCGCATCTATAGCCGTCACCGTCTGCTGACCCACTTCTTTATGCAGCTGGGCGTGGACGAAAAGACCGCCGCCGAAGATGCCTGCAAGGCAGAGCATATCCTCAGTGAGCAGACGCTGGAAAAGATCCGTGAGCGCGCCATTGAGACGGATGCTGAGCTTGGCAAGACTGTCAAGTGATCCCCGCAGCATTCCAAGATCGTAAAATGATCCCGTTCCTGAAAAGGAGCGGGATTTTTTTGTATGGAAATTGGGCGGCAGATCCCTCTTGCATCCGGGGTGCGGGTGCGGTATTCTTATAAGATAAGAAGGTTTTACAGCCAAACCGGGAGGAAACAGCCATGGATGCAGACGAGATCCGCACGCTTTTGGGCGATAACATTTTTGAGCGGGCCAAGAAGTACCGCAAGCGCATCCAGCAGAGCACCTGCACCGTGAACGCCGATGGCGTGCGCCATATTTCGGCCATGGTACAGGGCAGCGGCGGCAGCTATTACTATACGCAGGCATGGCTGCGGGAGAACGGCAGCTTTGTCAGTGCGTCCTGCAGCTGCCGTATAACCAGAACGGCGAGGGCACCTACTGCAAGCATATCGGCGCATTGCTGCTGGACGATGCCGAAAAGAATGCCCCTGCACCGGCGGCAAAGCCGGATGCTATTCCCGGTGTTGTGCGCGGCGCGGCGGGCCTTGCCCCGGAACCGGCCCGGCGGGACAGCTATGCCTCCGGGCTGGAAATGCTGTTTGGCAAAAAGTGGCACGGCGAAACGCCGGTGTCGGATCACGAGGCCCTCAGGCTGCTGGATACCTACAAGGAAGCAGCCCTTGAAAACCTTGGCGTGGACGAGACCGCCCAGCGCACCGGCTTTGCCCATCTGGAACCGGAGCTGACCCTCGTGCCCGGCGCACAGCCATGGCTGCGGCTGCGCATCTCGGACGGCGGGCGGCAGTATGTGGTAAAAAGCATCCCGAACCTGATGGAAGCCGTCGAGATGGGCAAAAGCGTCAGCTACGGCAAGGCACTGGCTTTTGTGCACCGGTGGGATGCCTTTGATGAAGAGTCCCGTGCGCTTTTGCAGCTGCTGCGCCGTCAGGTGAACGCAAGGCAGAGCATGGACAAAGCCGCCGTGCGGGTGTACGGCGGGGCCGAACAAGGCCCGGCGGGAGGCATGATCCTGACCGGCGAGATCTTTGATGACCTTGTGCAGCTGTACGAGCATACCGGTTTTTTGGGCGGGTACGAGCTGCGGGAAGGTCTGCCCGTCATTACCATGACCGTGGAGCGCCGCCGCGGCGGTGTGCAGGTGGAAGGCGAACCCGCACTTTCCGCTGTGCAGGGCCTTGACTATGATTACCTGTTCAGCGAGGATACGCTCTGGCGGCTGCAGCGGCCCGGGTGCACCCGCATCCTGCCCGCATTGCAGGCGCTGGGCGGCAAAAGCCTGTTCTTTACCAGCGCAGATGCCACGACCTTTTGCAGCTATGTACTGCCGGAGCTGGGCAGCAAGCTGAACATCGTGGACCCGGAACGTCTGCTGCTGAACCAGATCCCGCTGGAACCGGTGGTGCAGTTCTATCTGGACGCACCGGACAGCTTCCGCATCGAAGCACACGCGGAGTTTTTGTACGGGGAGGATAAGGTCACGCCGTTCGTGCCGTCTCCGGCAGGGCTTTTGCGGGATGTGCGCGCCGAGAGCCGGGCAAAGCGGCTGCTGGCCTCTTATCTGCAGCCCGGTGTGGGCGGCAGAGAGGAAGTGTACGGCACCGCTGACGAGGACGAGATCTACCGCATGTTGGAGGAGGGCGTGCCGGCCCTGCTGGCCGAGGGTGAAGTATACCTGACGGATGCCTTCCGCAGCCTGCAGGCCGCGCCGCCCCGCATCACGGTGGGCGTTTCGGTGCACGGCAGTGTGCTGGATCTGGAAGTGGATACCGGCGAGTTCCCGGTGGCAGAGCTGAAAGACCTGCTGCGCTCCCTGCACCAGAAAAAGCGCTACCACCGCCTGCGGGACGGGCCGTCTGCTGCGGCTGGATGACAGTCTGGAAGGGCTGGACGAACTGAACGATACACTGGAACTTTCCGGGGCCAAGCTCAAGAGCGGCCACGCCGAGCTGCCGCTCTACCGTGCACCCAGTCTCGACTGGCGCTCTCGGGCCAGAACGGCCTGCGTTTCAACCGCGACGATGCGTTCCGCCGCATCAGCCGCAGCTTTCACGCCGTGAAGGACAGCGAGTATACTCCGCCGGAAAGCCTGCACAATGTGCTGCGCAAGTACCAGCGGGATGGCTACCGCTGGCTGCGCACGCTGGACGGTACGGCATGGGCGGCATTCTGGCCGACGATATGGGCCTTGGCAAGACCGTGCAGGTGCTCAGCTACCTGCTGGCCATGAAGGAAAGCGGCCAACGCCTGCCCAGCCTCATCGTCTGCCCGGCATCGCTGGTGCTCAACTGGCAGGAGGAATGCCAGAAGTTCACGCCGCAGCTTTCCTGCGTGGCTGTGGACGGCGACGCTGCTCACCGGGCAGAGCTGGCAAAGCAGTGGGCGGAAGCCGACCTTGTGGTGACCAGCTATGACCTGATGCGCCGGGACGAGGAGCTTTACAGCGGGCAGCAATTCTACGCCTGCATTCTGGACGAAGCGCAGGCCATCAAGAACCACACTACCCAAAAGTACAAGGCGGTGTGCGGGGTAAACAGCAAAGTGCGATTTGCCCTTACCGGCACCCCGGTGGAGAACCGCTTGGGCGAATTGTGGAGCATCTTCTCCTTCCTGATGCCGGGGTATCTGCCGCCCTACAAGACCTTCTGCGCCCGGTTTGAAAAGCCTATCGTGCAGGAGGACGACAAAGACGCACTGCGCCGTTTGAACCAGCTCACCGGGCCGTTCATCCTGCGGCGCATGAAGTCCGAGGTGCTCAAAGAGCTGCCCCCCAAGACCGAGAATCTCCACCGCATCGAGCTGGACGAGCAGCAACGCAAGCTCTACCTTGCCGCTGTGGTGGACGCGCGGGAAAAGCTGCGCGCTGCAAAGCCGGAGGATAAAATGGCAGTGTTCGCAGTGCTCATGCGCCTGCGGGAGATCTGCTGCGACCCGCGCCTTGTGGCAGACAACTGGGACGGCGGCAGTGCCAAGCTGGATGCCTGCATGGAGCTGGTGACGGCTGCTGTGGAGGGCGGACACCGCATCCTGCTGTTCAGCCAGTTCACCTCCATGCTGGAACTGCTGGCAAAACGGCTGGACGAAGCGGGCGTGAGCCACTTTACCCTGCAGGGCTCCACCCCAAAGCCGGTGCGTGCAGAGCTTGTGCGCCGGTTCAACAGCGGCGAAGCGGACGTGTTCCTCATCTCGCTGCGGGCGGGCGGCACCGGCCTGAACCTGACGGCGGCAGATATCGTCATCCACTACGACCCGTGGTGGAACGTGGCTGCGCAGAATCAGGCCACCGACCGCGCCTACCGCATCGGCCAGCGCAATCCGGTGCAGGTGTACAAGCTCATTGCGCAGGACACCATTGAAGAAAAGATCGTGGAGCTGCAGCAGGCAAAGCAGGACCTTGCCGAGACGGTCACCGGCTCGGCAGACGGAGCGATCCTGTCCATGAAACCAGAGAAATTGCTGCAGCTGCTGCAAGAGGAATAAAGAGGAGAAAACATCATGAAAGTCTGGGATCTGCACTGCGATACCCTCAGCGAGCTGCGCAAAGCCGAACATGCGGGCCGGCCCAAGAGCTTCGCGCAGAACGATCTGCATATCGACCTTGAAAAATTACAGAAAGGCGACTATCTGCTGCAGTGCTTTGCAGCATTCGTCAATCTGGGTGATAAGACGCCCGGAGCGGACCCGCTGGTGACAGCGCTGGAAGAGATCGACCAGTTCAAGCGCATCATGGCGGCATACCCGGAAAAAATTGCTCCGGTGTACACGGCGGCGGACATCCGCCGGAATGCTGCGGCGGGAAAGATCAGCGGGATGCTCACCATCGAGGAAGGCGCCTGCTGCAAGGGCAGCGTGGGGGTGCTGCGCCGGATGTATGAGCTGGGCGTGCGCATGATGACCCTGACATGGAACCACGAAAACGAGCTGGCAAGCCCGCAGCGGAACCCCGGCGGGGTGCTGGTGCCCCAGACCGGAAAAGGGCCTGACCGGGAAGGGCTTTGAATTTCTGGCCGAGATGGAACGGATGCACATGATCGTGGATGTGAGCCACCTTTCGGACAAGGGCTTCTGGGATATCGTGGAGCACGGCACCCGGCCTTTTGCGGCCAGCCACTCCAACTGCCGCGCACTGGCACCCACACCCGCAACCTGACCGATGAGATGATCCGCGCCCTTTCGGAGCGCGGCGGCATTGCGGGCCTGAACTACTATGCGCCCTTTCTGGACACCGACCCCACCCACCCGGAAAACTGCCGCAGCACGGTGGAGCTGATTGCAAAGCATGCGGCCCACTATAAGCAGGTAGGCGGTGCACAGATGATTGCCCTTGGCAGCGATTTTGATGGCATCGATGGCCCCCACCAGCTGGAAAATGCTGCCTTCCTGCCGCTGCTGGCGGATGCCCTGCGCAAAGAGGCTTTACCGAGGACGAGTGGAAGGTATCTACTACCGCAATGCCATGCGCTTTTTTGAAGAAAACCTGTAATAACAACGGAGAATATGCCGATATGGATAAAAACATGACGCTGGAAAAGCGCATTGCTGCGGAGCTGTACTGCTATCAGGGCAAAATGAGCGTGTTCGTGGACGACCTGCAGGGCCATACCGTGGAGGTTGGCGCGGACGAAGAATTTGAGACGGCATCCACCATCAAGGCGTTCATTCTCGCTACATTGTATTTGCAGGCGCAGCGCGGCAAAGCAGACCTTGCCGAAGAGATCACCTATGAGCAGAGCCAGTTCGTGGACGGCAGCGGTATGCTGCGCGCGCTGGGCGTGGGCGCAAAGCTCAAGGTAAAGGACACCGCCACCATGATGATCATTTGCTCGGACAACGTCGCCACCAATATGATCATCGACTATCTGGGACTGGATACCATCAACGCCTGTATCCGGGAGCTGGGCTTTGCGCATACTGTGCTGCACAATCCGCTGCACTTTGACCGCTACCGCCAGCTTGGCACCACCACGCCGCGCGACTACGCGGCGCTGTTCGCCCGCATTGCAAAAGGGGAGCTTGTCAGCCGGGAAGCCAGCGCGGAGATGCTTTCCATCCTGCGCCAGCAGCACTACAACACCATGCTGACCCACGATTTTCCCCAGTATTACCTCGACTGCGAGGAGACCGGCGCGCCGGAGCTGATCTGGGTGGCCAGCAAGAGCGGCAGCATGAACGCCTGCCGCAACGACGGCGGCATCGTCCACACCCCCTACGGCGAGTATGTCATCGTGCTGATGAACAAGGATTTTCACGATATCATCGAGTACAATGAACACCCCGCCATGGTGTACGGTGCCCGCGTCTCGCGGATGATCCTGGATCAGGTGCTGGCCTGTGAGGGCCGACTGTCCCTGTCCTGAGACGCACGTTCTCCCAAAGAACAAAATTGGAAAAATAAAAGGAATTATAACAATGGGTATCACGCTCTCGCCATGGATGATGGTGTTTCTCGTTCTGATGACGGGCTTTGCAGGCTTTGTGGATTCGGCAGCCGGAGGCGGCGGTCTTATCAGCCTGCCGGCCTATCTGTTTGCCGGGCTGCGCCCCACTACACCTATGCTACCAACAAATTCAGCGCCGCCTGCGGCACCACTTTTGCCACAGCCAACTTTTTCAAAAACGGTGCAATGAACCTGAAGGTGGGCATCCTTGCAGCCATTGGCAGCTTTGCGGGCAGTGCACTGGGGGCGCATATCGTGCTGCTGCTCAGCGATGAACTGCTGCGCACCATGATGTTCCTCATCCTGCCAGTGGCGGCGGTGGTCATTTTGTGGCAGCGCGACCTGCCGGACCAGAACCGGGACGACGGAACTCTGAACCTGAAAAAGATCCTGCTGGCGCTGGGCATCGGCTTGGGCATCGGCCTGTACGACGGCATCGTGGGCCCGGGCACCGGTACCTTTGCCATCATTGCCTTTACCACCCTGATGGGCTTTGACCTGCGCACCGCCAACGGCAACGGCAAGGTACTGAATCTTGCCAGCAACTACGCCAGCCTGTTCACCTATCTGATGAACGGTCTGGTGGTGTTCCACATCGGCATCCCCTGCGCCGTCAGCAACATTCTGGGCAACCTGCTGGGGTCCCATTTCGCCCTGAAAAAGGGTGCGCGCTTCATCCGTCCTATGATGCTGGTGGTGCTGGTGCTGCTGCTGGGCAAGCTCATCTCGGACGCAGTGCTGTGAGCGCCGGGCGCGCAAAGGCTCCCTCTCCGAGGGAGCTGGCAAAACCGTCAGGTTTTGACTGAGGGAGTTTGCGCCCGTTTCCCGCCGCAAAAACAAGTCGGGCAGCCCGCAGGCTGCCCGACTTTGCTCGGATGATCATTTTCGGTGGTCGCTTATTCCAGCACCAGCCCTTTGTCAAAGAATGCCAAACCAAATGCACCGGGGCCTGCGTGGGTGCCGATGACGCAGCCGATCTGGCGCACCAGCGGTTCGCCCATGTGCAGATTTTCACGGAAGTAGTTCTCGATGGGCTGCACTTCCCGCAGGCTGGAAGAATAACCGGCAACAGCGGTAAAGTCCGGGCTGATGCCGCCCAGCTCTTCGATCTTCTTGAACAGGGCCACATAGGCACCGGGCAGGCCGCGGGCCTTACCGGCCATGGCTACCTTACCGTCCTTGATGGTGATGAGGGGCTTGATGCCCAGCATCCCGCCCGCGACGGCCACAGCGGCAGGCAGACGGCCGCCCTTGCGCAGATACTTCAGATCGTCGATTGCGGCAACCAGATGCAGATGCTCCTTGGCGTGCTCCAGATCGGTGGCGATCTGCACCAGCGTCTTGCCTGCGTCACGCAGCTGCACGGCCAGACGCACCAGCAGCGATTCGCCCAGACACACGGTGCACTGTCCACAAACAGCACGTTGTCTACATTGGCGAGGTCTGCGGCCAGCTTTGCGCACTGCCATGTGCCGGACAGCTCGTGGGACAGGAAGATGCCCAGCACTTCGTCCCCGGCGCAGCGGCTTCCAGATAGAACTTCTCGAACAGCTCCGGGCTGGGCTGGCTGGTGGTGGGCAGCTTGCGGCAGCTGGCCAGATGGGCATAGTACTCGGTGGGGTCATGTCGATGCCATCCCGCAGGATGCTGCCATCCTCCAGCGTCACGTTCAGAGGGATCACGGTCAC
>ENA-OQHA01001243-OQHA01001243.1-human-gut-metagenome-genome-assembly--contig:-NODE-1243-length-10134-cov-1.905266_pt1 | contig 10134 bp, 12 predicted proteins | sample MGYA00242558_ERZ504707 | MGnify/ENA primary metagenome ERZ504707 (study PRJEB26092, sample SAMD00036197) | human gut metagenome | host: Homo sapiens | study: EMG produced TPA metagenomics assembly of... | reverse complement strand
TTTTGCGCTTACGGTTAGTAACTATGAAAAACAATTTTCCACACGTATTCAGCCTCTTACGATCAGAGGTATGACACTCAAAAACCGTGTTGTAATGATGCCTATGGGAAGTGATTTCGCCGGACATGATGGGGAACTGAGCGACGAACATATCAAATATTATGAGCTGCGTGCACGTGGCGGCACAGGGCTTCTGTACGTGCGAGACGTATCATTGACGGAACGGATGCCATATGGTATTGAATACCCTTGAAAGATTGAACTATCTTTAAAATATGTCCCTAAAAGGGAACCCCTTTCCAATATAAATATAAATACAAAGAAGCTTCGGAGAATCCTGTTACCTGTGATTCTCCGAAGCTTTTTATGAAAATAACTATCTCCGGGTCCACTTCTATGATATGATATAGTATAACTGATCAATAAAAAACAATTGGGGGAAATACGTAATGAAAAGTTTGCTGATTCTCGGTGCAGGCGGATTCGGCCGGATGGTAGCGGAGACTGCGCAGGCACTGGGGTATGAAAAGGTTGTATTTTTGGATGATGCGGTGAAGGATGAAGCGATCATCGGAATGTGCTGTGATTATGAGATCAGGCATAGGGAGTATCCGGTGGCAGTAGCAGCATTTGGAAATAACAAGATGCGTCTGTACTGGACGGACAAATTGCTGGAAGAAGGGTATGAGGTACCGGCAATCGTGCATCCGTCTGCAGTTGTAAGTCCGAGTGCGGTGCTGGAGCCGGGCTGCTTTGTGATGCAGAGAGCGGTGGTAAATACCAATACCCGGATCGGACGTGCGGTGCTGGTGAACAGCGGGGGCGATCGTAGATCACAATTCGGTAGTATGTGCCGGAGCGCATGTCGGACTGGGAAGTGTTGTAAAGTCAGACTGTACGATCGAGAGCGGACGCAAAGTGGAGGCAGGAGAAGTAATCTTCTCAACCAGAAGGAAGATCGAGGGTGTGGATAGCCGGAGCCTGGAAGATGCCGTGTACGCATTTGGTTTCGGGCAGCAGTGCAGTTATGTGAAGCCGTTCGGAGAAGGCCACATCAATGAGACTTATGCAGTCTATATGCCGGGCGTAGATGGAAAGGATACGCCGCTCTATGTTTTGCAGCGCATCAATATTAATGTATTCAAGAACCCGGATCAGGTAATGGCGAATATATTCGGCGTTACGGAGTATCTGCGCAGTATGATCCGTGAGGAAGGCGGAGATCTGGACAGAGAGGCATTGTCTTATATTAAGACAAAATCAGGAGAGAGCTATTTTGAAGATGCGGACGGACAGCCATGGCGCTGCCTGCATTATGTACCGGATTCTGTGTGCTATCAGATGGTGGAGAGACCGGAACAGTTCTATCAGTCGGCACTCAGCTTTGGCCATTTTCTGAAGCAGCTGGGGGATTATCCGGCCGAGAGTCTCTATGAGACGATTCCGAAGTTCCACGATACGGTGAAGCGTTTCCATGATTTCAAAGACGCACTGCGGAAAGATGTGAAGAACAGGGCAAGACTTTGCCGTGAAGAAATAGAGTTTGTACTGGCACGCGAGGATGACTGCAGTGTCCTTATGAAGCAGCTTGAGGAAGGAATACTTCCGCTCCGTGTGACGCACAACGATACCAAGCTGAATAACATTTTGTTTGATAAGAATACAGGAGAGGGACTGTGCATCATCGATCTGGACACGATCATGCCGGGACTTGCGGCAAATGACTTTGGTGATTCCATCCGGTTCGGGGCATCGACAGCGGAAGAAGATGAGAAGGATCTGAACAAGGTGCACTTTGATATAGAGCTTTACCGCATCTACGTGAAAGGGTATCTGGAGATGGCGAAGGATGTACTGACACCGGCAGAGAACGCCAGTCTTCCATGGGGAGCGAGACTTATGACACTGGAATGCGGCATGCGTTTTCTTGCGGACTTCCTCCAGGGCGATGTATATTTCAAAACAACTTATCCGGAACACAATCTTGTTCGGGCAAGAACACAGTTCAGGCTTGTAAAAGAGATGGAAGAACAGTTTGATCAGATGCAGGAAATCGTTGAGACGTTCTGAAAGTGAGAAAAAATTGTTGTAACTAAAATACAATTTAATTTCTGGTTTAAAGTTGACAGACAATAAAATACATTTTATTATAAATATAAGTTTGATATATAAAGATAACGAAGAGAGTTAAAATGGAAGGAGAATTCAACAGATGTTAAACGATAATTTTGTAACATTTGAAATTGGAAAAGCAAAGCATATCGCACTCGTTGCCCATGATGGTAAGAAAAAAGAACTGATCGAATGGTGCGACAAGAATAAGGAAATCTTAAAAGGTCATTTCTTATGCGGTACAGGTACAACCGCACGTCTGATCGCAGAGAAGACCGGGCTTCCGGTAAAGGGATATAACAGCGGCCCGCTTGGAGGAGATCAGCAGGTCGGAGCGAAGATCGTAGAAGGACAGATCGACTTATGATCTTCCTGTGGGATCCGTTAGAGGCACAGCCGCACGATCCGGATGTAAGAGCATTGTCCCGTATTGCCGTTCTTTACGATATCCCTACAGCTAACAATCTTGCAACAGCAGATTTTATGCTGAAGTCTGAATTTATGAATTCTACATATGAAAGAAAGGTAGAGAACTTTAACAAGACCATTCAGGACAGAGTGGAGAAGATGAAATAGAAGCTATAGAGCAGCTGCGCATTCCGTAAAAAAGGAATCGCAGCTGTTTTTGGTTTTTTTTATATTTCTGCAAAATAAGATTGACATACGGTATCATCTGTGCTATTCTAACACTACGAACTTTAACACTTTAAAGCGCAACACTTTAAAGTGGATTAGCAAAGTAACAAGTAAAAAAGAAATGAGAAAAGTAGAGGAGAAAGGTTATGGCGATGAAATTATTGATGCTGGTGATATTTTTTGCAATTATGGTATCGGTTGGCATCTATGCAAGAAAGCATGCGACAAGTGTAGACGGTTATGTATTAGGGGGGAGATCGGTAGGCCCGTGGCTTACGGCATTTGCGTATGGTACGTCATACTTCTCTGCGGTTGTATTTGTAGGATATGCAGGTCAGTTCGGATGGAAATACGGTCTTGCGTCGACATGGATCGGAATCGGAAATGCGATCATCGGAAGTCTGCTGGCATGGGTGGTACTTGGAAGACGTACCAAGGTAATGACACAGCATCTGAATTCCAAGACGATGCCGGATTTCTTCGGTGAGAGATATGGAAGTAAGGCGCTGAAGATTACGGCTTCAGCGATCGTATTCATATTTCTGGTGCCGTATACAGCTTCTGTATACAATGGGTTGTCAAGATTGTTTGGAATGGCATTTAACATTCCTTATAAATATTGTGTAATCGGAATGGCAGTATTTACAGGAATCTATGTTATCCTCGGTGGATACATGGCTACGGCAATCAATGATTTTATTCAGGGAATCATTATGCTGGGCGGCATTGTTGCAGTCATCCTGGCAGTATTAAATGGTCAGGGCGGATTTATTCAGGCAATTAAGACCATGGCAGAGATTCCAAGTGATGTGCCGGTGACAATGGGACAGCGGGAGCATTTACTTCATTCTTCGGACCGGATCCGTTGAATCTTCTTGGAGTGGTTATCTTGACTTCTCTTGGAACATGGGGACTTCCGCAGATGGTTGGAAAGTTCTATGCAATCAAAGATGAGAAATCCATCAATACGGGAAGGTGATCTCTACATTATTTGCGATCGTGATCTCCGGAGGATGCTACTTCCTCGGAGGATTCGGAAGACTGTTTGATGCACCGGAACTGCACGATGAGGCGGGCAATATGATCTTTGACGGAATCATCCCGCATATGTTGTCAACACTTCCGGATATCCTGATCGGTATTGTAGTAGTATTGGTATTATCGGCTTCCATGTCAACACTGGCTTCGCTGGTACTGACATCCAGCTCGACGCTGACACTGGATTTCTTAAAAGATAATGTAATGAAAGATATGAGCGAGAAGAAACAGGTACGTACGATGCAGGTGATGGTTGTGTTCTTTATTGTATTATCGGTAGTGATCGCAATGGATCCGCCTACATTCATCGCACAGCTGATGGGAATTTCCTGGGGAGCACTTGCCGGAGCGTTCCTGGCACCATTCATGTATGGTCTCTACTGGAAAGGCGTGACGAGAGCCGCTGTATGGGCCAGCTTTGCGGCAGGTGTCGGGATTACGGTTCTGAATCTGTTCTTCCACTTTATTGCATCACCGATCAATGCAGGAGCAGTTGCAATGGTAGCAGGACTGATCGTAGTGCCGCTAGTGAGTGTGCTTACACCAAAGCTTAAGAAGGACAGAGTGGATGAGATCTTGCCTGCTATGATGAAAAGGTTACGATCACCAAGAAACGTTCGTTGGAACAGAATTAGTGGAAATAATCTGAAAAATCAAATATATTAAAAAACATCAAGGGAAGTGATTAAATTTATCACTTCCTTTTTGCATAGGGATGTGTTAGGATATAAAAGTATTAAAAATGAACAACAAAGTTGATGAATATTATTGCTGATTTGGCATTGAGGATTCGATTTGAAATATGAAGCAAAAGGAGTGGATCTTGAATTATGAAGAATTATCAGAAATATGAGAAAGTTATTTTATGCCGCCGGAGGTACATATGACTGGGCGAAAAAAGATGCGGTAGAACAGCCTCCGAAGTGGTGCAGTGTAGACTTAAGAGATGGTAACCAGGCGTTGATCGAGCCGATGAGTCTGGATGAAAAGCTGGAGTTTTTCCAGATGTTGGTAGATATTGGATTTAAGGAGATCGAGGTTGGATTCCCGGCTGCTTCCGAGACAGAATATCAGTTTATGAGAACCCTGATCGAAAAAGACATGATTCCGAATGATGTAACGGTCCAGGTACTGACACAGGCAAGAGAGCATATCATCAAGAGAACATTTGAAGCTGTAAAGGGAGCACCTCACGCAGTGATTCATTTATACAATTCTACCTCTGTTGCACAGAGAGAGCAGGTGTTCAGAAAAGATAAAGAACAGGTAAAACAGCTTGCGATCGACGGGGCAAAATTACTTCTGAAGCTTGCAAGTGAGACAGACGGTATCTTTACATTCGAATACAGCCCGGAGAGTTTCCATGGAACAGAAGTGGACTATGCCGTAGAAGTTTGTAACGCTGTTTTGGATGTATGGCAGCCGACAGCTGATAATAAAGCGATCATCAATATTCCTACAACTGTAGAAAACGCAATGCCGCATACATTTGCTTGCCAGTTAGAGTATGTACATAAGCATCTGAAACACAGAGAGAATGTTGTACTTTCCCTGCATCCGCATAATGACAGAGGATGCGGTGTGGCGACAGCGGAGCTTGGTATCCTTGCAGGTGCCGACCGTATCGAAGGCACACTGTTCGGAAACGGAGAACGTACCGGTAACGTTGACATTATTACACTTGGCATGAATATGTATTCCCAAGGTGTAGATCCGGGACTTGATTTCTCGAATATGAAAAAGATCCGTGAGACTTATGAACGCCTGACAAGAATGCAGGTATACGATCGTCAGCCATATTCCGGAGATCTGGTGTTTACGGCATTTTCGGGATCTCATCAGGATGCGATCGCGAAAGGTATGGCATGGAGAGATGAGAAGAAATGTGACAAATGGACGGTTCCATATCTGCCGATCGATCCGAAGGATGTTGGTAGAGAATACGATTCAGACGTTATCCGTATCAACAGCCAGTCCGGTAAGGGCGGCGTAAATTACATCTTAATGCACAGCCACGGAATCAATCTTCCAAAGGCAATGCGTGAAGAAGTAGGATATATGGTAAAAGATGTATCGGATAAAGCACACAAGGAGCTGACACCGGATTGGGTATACCAGATCTTCTCAGATCATTATATTAATACAAATCCATCTTCCATATCGACGAGTGCCATTTTAAACAGGTAGATGGAATCACTGCGGAAGTGACGATCAATCATGCAGGAGAGAGCAAAGTGATCACTTCGAATGGAAACGGACGTCTGGATGCAGTAAGCAATGCGATCAAGCAGTATTTTAACATCAGCTATGAATTATCCTTCTATGAGGAGCATTCGCTTACAAAGGGATCTTCTTCTAAGGCTGTGGCTTATGTGGGAATTATCTGCAACGGAAAGACATTCTGGGGTGTAGGAATCGATCCGGATATCATCAGAGCTTCCATTGAAGCCTTGATCGTTGCGGTAAATAAGATTGAAGAACTTGGGAGTGCTGATGCATGTACGGATGCAAGAATGATCGAGATCATGAATTATGTACAGGCAAATTATATTGACATTACATTAGATGACCTGGCAGAAAACTTCTTCCTGTCCAAACCTTATCTGTCAAAATACATTAAGGAAAAATCCGGAATGACATTTGGGGATCTGGTGAAGAAGATCCGCATGAAGAAAGCGAAAGCACTGCTCAAGAGCAGCAATATGACGGTTGAGAATATTGCAATGTCGGTAGGATATCAGAATGTGGAACATTTTAACAGACTGTTCAAGAAAGCTTATGATATGACTCCGATGCAGTTTAGAAATCAGAAATAGAATATGTAATGAAAAGTGACGGGGATGTGCCGGAAGGTGCATCCCTTTTAAAAGTGCGTAAACGGAAAAATAAAAATATACATATAAAAAGATAGGAATCGAGATGGATTTCATGTATAATATGTAATAGACTTTACAGAAAACATGATTGGGAGGAAGAGATAGAAATGTTAAAGTACATATTGATGATCCTTGGCGGTGTGATTTTTATCGCAGGATACTATTTCATGCAGCAGAATGAAGGCAGGGGGAAGACGATGATGTTCTATTCGTTGTTTACTTATGCCGGACTGACACTGGTGATCCTTTCCGGGGCAAGAGTTCTGGATCCTTTCTTTGAAGGACTCGGAAAGAACGGGAGATGATCCAGCTGGCAGTAGAAGTTGCCTGCTTTGTAATTGGTGCGGAATTACTTCTGAAGCTGCATTCGAAGACCAGAAAGAGATCGGAACAAAGAAGAATATTACACCACGTGGATCCGGAGATTCATTCAGTGCGAAGGCAAATAAGAAAGAAAGCACGAAGAAGACGAAGAAAAATAATAATCAGATTAAAAGAAGTTACAGTACAGGGAATAAAAAGTATCGTAAAAAATAAAAGAATATGATAGATTGAGCCGGAGGGGACAACAAAAAAGCCGGAAAACCCGTCCCCATAAAAATAAGACTTGCATAAGCAAGTCTTATTTTATGTACGGTATTTAATTCACGAATTATTTACCTTCAACCATCTTGTCGAACTTCTTAGTAAATGCTAACATGATAACTCCGCAGGCAACGATGATGATTGTAACAACACCATATGCTTTGACGAAGTCAAAGTTTCCGAGCCAGTTATAAAGTGGTCCGTAAGCTTTACCAGAGAAGAAGATGATCAGTGGCCATACACCAAGCATAGTTCCAAGAAGTTTCTTTGGAGCATATTTGCTGATGAATGAGTTTCCAAGTGGTGAGAAGATAATTTCTCCGACTGACATAAATACTGATGCCATGATGATTACCCAGATACCAACTGGATCTTTTGTGCCCTGTCCTGAAAGTGCAGCAGCAAGAACGAAGGATCCTGTACAAAGACCAAGGATGATAATTCCGATAGCAGTCTTTGTGAACATTCCCCAGTCACCCTGTGGACGCTGTCTCATCTTAGCCCAGATTCCTGCGAATACAGGACAAAGGATGATACAAAGAAGTCCGTTCATTGAGTCGAACCATGCAGTAGGCATCTCGAAGGAACCAATGTTCCAGTTAGCCCATCCAAGTCCTGCTTCTGATACTGGACCGAATTCATAGTAAACAGGCATGTAAGCCATGTACCAGATCAGCCAGAAAATACCAGAGAAGAGTGTTACGATGCAGATAGCAATCACACGGTTTTCTCAAGTTTGGTAAGAGGTGCATTGTCTTTCTCTTTGTCGGCTTTGTCAACATTTTCTGTACGGTTGTCAACAAGGAATGGTTTCTTTCCGGCTTCGCCGAAGGACTTCATTCCAACGAACCACCATACGCAGTCGATGAACAGGAAGATTCCACAAACCAGGAACATAGTACGGTATCCAGCGCTCTTTCCAACAAGTGAAAGGAAAGTAGTTCCGCAGAAAGAACCGATGTTAACGAACATGTACTGTAAGTTGAATACAGTGTCGAGTTCGTCCTGATCAGCTAATGGGAAGAGACGTCCGTTGATACCAGATACGTTTCCTTTGAAGAAACCAGTTCCGATAGAAACGAGAATGATCATTGCCCATAACATTGCGATGCCGTTAGCCTCTGTTGCTCTCCATGCACACAGATAACCAAGACCCATAAGGATCTCACCAACAGGAACAAGAATACGAGGACTAATCCAACGGTCAGCGATATATCCACCGATGATAGGTGTGATATAAGTAAATGCTACCAGGTTAGAACTCATTGCAGCACCAACGGATTTGTCAAGTCCAAGACCACCGTTTGCTGCAGTGGCTGCGATGAAAATCGTAAGCCCCATTTAGCTGCATAGTATGCAAGTCTTTCAAAAGAATAAGTCAGACAGCACACATAGAAACCAAATGGTAATTTTTTCTTAGTGTTCTCCATGAGATTCACCCTCCAATATGAAATTTTTCTTTGGTTTTAACAATACGAGGAAAAACCTCTCATGCTTAAAACTCTCAACGTAGCTAATCTTATCACAAACCAGACTAAAGTACAACTAATTGTTTAAGAAAAAGTTAAGGTTTTTTATATTTTGTTAGGAATATATATGTTGATATGTAATAAAACGACCATATATAGACGGAAAATGTAAGCAAAATCACTAAATGATAATAGGAATCAAAAATAAACAGAAGCGGTTATAGAGAAACCCTATAGAGAGAACACATAGAAGAGTTTATAGATAATTTACAAATAATTATAAAGTATTTTCTTGAATAATCAACTATATAAGGATATAATAAGACACAGATTTTGTAAAGGGGAAAATGATATGGCGAATTATTACCGTGTGGCATATAAAGAGTCACAGAATACGTTGAAGCAGATCTGCGAACTTTCCGAGTGGACAGCAGTGATATTACGATTAAGTTCGTGATGACAGTGATGGGACCGCTTGTGTTCTATTTTATGTGGGAATATGGAAACCCGGGAGGCGGTACGCCGGTAGGAATGACTTTTTTTGTCATTAAGTATATTGTAGTCTGGGCATTGGCATTTGTTGCGGCAGTGATACTGAACAGAACAATCTGGAGAAAGGTGTTATCGACAACGGCGGTCGGGGATGCAGAAGATCAGTTTGACAGACGATGCAGATTGAACGGTGGACCGGTGAGTTCCGAAATCCACTTTTTTGATGATCACTTTGACAGTGTAACTGCGAAAAAGACAAGATCATTTCGTACAAAGATGTTACCAAGATCCTGGAGACGAAAGAGGCATTCGGTGTAGTTGTGAAGGCAGATCCCGAGACGGTCGGATCGGCGAGAGCGATGATCGGATTTCCAAAGACTGCACTGGAAGGAAACAATACGGACGAACTGGCAGAATTTCTTTTGGAAAGATGCAGGAATATGAAGAGAAAAAAAGTGAAGAAGTTTTAGAATGGAACATTGCAGATGAAAAGGCTATGTGCGTACGGAACAAAGTACGGGGACACATAGCTTTTTATATTTATGCAGGATTTATGCGGGTCGTCAAGTATTTAACAAAAAACAACACAAAGTATTGCGTTAAAGTAGCAAAAACAGTATAATATAATTGGAAAAAATTTGGTTTTACTTTTCAATACAGAAAAAGCAAAAAACCCAATTTGAAATAATGAAAATGGAGGGCTAGACTATGGGCAACATGGCAGCAGGTAATGCAGCAGGTAAGAGAATCAACAGTTTACTTGATGCAGGCAGTTTTGTTGAGATCGGTGGAGCAGTAACAGCAAGAACGACTGATTTTAACATGCAGGAAAAAGAAACTCCGGCAGACGGTGTGATCACCGGATATGGAGTGATCGATGGAAATCTGGTATACGTATACAGCCAGGACGCCACTGTTTTAAATGG
>ENA-OQHA01001242-OQHA01001242.1-human-gut-metagenome-genome-assembly--contig:-NODE-1242-length-10137-cov-1.681319_pt1 | contig 10137 bp, 18 predicted proteins | sample MGYA00242558_ERZ504707 | MGnify/ENA primary metagenome ERZ504707 (study PRJEB26092, sample SAMD00036197) | human gut metagenome | host: Homo sapiens | study: EMG produced TPA metagenomics assembly of... | reverse complement strand
CAAGAACAAGTACATCATCTAAAGGTATATGAATTATTCCCGAAGTCGTAATCAATATACATTCTGTCCAAGTGCTGACAAAATTACGCTAAATTCTCCCGGATTATAACTGTTAAATATGGAATTAATCATCTTTTCCATACATTACTGACTTGTCAGTTTCTATCCTTCCGTCATCTTTGTTTTTTCCCTGAAACAAAGATTCAATGTCAGATGTGGAGCTATCAGAAACGTAAATACTTTTTACCGGTGTTCCCTCATCAGTCTTTAGTGTATCCGTTCCCGGCCCTATACTTCCCAAAACCGGTTGAAACATTGTCATTGTAATTGCCATACATAACATACATGCTCCATACTTTTTCATCCTTTGCTTTTTCCATAGCCGGAAAAACCTGCGCATTATTTCACCTCCTCACTGTTTTTTGCAGGAAAAATTCCTAACAGTTCAATATATTCAAAATGCCGAAAAAGTATTAATAATTTTTTTGAAAACATTGCGTTCACCACCTGTTAAATATTTACTGTAAAACATTCGGAATCTGTTGATCTGTTATATAAATCGTATTTCTTCATGTTTAGATAAATCAGATTTAAAAGTCTTATTGTGCAAGCACAAATGATTTTTAAAATCTGATATCTGTATGTACAAAATTATACAGTGTTAAGAGTTGTGTTACAAGTGTATTTACGGTTGATTTTAAAATTTATTATATGGCTGCCGGTTACTGTTGGCACAATACTTGAGATGCATTCATACAATTTGTAGGAATGCGGGCGTGAAAAATCCGCATATCTGATTATATATTTTGAATTGTATAAATGCTACAATAAAATCATCGGAAACGAGATAAAGAACGACAAATTAAACAAACAAATGTGGGAATGTGGGGGCATTTTCATATTGCATGAGGAGGTAGATTATATGTTAACACCGAAACAGAATATGCTGGAAGTTATAAAAGGCGGAAATCCTGACAGATTTGTTAATCAGTATGAAGCAGTGCAGCTTCTTTTTCATCCGTTTATGTTTACAAACCCGCTGCTTCAGCCGGGACAGGAAAATGTAGTGAATGCATGGGGGGTAACCAATACTTTCCCGAAAGGAGTTCCGGGTTCTTTTCCTGTACATACTCCTGACAAGATCGTGGTAAAGGATATTGAAGACTGGAAAGACTATGTACATGCACCGTCTTTGAAATTTACCCAGGATCAGTGGGATATGGTGAAGGCTCAGTATGATGCAGTTGACGGAGAACAGGCATTTAAAGCAGCTTTCGTTGCACCGGGATTATTTGAGCAGACTCATCATCTGTGTGAGATCAGTAATGCGTTGGTTTATTATATTACTAATCCGGATGAAATGCATGATCTGATCAAATATCTGACAGAGTGGGAACTGGAACTTGCTGAAGGTATCTGTTCCAACCTTCATCCTGATGCATTATTCCATCATGATGACTGGGGTGGACTGGACAGTACATTTATGAGTCCTGCAATGTTTGATGAATTTTTACTTGAGCCATATAAAGAAATTTACGGATATTATCACAGTCATGGCGTTGAGCTGGTTATCCATCATTCTGACAGTTACGCAGCAACACTGGTTCCTTCTATGATTGAGATGGGGATCGATGTATGGCAGGGATGTATGGAAACCAATAATCTTCCGGAACTGATCAGGAAATATGGCGGAAAGATCAGCTTCATGGGCGGTATCGAAAATCGTGCAGTTGATTTGAGGGCTGGACAGATGAGAATTGTGATGCAGTGGTACGTCGTGTCTGCGAAGAATGTGGAAACAAATACTTATTCCATGTATCGCTCAGGGTGGCCCTGGTTCTGTTTATCCGGGTGTTTATAAATCTCTCTGTGATTCCATTGACAAGCTGAATGAAGAGAAATTTGGCATTAAGACATCTGAATCTACAAGGCTTCCATGGCAGATTATGTTCTGATCTCAGGTATTTGTCAGTGGCAAAACGGAATACAAATATCTGTCCGACATTTAGATGAAATTTCAGGTGTTGCAGAGGATGATGCTATGGAGGTGTTTGAAAATGATTATTATTGGTGAGAAAATTAATGGTTCTATCCCGATCGTTGCAGAAGCGATCGCGAAAAGAGACTCTGAATTTATTAAAGCAAGAGCAAAGCTTCAGGCGGAAAGCGGAGCTACTTATATTGACTGTTGCGCTTCTGTTCCGGAAGCGGAAGAAGTGGAAACATTGAAATGGATGATCGACTGTATCCAGGAGGTTACAGATCTTCCGATCTCAATTGACAGCCCGAGTCCGGATGTTCTGGCACAGGCTTATAAGTCTGTAAGAAACCTGGAATTTTTAACTCTGTATCAGGAGAGGGACATAAGATTGATACGATTTTCCCGATCATGCTGAGCCGGGAAATGAGGGATGGCAGGTAATTGCGCTGCTGAGTGACAATACAGGTATTCCGAAATGTGCAGCAGACCGTCTGAAAGTTTTTGACAAGATCATGGCGAAAGCGAAAGAGTACGGAATTGCTCCGGACAGGATTCACATTGATCCGCTGGTTGAGATGCTTTGTACTTCTGAGGATGGTATTGCAACGAATATTGAGACGATCACAAGTGTACGTGAGCAGTATCCGACCATTCATATTACGGCAGCAATCAGTAATATTTCCTTTAATCTGCCGGTTCGTAAGCTGATTAATTACGGGTTCCTGGTACTGGCAATGAATGCAGGACTGGACAGTGGAATTATGGATCCGACAAATAAGGATATGCTTGGACTGGTTTATGCAACAGAAGCATTACTTGGTCTGGATGATTATTGTATGGAATATATAGGGGCTTACAGAGAAGGCTTAATTGGTACAACAAAGAAGAAGTAGGTTGAATCTGCAGAAACTGTGTAAATGAATTAAGTGGTTGGAATCTGAATTGAGAAATAACAGGAGGATTTGATTATGTCTAAGATAAATGAAGTTGCGGAATTAGTTGAAAAAGGGAAAGCGAAATTAGTAGGACCGGCTGTACAGGAAGCCATTGATGAGGGTGATGATCCGGTTGCGATTCTGAATGATGGTATGATCAGTGCGATGTCTGTAGTTGGTGAGAAATTCAAAATGGTGAGATCTTTGTTCCGGAGATGCTGGTTGCAGCTCGTGCTATGAAGAAAGGTGTTGAGGTTCTGAAACCGCATCTGGCATCTGGTTCTACAGGTGCACTTGGTAAGGTTATCATTGCTACGGTTTCCGGTGACCTTCATGATATTGGTAAGAATCTGGTTGCATGATGATCGAGAGTGCCGGATTTGAGGTGATCGATCTTGGAGTCGATGTTCCGGCGGCTAAGATTATTGAGTGCTATAAAGAGAATCCGGATGTTAAGATCATTGCTCTTTCTGCGCTGCTGACTACTACTATGCCGGCTCTGAAGGAGACTGTTGAGGCGTTGAATGCGGCGGATTTCAGAGGTAATATTAAGGTTATGGTTGGCGGAGCGCCGATTACAGAAGCTTTTGCTGAGGAAATTGGTGCTGACGGATATTCTGATGATGCGGCTAGTGCGGCGTCACTGGCTAAGAAGTTGGCAGCCTGATCTGATTGCTTGTGCGAGTTTAGTATAACATGAAAATATTATGAGGGGACTGCTCTGTGGAGTGGTCCTTTCGTGTATTTTTGGATTTTTTGGAGTGTGTTATAATGAGAAAAAGGGGACGCTCAGAAAAATATTTTATTTCATGTGCGGTTTCGGGGTCTAAGATATTCTAAGTTCTCAAGAAATCCGCTAAAGGCATGAGCAGCTTCTCAAACTCGCTCCGTTGCAAACTTCGCTCAGACAGTGATACAGTCTGCTCATAACGCAGATTTCTGAGAGCTAAAGAATATCTAAGACCCTGCAAATGCACATGAAATAAATATTCTGAGCTGGCTGTTGGCTGTTGTGATGATTGGATTGGATATGTGGGAGGTTTTATGGCTTGGGTTAAGTTTGTGCGTGAAGGGATTGAGATAGAAGTGAATGCCGGGATGTCTGTGTTGGAAGCTGAGATTCGGGCGGGTTTGAGGCCGGATGCGCCTTGTGGCGGGCTGGGGAAATGTGGGAAGTGTCTGGTTAAGATTAATGGTGAAGTTGTTAAGGCGTGTCAGGTGCGGATTGGTGAAGGTGAGACTTGTGTAGTGGAGACATTGGACGGGGCTGGCAATGAGAAGATTTTAACGGATGGATTTAACAGAGAAGTTGTGTTTGAACCGGGACTACGGATGGCTCAGGTTGAGTTGGAGAAGGCGAAAACAGGGGAGAAGCGGTCGGACTGGCAGAGGCTGCTGGATACGCTGGCGGAGACAGATGGTGAGGTTGAGCCGGGCAGATGGAGGTGGATCTGAAGCTGGCGGGTGAATTGTATGGGATGCGCAGGGATTCTGATGAATGGTATGTGATTTACAGTAGACGGCGGATTCTGGAAATGAGGAAGGAAGCTGGTCGGAGGTGTCTGGCAGCGTTTGATATTGGGACGACTACCATTGCGGGGTATTTGCTGGATGGTGCGGATGGGAGGACTCTGGCAGTTGAGAGCAGGATGAATCCGCAGGTGCAGTATGGTGCGGATGTGATCATGCGGGCGAATTATGCGCTGGAGCATGGAACAGAAGCGTTAAGTATGTGTGTTCGGAAAGCAGTTAATGAGATGTTGGGAAGTCTGGCAGAGGATGCAGGGATAAGGAGAGAGGATGTTTTTCAGGTGTGTGTTGTGGGAAATACCTGTATGCATCATTCTGGTTTCTGGGGATTTCTCCGGCTTCGCTGGTACATGCGCCCTATACTCCGGCTGTGAGTGAGAGGCTGGTGCTGAATGCGGGGGATTATGGTCTGGCTGTGCAGGAGCGTGCAGAGTTGATCATGCTTTCGGATATTGCAGGATATGTGGGAGCGGATACCTGTGGATGTCTGCTGGCTATCAGGCAGGATCAGCAGGAAGAGATTTCTCTGATGATCGATATTGGAACGAATGGTGAGATGGTTCTGGGAAACAGGGAGCGGCTGGTGACCTGTTCTACTGCGGCCGGGCCTGCTTTTGAGGGTGCGAAGATTGAGTGTGGAATGCGTGGCGCGGCCGGGGCTGTGGATCATGTGAAGTATGAGGAGGGGAAGTGGAACTATACAACTGTTGGGAATAAGCCGGCGGTTGGTTTGTGTGGTTCGGGATTGATCGATCTGGTGGCGGGTCTTCTGGATGCTGGAATGCTGGATGAGAATGGTGTGCTGAGAAGCGGACAGGAGAAGCAAGGTGTGTTTATTCTGGTACCGCCAGAGCGGGGCGGTAATGAGAGAGGAGTTTATCTGACTCAGAAGGATCTCGGAGAGGTTCAGCTTGCGAAAGCTGCGATTGCAGCGGGAATTCAGATGCTTATGGAGCGGCTTGGGATTACAGAAGATGATATCTGTTCGGTATATATTGCAGGTGCTTTTGGCAACTATATGGATCCGGCCAGTGCCGGGAAGATTGGCTTGCTTCCGGCGACGCTTGTGAAGAAAGTGAAACCAGTGGGAAACGCTGCTGGTGAGGGTGCGAAGATCGCACTTGTGAATGAGAAGGAAATGCTGGAGATGGATGAGCTGGTGAGAAAGATTGAATTCGTTGAGCTGGCTGCTTCGGCTGATTTTCAGGATCATTTTATTGATGAACTGGGATTTGAGACAGGTGAATGACTTTATCCGCCTGATGAGGTTGCTATAGATTATACAAGAGAGTAAGGGGTTAGATTATGGATATAAAAAAATAGAGCAAATGGGAATGGAGCAGGGGTTTTCGCATGTGGTGTTGCTGGATTGTGATACGATTGAGCTGAAGCCGGAGGTTCGACAGATGTGTGCAGCAGATACCTGTCATAAGTATGATAAGTGCTGGAGCTGTCCTCCGGGATGTGGCTCTCTTGAGGAATGTGAAGCGAAAGTCCGGCAGTATAAGTATGGGATTATTGTTCAGACAGTTGGTGAATTGGAGGATGCTTTTGATGGCGAGGGAATGATGGAAACGGAAGCCAGACATAAGGAGTATTTTGTGGAATTTGAGAAGAAACTTCGGGAGATTTATCCGGATATGCTGGCGATTGGTGCGGGATGCTGTACGAAATGTAAGGTCTGTACTTATCCGGATGCTCATGCAGGTTTCCGAAACAGGCTTTCTCATCGATGGAGGCTTACGGGATGCTGGTAACACAGGTCTGTCAGGCCAATGAGCTACAGTATTATTATGGGGATTGTACGATTGCTTATACGAGTTGTTACCTTCTGGAATAATATTTTAGCCGAATCAAGTAAGTCCCCTGCGAAGCAGTTATTTGGTGTAGAGATGCGTAGCGAAGCGGATTATGAATATCTGCTTGACTTAAATCAAGTAAATTCCCTGTGGAGGTTGTGGAAGGGGAATTCGGTTTTCGTTGTAAATAACAGTGAGCTATGATAAAATACAGATATTGAAAGCGTAGATCATGTTTGAAAAATCAAAAATCCTTCGCCGCAGGGCGGGGGATTTTTGGCAGAAGGTTATTAGCAGTTAAATATAAATTATAAAATTATATAAGCACATGTTGAGTTTTATAAGATATTAGGGTAGAATATTATTGAAAGGAGTTGATACTTTGAGTAAATATTATTCTATACATGAATTTCAAAAATTATAGGCGTATCTGCCCAGACATTACGAAATTGGGATGCCAATGGAAAACTTCATCCGCATCATACTACAGTAAGTGGCTATAGATATTATTCTGATGAGCAACTCAACCAGGTAATAAATGTAAAGCCTAAAAACCGCATTACAATTGGATATTGTCGTGTTTCCAGTCATAAACAGAAAGATGATCTGGAACGACAGATTGATAATGTTAAAACATATCTTCTGGCAAAAGGACAGCCGTTTGAGATAATAAGTGATATCGGTCCCGGAATTAATTATAAGAAAAAAGGGCTCCAGGAATTGATCAGGCGAATATCTCAAAATCAGGTTGAAAAGGTTGTTGTTTTATATAAAGATCGGCTATTGCGATTTGGTTTTGAGTTGATAGAATATATCGCTTCACTTTATAATTGTGAGATTGAGATTATTGATAATACTGAAAAATCCGAACAGCAGGAACTTGTTGAAGATCTGGTTCAAATAATCACAGTATTCAGTTGCAAATTACAAGGAAAACGAGCGAACAAAGCTAAGAAACTTATCCGGGAATTGATACAGGAGGAAACAGATGGTAAAAGCCATAAAAGTAATGCTGATACCAAACAATGTACAGAAAACTAAGATGTTTCAGTACGCAGGTGCTTCAAGATTTGCTTATAACTGGGCTTTGGCAAGGGAAATAGAAAACTATGAAAAAGGCGGAAAATTCATTTCAGATGCAGAACTCAGAAAAGAATTTACAAAGCTTAGACATTCTGATGAATATGCATGGTTATTGAATATTTCAAATAATGTAACAAAACAGGCGATCAAAGATGCCTGTACTGCTTATAAGAACTTTTTCAGGGGTTTGCAGAAATTCCCAAGATTCAAGTCAAAAAAGAGATCAATGCCGAAGTTCTATCAGGACAACGTTAAGATACGATTCAGTAATACACACGTTAAATTTGAAGGCTTTTCCTCCAGCAGGAAGGCAAATAAGCAAAAAATGAATTGGGTAAGACTTGCAGAACATGGAAGGATTCCGACAGATGCTAAATATATGAATCCGCGAATATCCTTTGACGGATTGAACTGGTGGATCAGTGTATGTGTAGAATTTCCTGACTGCAGGGAAACACTTAATGATGACGGAGTCGGCATAGACCTGGGAATCAAAGATCTGGCGATCTGTTCTGATGGAACTAAGTATAAGAACATCAATAAGAGTCAGAAAGTAAAGAAACTAGAAAAACAGAAACGCAGATTACAGCGTAGTATCTCTCGTTCTTACGAGAAAAATAAGAAAGGGGAAAGTTACTGTAAAACAAATAATGTAATCAAAAAGGAAAAACTTTTATTAAAACGAAATCACAGATTAACAAACATCCGTAAAATTATTTAAATCAGACCATATCGGAGATCGTAAATCGAAAACCAAGATTTATATGTATTGAAGATCTGAATGTCAGCGGAATGATGAAAAACAGACATTTATCCAAAGCAGTTCAGGCACAGGGATTTTTTTGGTTTAGAAAACAGCTTGAATATAAGTGCAGCGATAAAGGGATCCAGCTTATTGTGGCTGATCGGTTTTATCCATCATCAAAGCTTTGCAGCTGTTGTGGAAACATCAAAAAAGATCTGAAGTTATCTGACAGAGTTTATAGATGTGCGTGTGGGAATATGATTGACAGAGATTTCCAGGCATCTATAAATCTCAAGACTTATGGAGAAAAATTTGCAGGCTGACACTGAAACGTTAATGCAAATATGTACGGATACGTTAGTCCGGAATTTACGCCTATGGAGAGTACAGGAACTTGTGAGTAGATTGATATTTATATCATCAAAAGCATACTCGTTGAAGTAGGAATGGAACATAGAAGTTTATAACTTTTTATAAGTTTTCAGTAACGGTATGGATTTTATGAAATTTCGCCCATGTATTGATATACATAATGGAAAAGTAAGCAGATCGTAGGTGGGAGCCTTACGGACGTACAGGATCAGGCAAGTGAGAATTTTGTATCTGAGCAGGATGCATCTTTCTATGCAGAATTATATAAAAAGGCAGGGATAAAAGGAGGACATGTAATTCTGTTAAATGGTCATGACTCCCCATACTATGAATCAACAAAAGAACAGGCGATTCTTGCATTACATACTTATCCGGGAGGATTACAGATTGGCGGAGGAGTGAACCCGGAAAATGCAGGGGAATATCTTAGTGCAGGTGCCAGTCATGTAATCGTTACATCTTATGTATTTAAAGATGGAAGGATTTCCTGGGAAAATCTGAACAAAATGAAAGAGACTGTGGGAAAAGAGAAACTGGTTCTTGACCTGAGCTGTCGCAGAAAAGATGGAAAATACTATATTGTGACAGACCGCTGGCAGAAATTTACAGATGTCACTATGACACTGGATATTATGAAAGAACTGGGAAGTTACTGCAATGAGTTTCTGGTCCATGCAGTAGATGTGGAGGGAAAGGCACGCGGAGTTGAAACAGAACTTGCATCTCTGCTGGGGGAGTATAAAGGAAATCCGGTTACTTACGCAGGTGGAGTTGGCTCCATGAAGGATATTGAGGATCTGCGAAAATATGGAAAAGACAGACTGGATGTCACAGTAGGCAGTGCATTGGATCTTTTTGGCGGAAATATTTCATTCTCAGAACTGATTAAACTTTAACTAATTTTATAGTAATCTCAGGAATCACAGTGAAAATGTACAGAACAATTACAGAATTTTTGCTATTTCCCCATAATGACAAAGGAACTTTAAGTTATTTCTGAAGTAAACAGAAAAAATGTGAAATTTTAATAAAATAGTGTTAAAATTCAAAAATGTGTGTTATAATAGAATTCATCAAACAGCAAAGGGATGGAAGCATGAAGTTTATCATCAGCGGAAAAATATTACAGTTACAGAAGGTCTTAAGACAGCAGTCCAGGACAAGCTCAGTAAACTGGAAAGGTATTTCACTCCTGACACCGAAGTTGTAGTAACTTTAAGTGTTGAAAAAGAAAGACAGAAAATTGAAGTGACAATCCCTGTAAAAGGAAATATCATTCGTTCCGAACAGGTAAGCAATGACATGTATGTATCAATCGATCTGGTAGAGGAAGTCATTGAACGTCAGCTTCGCAAGTACAAAAATAAAATCGTAGACAAACAGCAGGCAGCAGCCAACTTCCAGAAAGCATATCTGGACAAGGACTACGATGAGGATGAAGAAGTTAAGATCATCCGTACCAAGAAATTCGGAATCAAACCAATGTATCCGGAAGATGCATGCGTACAGATGGAACTGCTCGGACATAATTTCTTTGTATTCTACAATGCAGAGACAGAGCAGGTAAATGTAGTTTACAAACGTAAAGGCAATACTTACGGTCTGATCGAACCGGAATTCTAAATCTGCTTATAAGATCAAAAATATGAAACATAGACAAGCCATAAAAAAGTTTCATAAAGAAAAGCTTCC
>ENA-OQHA01001241-OQHA01001241.1-human-gut-metagenome-genome-assembly--contig:-NODE-1241-length-10149-cov-2.154959_pt1 | contig 10149 bp, 21 predicted proteins | sample MGYA00242558_ERZ504707 | MGnify/ENA primary metagenome ERZ504707 (study PRJEB26092, sample SAMD00036197) | human gut metagenome | host: Homo sapiens | study: EMG produced TPA metagenomics assembly of... | reverse complement strand
TCAGGGAGCAATTTTTGGCGCAGCGGTCTGCAAGACGCAAGGCCCGCCACCGAAGGCCGAAGCGGATGCAGGGCACCGCAAGAGGGCGCTGATGCAGTGAACAGAACAAATAAGCATATAGGAGCTTAAGGAGACAAACCATGAAAGATATCACTAAGTACCAGGGCGTTATCCCCGCTTTCTACGCCTGCTACGACGCAGAGGGCAATATTTCCACTGAGGGTGTCAAGGCCCTCACCCGCCACCTGATCGCCAAGGGCGTTAAGGGCGTGTATGTCGGCGGTTCCTCCGGCGAGTGCATCTACCAGCATGTGGACGAGCGCAAGGCCGTGCTGGAGGCAGTGATGAGCGAAGCCAAAGGCAAGCTGACCGTCATTGCACATGTTGGCTGCAACAACACCGCCGACAGCGTGGAACTGGCCCGCCATGCCGAGAGCGTAGGTGTGGATGCCATCGCTCCATCCCCCCATCTACTTCCACCTGCCCGAGTATGCCATTGCCAAGTACTGGAATGACATGTCCGCTGCTGCTCCCAACACCGAGTTCGTGATCTACAACATTCCCCAGCTGGCCGGCACCGGCCTGACCATGAGCCTGCTGAAGGAGATGCTCAAGAACCCCAATGTGGTGGCTGTCAAGAACAGTTCCATGCCCACCCAGGACATCCAGATGTTCAAGGATGCCGGTATCGCTGCCCGCGGCGAAGGCAACTTTGTGGTCTTTAACGGCCCCGATGAGCAGTTCGTCTCCGGCCGCGTCATCGGCGCAGACGGCGGCATCGGCGGCACCTACGCCGTGATGCCTGAGCTGTATCTGGCCATGAACGAGCATATCAACAAGGGCGAGGTCAAGGAGCTCAGGCCCTCCAGTACGAGGCCGACCGCATCATCTACAAGATGTGTGAGGCCCACGGCAACCTGTACGCCGTGCAGAAAGAGATCCTGCGCCGGATGTACGGTCTGGAGCTGGGCGGCGTGCGTGAGCCCATGCCCAGCCTGGTCCCCGAGGATGAGGCCATCGTGGCCGAAGCACAGGCCATGATCGAAGCCGCCATCGCAAAACTGTAAGCTGAACAAGCGCCCCCTCTCCGTCTCTTTTCAGAGGGGAGGCGGGCGCTTCTTTTTGGAGGGAAAGCGTATGATCTGCGATACCCTGGATCAACTGCATCTGTACAAGGGGTTCCACAAAACCTCGACACGGCCATTGAGTTTCTGGCCGCACACCCGCTGGATACCCTGCCGCTGGGCCGTACCGAAGTGGACGGCGACGAGGTGTTCATCAATGTGATGGATGCCGATCTCAAACCCCACACCGGTTCCCACGCCGAATATCACCGGCTCTACGCCGATCTGCAGATCGACCTGACCGGCGGCGAGGGCTGGGGCTACGAGACCGCCCCCGGCACCGAGGTGGAGCCCTACCAGCCGGATATCGGCAAAAGGACAGTGAGGATGCCGTTTTCGGCACTCTGGGCGAAGGGCGGTTCGTCCTCTTCTTCCCCGGTGAGCTGCACCGTCCCGGCGTGGAAATGCCCGGCTGCGATCGTGTCCGCAAAGCTGTAGTCAAGATCAAGATGGAGGATAAGTATCATGGATAAGGAAAAACTGTTTGCTCAGATCAAGGGCGGCTGATCGTCTCCTGCCAGGCATTGGAGCACGAGCCCCTGTACACCAAGGAGGGCGGCGTGATGCCGCTGATGGCCAAGCAGCCGCCATGAGCGGCGCGGTGGGCATCCGCGCCAACACCGTGCGGGACATCACTCAGATCAAGGAGGTCGTGGACCTGCCCGTGATCGGCATCATCAAAAAGGACTACCCCAGCACCCCCATGTACATCACTGTGACCATGAAGGAAGTGGATGAGCTGGTGGCCTGCGGCGTGGATATTCTGGCGGTGCAGGGCACGGGAGCTCTCCGCCCGGATGGTTCCACCTCCGCTGAATTCATCCGCGCCATCAAGGCAAAGTACCCGGATCAGCTGGTGATGGCCGACTGCGACAACTTTGAGAACGCCATGGCCTGTGCCGAGGCCGGTGCCGACTTTGTGGGCACCACCATGCGCGGCTACACCCCTGAGACCCAGGGCATTGACGACATCGATTTTGATTTCGTCCACAAGCTGGCCACCGAGTGCCCCGCCAAAGTCATTGCCGAGGCCACATCCACTACCCCGAACAGGCCGTCAAGGCACTGGAAGCCGGTGCTTTGCACTGGTGGTGGGCGGTGCCATCACCCGCCCTGCCGAGATCACGGCCCGCTTCACCGGAGCCATCAACGCCATGAACAAGTAAAACGGAGACACTGAGATGAAACAGTATCTTGCGATCGATATCGGCGGCACTGCCGTCAAGCTGGGCATCGTGGATGAGACCGGGCACGGTGGGCCCCAAGGCCGAGGAGAGCGTCAACTTTGACGGCTACCAGACCCCGGTGCTGGCCACCGTGCTCAAAGCCGCCAGAGCCTTTGTGGAGACCCAGAACATCGACGTGAACACGCTGGAAGGCGTGGGCGTTTCGGCCACCGGCCAGATCGACAGCCGCAAAGGTACTGTAGCCGGTACCTGCGGCAACTTTCCCAACTACATCAACAGCCCCATCCAGCCGAACTGGAACGGCTCTTCGGCCTGCCCGTCACCGTTGCCAACGATGCCAACTGCATGACGCTGGGCGAGGTCTGGGTCGGCGGCGCAAAGGGTTATACCGATGTCATCGGCGTGACCCTGGGCACTGGCGTGGGCGGCGGCATTCTGACCGGCGGCCGCCTTTTGGAGGGTGCCCGCGGACTGGGCGGTGAGCTGGGCCACTACCGCACCCATGCACTGAACGGTGTTCCCTGCACCTGCGGTGCCACCGGCTGCTGGGAGCGCTACGCCGCCACCACGGCTCTGGTACGGGCCGCACAGGAAAAGGACCCGGCCTGGAAAGACGGCCGCGCCATTTTTGCTGCTGCGGAGCTGGCAACGAGACCGTTCTGGCCCTGCTGGATGCCTGGACGGATGAGATCGCACAGGGCCTTGCAGGCATGGTGCACATCTTTAACCCGCAGCTCATTCTCATCGGCGGCGGCGTGAGCGCCCAGCAGAAGCTGCTCATTGAGCCCATTGCCGCCAAAGTCAGGGCCTCCGTCATGCCCGCCTTTGCCGAGGGGCTGGAGATCCGCGCCGCCCAACTGCACAATGATGCCGGTATGGTAGGCGCAGTCTATTACTTCCGCCAGCAGCACGGCGAAGCCTGATCATCTGAACGATCAAAGGAGTATATTGAGATGAAAACACATATTCTCTGCCTGGGCGATTCCAACACCCACGGTTATTGTGCCGACCCCAAGGATAACGCCGATGGCGGCATCCGCTTCAACGAGGACGAGCGCTGGACCTGCCGCCTGCAGGCTGCTCTGGGCGACAAGTATCTGGTAACCGAAGAGGGCCTTTCTGGCCGCACCACCGTTTTTGTAGATCCCATCCACGAGTCCATGGATGCTCTGAGCGTGGCCTATCCCTGCTCAAGAGCCATGAAGTCATCGACCTGCTCATCATCATGCTGGGCACCAACGATGTGAAAGAGCGCTTCAACGCAAACGCTGCCTGCATTGGTGCGGGCATGGAGCGCCTGATCCAGAAGTGCAAGACCGTGGATTGCTGGGGCGGCAAGGACCCCAACATTCTTGTAGTTGCTCCTCCGCGCATCAAGGAGGGCTTCCACGATGAGGTCATGGGCGACGGCTGTGTGGAGAAGTCCAAGGGCGTTGCCGGCTGGTACAAGATCATCACAGAGCGCAACAACGTCCATTTCCTGGATGCTGAAGCTGCGAGTTCAACCAGATCGACTTCATGCACCTGACCCGTAAGGGCCACGCACAGCTGGCTGAAAAGCTGGCCGAGCTGGTGCCAACGCTGCTCTGAGTCAAAAAGAACAACCCTCTCCTCATTGCCTCGCAATGCCGCCTCGCCCTTTCGGGGGAAGCAGGCAAAGCAAAAGGCTTTGACGGAGAGGGTTGTTTTCTTTTGTCAGATGTAATCCGAAATATACGGGATCTTATGGAAGAGCACGTCATCCAGCCGTTCCACAGCCTCTTCCCTGCCTCGATGCGCTCCAGCTCATACAGACGCTCTGCGGTCTTGTAGCCCAGCAACAGGGTGGTAAAGGTGCCGATGCCCATTTTCAGGTGATACTCGGCGGGTTCACGGGTCATGGTACAGTGCCCATCCGCAAAGCGAACGTTGAACGTCCGGTCGTTCCATGGCAGAAGCGAGTCCTCGATCTCCAGCTCGATACACAGGGTGCCGCCGTCCGGGTCACAGGGGTAATCGGCGAGGAAATCCTCCACGTCGATGATGCGTCCCATGGCATAGGGGCGGATGCTCTCCTTGATGTCGCCATCGTCCATCTCAAAGGCGATGGGTTCGCTGAAATAGGTGCTGCCGTGCACCTCATCGATCATGGAATCATGGGCATGGATATACTCCCACAGGCCTTTCTGGGCCTCACGGTTGAGGTAGACCATCTCCTTGATGTGCATGATGTCATTTTTGATGAGGTAGACCATGTAGCCGCAGGGCTTATCCTTGACGTTGTAGTAGACCGCAACATTGGTATCGTCCTCGTCCCAGCGCCAGTATTCCTCCCAGGCCAGACTGTTGCGGAACAGACAGCGTGGTGATGGACGCAAAGTGGGAGTGCAGCTCATGGAACTCGGTGTTATCCCAGCTGACACGCTGGACATAGCCGGGGGCCTTGACCTTGGTGGGGATCTGCCGGTCCTTGATGTTGAACGAGATCTTGTTGGAAACGATCTCCCAGCCCAGGTGATGGTACAGCGGAATGCTGTACGGGTAGAGCAGGGCGAAGGATTTGCCCTCCTCGTGCATCTGGGTCAGGCCCTTGATCATCAGGTGCTTCATAATGCCCTGCCCGGTGTACTCCGGTAGGTGCAGACACTGGTGACAAAGCCACATGGTAGACCGTATCGTAGATGTTCATTTTCAGCGGATAGACGGCAAACTGGGACACCAGCGTGTCTCCATCAAAGCAGCCAGAACATCGGCACGTTCCAGCACCGGAACTTGGACTGTTTGATCTCGTCGTCCTTCCAGCCTGTGGCAGTCAGCTCTTCTTCCGTGACCTGAAAGGTGTAGCGGAGCAGTGCGTTGTACTGATCCAGATCCTTCGCTTCCAGATAACGGGTCAGATAATGGTCCGCGGCGTTCATACGAACACCCCCGTCCTTACGGGTCAGACGGTTGGGGCCGCGGAACAGGAACTCCGCGTCCTTGATGCTCTCGCCCACCAGCAGCATGGTCAGGCGGTCGATGCCCAGACCGAAGCCGCCGTGCGGGGGCAGCCATACTGGAAGAATTCCAGATAGAACTTGACATCCTCAGCCAGACCCTTTTCCTCGGCCTGCTTCTTCAGCACCTCATAGCGGTGCTCACGCTGGGCACCGGTGGTGATCTCCACGCCGCGCCAGATCAGGTCGTAGCCCTGAGGCACACCGTTCTCGTCACGCATGTGGTAGAAAGCACGCTTCTCAGCATCGTAATCAGTGACGAAGAGGAACTCGTGGTTATAGTGCTTCTTCACCCAGTCGTAGCTCAGGCGTCAGCCTCGGTAGTCAGGTCGCCCTTCTCGGAATCGTCCACCACATAACCGAAGTCCTCTTCCAGACCCTTGTACAGGTCAGCCAGCTTGACCACGGGGAACGGGGTCTCGGGCACGATGACTTCCTTGCCGAACAGCTCCTGGATCTGGTCGCCGTATGCGTCCTTCACAGCCTGCAAGCCAGCCTTGAGCAGCTGTTCCTCCATGGCCATGACATCCTTGTAAGAGGTGATGTAGCTGAACTCCAGATCGAAGCCGGAGAACTCCGTGGCGTGCTTGTTGGTATAGCTCTTCTCAGCACGGAACACAGGGCCGGTCTCAAAGATGCGCTCAAAGCCTGCAGCCATTGCCATCTGCTTATAGAACTGGGGGCTCTGTGCCAGATAGGCATTGCGGTCGAAGTAATCCACCTTGAACACCTCGGAGCCGCTCTCGCTGGCAGCAGCGATCAGCTTGGGGGTGTGGATCTCGATAAAGTTCTGGTCCAGCAGGAACTTGCGCATGGCGTTGACCATGCAGCTCTGGGCCTTGAACATCAGCTGGTTCTCGTCGGTGCGCAGATCGACCCAGCGGTAATCAATGCGCTGGTCGATGCTGGAACGCTCCACCGCCTTTTTCTTCTTGGTGGCGGCAATGGCCTTACGGGCAATGGGCAGTGCATCCGCAATGCTCTCCACCTCGATGGCCTCGGGGATCATCTCGATGCCGCCCATCTTGACGTAGTCGTTCTCGACCACCTTACCGGTGACAGTGATGACAGAATCAGGGGTCAGCTGATCGATGGTGTCCACCAGATCAGGATGATCCTCTTTTTCAACCGTGATCTGCAGCTTGCCGGTGATATCCTTCAGTACGATAAAGGCCATATACTTGCTGTTGCGCAGGTTTTCAATAAAACCCTGTACCTTGACCGTATTGCCAATTTCCTTTTGTACCTCGTTGATATAGGTGCGATTCATGGAAATCCTCCTTTGATGTCTTATACCGTTTTATTATACGCTTTTCAGGGGATAAATCAAGTATTCTGCCCAGGCCAGTCTTACTTCTTGTGGTTTTCCTCTTCGTGCAAAGTGCCGGTGCCGCCCTCGACCACACCGTCGTGGTCGAGCACCGCCCTGATGGTGCCAAAGAAGCACTTTACGTCCATGCCAAAGCTCAGATGCTCCACATAGTAGCCGTCCAGCCGGGCCTTGTCCACGATCTCCAGCTCATCCCGCCCATGGATCTGGGCCCAGCCGGTCAGGCCGGGGCGGACATCGTTGGCACCGTACTTGTCCCGCTCGGCCAGAAGGTCATACTGGTTCCACAGCGCCGGGCGCGGACCGATGACTGCCATATCGCCCACAAAGATGTTCCAGAGCTGGGGCAGCTCGTCCAGACTGGTCTTGCGCAGGAAGTGCCCCACCCGGGTGATATACTGATCCGGGTCCTTGAGCATGTGGGTAGGCATATCGTGGGGGTGTCGATGCGCATGGTGCGGAACTTGAGGATATTGAAATGTTGTTTGTGGATGCCCACCCGCTTCTGCCTGAAAAAGATCGGCCCCGGGGAATCGATCTTGATGGCAAGGCAGAGGATGAGCAGCAGCGGCGAGAGCACGATCATGCCGCAGAGGGACAAAATGACCGCCAGCAGCCGCTTGATGCCGTTTCGATACATGGAAGATCCTCCCTTTTCAGAGTACTTTTTATTATAGCAAGCCATTCGACAGTTTGCAATCCATTCCGTGCAGTTTCTCGCCCGAGAGGCTCAGGCAGGTGCAGCAGAAGTATTGGCTGTTGCGCAGGCCACAAAACGCCTGTTTTGTTGTATTATTCATCCTGTTTTCTCTCTTGTTCCGGAACGATTTCTGCCGTATCATTATAGTAACAACTCTATCTGAAACAGGAGGTCTTTTCTGTGATCCAACGTTTTTCTTTCGGGCATCCTTTTCCCACCCAGAGCGTTGTGCTGTCTCTTCCCGCGGAAAGCGGCCCCATCCCCTTTCTGACTCCCGATGGCAGCGGCTGGCAGCTCACCCTCAGTGAGCAGGCTGCGTCTACGGTCTGGGTGAAATGCCCCGCGGCATCAACAAACGCGGCTGGCACTACATCGCCAACAACACCGATGAATCCCGCCACAGCGAGGACAAGCTTTCCTTCTATGGTGCGCACAATTTCCTGCTGGTGCGGGACGGCAGCACCTGCTTTGGCCTGTTCGTGGATTTCCCGGGCAAGGTTTATTACGACATCGGTTATTCCCGCCACGATCTTCTCTCTTTCCACACCGAGACCCCAGACTACGATCTGTATCTCCTCTCCGGCGGGAACGAAAATGCGATCTGCAGGGAGTTCCGTACCCTCATCGGCCGCAGCTACATCCCGCCAGGTGGGCATTCGGTCTGGCACAGAGCCGCTGGGGCTACAAGACTGAGGAGGACGTACGGGAAGTTGCACGCCAGTACAAGGAGCACGACCTGCCGCTGGACATGATCTGTATGGACATCGAGTATATGCAGGACTATGCCGATTTCACCGTAAACAAGGAACGTTTTCCAGACCTTACAAAGCTCTCCGCAGACCTGAAAGCGCAGGGCATCCGGCTGGTGCCCATCATCGATGCCGGCGTGCGCGTTGACCCCAACGACTCCACCTGCACTGAGGGGCTGGAAAAGGGATACTTCTGCAAAAAGGCCGACGGAACTCCCTTTGTGGCGGCAGTCTGGCCCGGCAAGGCTTACTTTGCCGACTTCCTGCGCCCCGAGGTGCGGGAGTGGTTCGGCCACAAATACAAGGCCCTGACCGACTGCGGCATTGAGGGCTTCTGGAACGATATGAACGAGCCCTCCCTCTTCTACTCACCTGAGCGGCTGCGCGCTTTTCTGGACGATATGGCCGCCCTGCGGGAGAAGGACAACATTGAGCAGGAGGAGTTTTTCCCGCGCGTGGTGGGCGGTGCCATGGGCTGATGAACAGCCCGACAGACTACGCCAGTTTTTACCACGAGGCAGACGGCCGGAAGGTACGTCACGATCAGGTTCACAACCTTTATGGCGGCAGCATGACCCGCGCCGCAGGGGAAGCCTTTGCCGACCTGCGTCCGGGCCAGCGCACCCTGCTTTACAGCCGTTCCAGCTTCATTGGCAGCCACGCTACGGCGGCATCTGGCTGGGCGACAACAATTCCAGCTGGGCCCAGCTGCTGGCCAATATCCAAATGATGCCCAGTGTCCAGATGTGCGGTTTCCTGTACAGCGGTGCCGACCTCTGCGGCTTCTCCTGCGATACCACGCCGGATCTTGCCCTGCGCTGGCTTGAGTTCGGTCTGCTCACCCCGCTGATGCGCAACCACTCCGCGGTGGGCACCCGGATGCAGGAATACTACCGCTTCCCCGAGGTGCTGCCCGCTGTGCGTAATATGATCCGTCTGCGCTACGCTCTGCTGCCCTACCTGTACAGCGAATTTATGAAGGCTGCGCTGGAAAACACCAGCTACTTCCGGCCGTTGGCCTTCGATTACCCGGATGACCCCGATGCCCGGGAGGTGGAAGATCAGCTTTTGCTGGGCGAGGGCCTGATGGCCGCTCCCGTCTATGTCCAGAATGCCCACGGGCGGCATGTCTACCTGCCCGAGCCCATGAAGCTCCTGCGCCTGCGGGCTGTGGACGACTACGACGAAGAGATCCTGCCCGCCGGACACCACTATATCCGCTGTGCGCTGGACGAAATGCTGTTGTTCATTCGTCCGGGTCACATCATTCCCGTGGCACAGCCCGCCAACAACACCGCTGAGCTGGATGATGCCAGCCTGACCCTGTGGAGCTTCCTGCCCAACGGCGAATCTGCGGAGTACCGGATGTACCGGGACGATGGCGTGACAACGGAATACGAGAAGAAAGAGCACTGGAAAACGCTGCAGATCCATCATTCCTGATCAAAGCGCCCCAGAAAGGCAGGAACCCCCTGCGCGGCATCTTGTATTTTACAGAAAACTGTATTATAATATAGGTGTTCTTTACAAATTGCGTTGTGCCGCAAAACGGCACGGCGCATTTTTTACGCTTCGATTTGGTGCAAGAGTATGAGAGAAGTTTCAAAGGAGGCGGAGCTTTCATGGCACAAATGTCCCAAGCCGGTGATCTGACCAGCGGCCCGATGCTGAAAAAGATCATCCTGTTTTCCCTGCCGCTGGCGGCATCCAGCTTTTTGCAGCTGCTGTTCAATGCTGCCGATGTGGTCGTGGTGGGCCGATTTGCCGGCAGCGCCGCGCTGGCAGCAGTTGGTTCCAACGGTGCACTCATCAACCTGCTGGTCAACCTGTTTGTCGGCCTTGCGCTGGGTGCAAACGTTGTGGCGGCCCGCTGTTATGGTGCAAAGGATGACCAGGGCGTGCACGAAGCGGTGCAGACTGCTGTTACCCTGAGCCTTGTGGGTGGCGTTCTGATGGCTTTTGTGGGCTTTTTTGCAGCCCACGGTCTGCTGGAACTGATGTCCAGCCCCGAGGATGTTATTGACCTTGCCACCCTTTACCTGAAGATCTACTTCATCGGAATGCCGATGACCATGCTGTACAAC
>ENA-OQHA01001240-OQHA01001240.1-human-gut-metagenome-genome-assembly--contig:-NODE-1240-length-10155-cov-2.696350_pt1 | contig 10155 bp, 9 predicted proteins | sample MGYA00242558_ERZ504707 | MGnify/ENA primary metagenome ERZ504707 (study PRJEB26092, sample SAMD00036197) | human gut metagenome | host: Homo sapiens | study: EMG produced TPA metagenomics assembly of... | reverse complement strand
GGGAATGTCACTTCTGCCATAACTGATACATTTTAGGGTTACACTATACAAAGGTAACTTCAGCTTGACTATTTACATTCTCTTGGGCGTGATTTTTTTTATCTCATGGGAATTTCATTATTTCTTTCTAATTAAAATAAATCACTTCTTAACTTCAAAACCCAAATTCTTCAGTCCTGCCTGAATTTCAGGACAACTCATAAACAAGTTCCACAATAATCCGCTACGATAGTTTTCTATCATTGGCGCAATTGTACACTGATCAATGGCCAGATAATGCGGTACAGTCCAGTTATCCGTTTCTGAAAATGCATCATAAAGCCATAAGTTCCCCATATGCTGTCACCTTTTGAATAGAAATATTTCAAGGCACGCATTGATTCTTCAGGAGTATAAGGGAAACTAGATAAAGCTGCAGTAGGAGTAATTACTCCCAAATCATTTTCACCCGGACAATGTGCAGCATATCCTTTCACAGAATAACTGGCTGTAAGTCCCCAGCAGTTTTCACCATAACCTTTATATTTCTTAGGATTCTCTACACAATATCTATAGTCGGATAAAGCATGATTCCGTACTACATTCCAGTAATCAGCATATCTATCTTTAATCTTACGAGGATCAAGTCCTATATACGAATAGTGAGCCCAGAATAACGGTCCTCCCAATTCTTCCGCACCATTATGCTTCAATTCCAGAGGCAATCCATATGGTGTAGCTGAAGTTTTGATATCTCCGCCTCGCGCCCATCCATTATGATATGCAGAAGCAGGAACAGGATGAGTAGGTGAAGATGCAGCTAATACATAGACAATCAAAGCTTCATTATAGCCTTCGAGAGGAAAGTTCATTTCCCAGCCATAATAGGGCGACCAATGCCAATAGATGACATCCTTGCCATTCTGATACCAGTCGAACTCCATTTCATGCCACAATTTATTAATCTTTGTACACAACTGCTGCTCTTCCTGATTACCATTTTCGAAATACTGGCGGACACAAAGTAAGCTTTGCATAACAAAACAGCTTTCCACCAGATCGCCTCCATCATCTTTCGTTCCAAAAGGTTTAACTTTCCCTGTCGGTCCATCAACCAGTGAGGCCATACTCCATGAAAACGATCGGCACGTGTAAGATAGTCGACGATCTTATGTAAGCGTGCCACTCCTTCTTCCCGAGAAATAAATTTTCTATCAATAGCAACCAGAATACCTGCGATACCAAATCCACTTCCCCCCGTAGTAACTACTGAAGAATCATTCTGAGGATAGTTCCTATCCAGATGAATACGTTCAGGAGCCAGACCGGATGTCTGTTCTGCTCCATCCCACATATAGTTAAAATGCACCTTTTGTATATAATCTAACATCACGCTGTCCGAAGCAAAAGAATCCGGACGAGATGCTGTCTGTTCGGTTATACTTAACGTTTTTTCTTTGGACGTAGATGTACATGAAAGCAAAAACAATGCACACAGACCACAAAAATATTTCCACATAAGAATTTACAGATTATCGGTTTATAATACTTTCAGGAGCATCACCTGCACATACGTGATAAGCTCCTGAAAGCTACCTTCAAAAAAACTATCTACCTTTATTCATCCTTTGGCTCATTTTCCAAAGTAGAAGAGATGTCTATCTGAGCTGTAGGAACCGGATAATATTCCTTTCCAGAAGTCCATCCCAACGGACCTAATACCTCACTCAGTTTTCCGGTACGACGCAAATCGTTATATCGTTCACCCCATTCTAAAGCAAGTTCCATACGACGTTCGTCCATAATCTGGTCAAGTGTCACATCTTCCAGTTCAGGCATTCCTGCACGCTTACGAACCAAATTGAATGAAATATCACCATCTTTATTCTGACGAACTTTAGCTTCCGCATTCATCAAAAGGACTTCTGCATAGCGGAATACACGAATATTATTATTTGTTCCATACTCTGTGCGACCTTCAGTCATCTGGTTAGACGGAGTATATGCCTTGCCATTAAAGCAATCTGGAGCAACATCACTAGCTGGTGCTTTAATGAAATCACCTTCCTGAGTAGTTTCACCTGCCATTAAGAAAGTAGTAGTAGCACGAATAGTCTCACCACGTTCTGCAGCCCACTGACGGAAAGCTTTGGTCGGACTGATAAAGCCCCATCCAGATATATTACCATCATTCAAAGGTCCCTGGAATGTGAACCAGCTATCCGAAACAACAACTTCTCCCGAACCATTTCCAAAATCAGTAAACTGCATTTCGAACAAAGATTCATCGCAAAGCTTACCTGGAATCTTGAACAGATTGTTGAAATCACTGTACAAAGAGAATTTCTTACTACCAATAATATCATCTGTCAGTCTTTCAACTTCCGACCAGTTTCCCTGCTCCATATAAACTTTAGCAGCCAGCATTTCAGCTGTAAAAGCAGAAACAGCTCCGATACGGTCTGTATATTCATTAGGACGGATACGTGGCAAATATGTCATAGAGTATTCCAGATCACTCAGCATATAACGATAAACAGCATTGACTGTAGAGCGAGTCATATCTGTCTGCTTATTGTCACGCAAGATAGTAACCGGACCAAATAACTCTGTCAGACGATAATAGCAGTATGCACGAATAAATTTTACTTCACCTGTATATTCTTCATAACGTTTTCCATCTGCCTCCGAAACAATATTTACGGCATAATTATCAAGGGCTTCCAATGCTGCATTTGCAACTTTGATGATATCATAGTAAACCATCCATGCTTCATTGGTTCCCCAAAAACCTGCATTATAATTATAACTCTGATCTATAGCCACCAAATCAGCCTGATCATCAATTCGTCCGGTAGAAACATCATCATCACGTACTACTGTAGCTCCCCATACAATCCAGTGAGAACCTCTCTGACGCAATTTGGCATAAACACCAGACACCGGCTGGTACATATTATTCAGGTTCGTATAGTCAACTTTCTCTTCGTCTACCTTATTTTCCGGCAATTTATCCAAAAAATCGGAGCAGGAAGACAATAATGTTGTGGCAGCAAATGCACACAATAATATATTTTTTATCTTAAGACTTTTCATAACTTAACGTGTTTAGCAATTTATTAGAAATCAATAGTCAAGCCAAAAGTATAAGTGGCTGCCAAAGGATAAACTCCCTCATCCCAACCAAAGTTTTGACTAATTTCCGGAGTGAATCCGTTAGAGGTAAAGTAAGTAAACGGACGATCAGCAGTCAAGCTAAGTTTAACTCCTGGCAATGTATAGCCTCCCATACGGATATTACGGAATTATATGCCAACATAATATTCTGTATGCGGAAGAAGTTTCCTTTTTCAACAAAGAAAGAATTTGTATGGCTATTGTTCCATGCTTTTAGCATACCTTTTGCTGACGGATAAGTATTGGTAGAACCTTCACCTGTCCAACGGTTATCATAAAAGTCTTTATCGAAGTTGAAGTTTGCCTGAGTGTAACGTACAGCACGTTTACGGTTATAAATTTCATTTCCAGCCTGTCCGAATGTTGACAGAGAGAATTCCAGATTCTTATATTGGAAACCTAAATTGAAACTATAAGTCAATCTCGGAATATTCGATCCTAAAATCTGACGGTCCTTATCATCTATAACCTGGTCATTATTTATGTCTTCGTAAATAAAGTCACCTGGTTCCAGTCCATTCGCCTTAGCTATCGGGTCTGCATCAATCTGAGCTTGATTCTGATATACACCCAATACCTTATATCCATAATACGACTGCATTTCTTCTCCTACCAGATTTATGGTACGCTCTCAGCGCTACCGCCATAAATATAAGGAGCACCATTCAAACTCTTTACACGGTTACGGAGAGTAGACAAGTTTACTCCAGCATAATAGCTGAAATCTTTGCCAATTTTATCACTCCAGTTTAATTGAATATCAACACCACTGTTTTCAATTTCACCATTGTTTCCAGCTAAAGTTTGAGTACTGAAAGGCAAGGTTGTACTGATAACAGCATTCTTTGTCATACGATTATAATAATCTACATCAACATTCAGGCGGCTATCAAGTACAGCGAAGTTTACACCAACATTGAATTCTTCTACTTTTTCCCAACCTAACCAGCTAAAGTAGCTTGTATTCTGGAAACCAGGCAATGTAGTATTTCCAAATACACCTGAAGCAGATGTGCCAGTTACAATTGAAGCAAATCCATCACTGGCAGAAACATGGTCATTACCGAGCTGTCCCCAGCTGGCACGTACCTTCATGTAGTCAATTACTTCTTGCTTCTTAAAGAAATCTTCATCACTCATTACCCATGCAGCACCCACAGAAGGGAAATATCCCCATTTGTTCTGATATTTGGAACTACCATCTGCACGCATTGTCAAAGACAATAAATATTTTCCTGCATAATCATAACTAGCACGAGCAAAATAAGACAATCCACGATAGCAAGAACCGTCATCACTTACCTCACGTCCTGTTGCATTACCTTGAGTAAGATATAAATATTCATCATAGTCACCGGGAACATTGGTTGCTTTTCCTTCCAGCTTGCGCATCTGTTCCTGACGAGCAGACTGTCCTAACAAGACATTCAGATTATGACTACCCCAAGAATCCGTATAAGTCAATGTATTATCCCATATATAATTATAATAATTTGTGTCTGTCTTGGTCAATCTTGATTCTGAATTCTGTTGCAACGAACTTACCAGATAAGGCTGAACATATACACGTCCTCTTATCAATGAGAAGTCCTGGCTGTAACTTGTCTTGAATTTCAGTTTATTAGGAATTAAATTCAATTCTGCAAAGAAATTTGCCATAACCTGGAAGTTCTCATTCAGACTATTGTTATTGTATTTTGCAATAGCTACCGGATTCGAGAAGTTATTAGTAAGACCAATCTGCTGAGGAGAAGCAAATTTTTCAGGGAAAGCCTCATCATCCGAACGGCTATAATCGTATACCGGAATTAAAGAAGGCATATTGTATGCAGCCAGCCAAGCTGAATTTTCTGCATTGTACTGTTCTGAGTTACTGATAACAATGTTGCTTCCTACTTTCAACCAGTCTGTTGCTTCAAAATCAAAATTTGCACGGAAATTCAGACGGTTATAACTGTTTCGGGTATCCATGATACCATTCTGATACAGATAATTTACACCCACTGCATATGTTGCCTTCTCACTACCTCCGGCAATATCTACTCCATGATTAGTCATCAATGCAGGACGCAGCAACTCATCATACCAGTCAGTATCAGCTCCAAAAGTCAACGAATCATAATTACCGCCGAATTTTTCGATAGAAGCTTTAACCAGCGGTTCATATGCCTGACGGTTAGCTTCAAGCACTAACGTAGCATATTCATGCGAATTAGCCATATCAAGCACATTGGTAGCAGTCTGTACACCTACATAACCGTTATACGTAATCCGCGCTTTTGTATTACGCTTACCTTTCTTTGTTGTAATAATCACAACTCCATTGGCAGCACGTACACCATAGATAGCTGCAGCCGAAGCATCTTTCAATACAGAAATTTCCTGAATATCAGAATTGTTCAAGAAGTTAATGTTATCGTAGAACATACCGTCTACAACATAAAGAGGAGAAGTGTCACCAAATGACCCCAAACCACGGATAGTTACTTTCGGACCACTACCTGGAGCACCCGATGAAACGACATTCATGCCAGGAACTTTACCTTGCAAAGCCGACATCGGTGAAGTTGTAGCCTGAGAAGCAATCTGATCACTTTTTACAACCGAAATAGGAGCAGTCAAATCTTTAGCTTTACTGGTTCCATAACCAATAACGACTACATCTTCCAACTTTTGAACATCATCAGAAAGCTCAACATTAACTGTAGTCTTACCATCGACTTTTACTTCGACGGTTTTCATACCAATAAAACTGAAAACCAACGTTCCGTCTGCTGGAACGTTTTCAAGAACATACTTACCATCTACATCACAGATGGTTCCGAGCGTTGTGCCTTTCACTACAATATTAGCACCAATTACAGGTTCCTTGAATGTTGCATCTGTAACAACACCTTGAACCGTTACCATTCGCTGTGCATAAGCGCCAACAACGAACAATAATGACATCAGAATGAATACTAATTTTTTTTCATGAATTGATTAAAGTTATGATTCAAAACGATGGCAAAGGTGAACATAAACTTAACGATTCACAAAAAAAGTAATACGACGTTACTACTTCGAGCCCTTTTCACACTACTTTTTTACTACTTTTTTCAGCTAATCAACATTAATAATCAGGTAATTAAAGTATCACTTCAGTTCTATCAAAAAGTCAACCAAACTCATGCCATCGGGTACTTCCATACGCTTTCTGATACGATAACGAGCTGCCTCTACACCTCGTATTGTCAGATTTGTCATTTGAGCAATATCTTTAGTGGAAAGGTTCAGGCGCAAAAAGGCACAGAACCGTAAATCGGTTGCCGTCAAGCTCGGATAGCGTTCACGTAACGTACGGAAAAAGCGCTGATGAATCAAGTCAAAATTCTGTTGGAAAACTTCCCACGAATCCTCTTCTACTATATTTTCATTAATTTGCTTCAGTACCAGTTCCATGTTTTTACGCCCGCACTGCGATTTCGCTAACTGCTCCTGCACAACCAGACGAAGTTTCTCCAGCATTTCCTGCTTGGCAAATGTTCCTAATGCCATACTGGCAAGCTCTTTTCCCTTGAGCGACAACTCTGCCTCCAGCAATTTTTTCTGCTGTTCAGCTATCAGTCTTTGCTGCTCACTCAATTTAATATTCTGCTCTATTTTATGTGCTTCATATTCCTTTCTCTTCTTTTCAGCAACAACCTTTCCCCGCCATCGGGCTACACCGTAAACCAATCCTCCCAACAGCAAAAGATATAAAAACAACATCGGATAAGACATCCACAGAGGTTTATTGATAACAAAAACATACTCCGTTTCATCCAATAAACGGCCATCATCACTATATACCCCAGCCCACAGAGTGTATGTATCAAACTCCAGACTTCCAAAGTGAACGGACGGAAGGAAGAATCTTCTACCAAAAGCTGATTATTGGCATACAGCTTAAATTTAAAACGAATAGCCGGCTGATCATAACACGGATAAGATAAAAGAACAGATATGTCACGATAATCACTGGAAATTGTCGTTTTTTGCGATAAATCCAATGCCAGTTCTTTACCGGATGAAGAAGAAGCCAATATTTGCCGGATTTTTAAACCAGACAAGGCCTTCTGACCTATATATTGCTCGTTGAAATGCAAACAAGCTATACTATTATTCAGATTCAAATAACAATCGTTCCATCTACATATATTTTATTATTCCCTTCAATACAAGGAGAATTGAACATTTCTACCGGAATACGACGCTTAATTACAAATTTTCCTTCCTGATAAGCCAGAAGAACATATTCATGTGAATTTATCAGCCACAGCATTTCATTATTATGCACATCTACGGCTGTATGGGCATCTGTCAAAACGGAACAGAAGTATTCAACAAATCATAAGGCTTGATTTTCCGTTCGATATCATCGTACATGAAATATCCTTCTGTATTGGAAAAACGATACGCCCTCTAATCTTCATTACATGAATTTTGCCGGACTTCTGCTTGCCTCCCAACGTATGAATATGCTCCAAATCTTTTATGCGATGCAAATCATCATCCAGTTTGATACGATAAAGTCCATTGTACATGTGTGAAGCCCAGATTGTTCCAGTACCATCAACTTCCAGCGACTTAATCGGCGCATAAAAATCCTGTACATTATGCGATAGTTTCCATATCCCTGCTTGTTTCTTCCAGATACGCAACTCCGCATAAGAAGCCTCTACCAGCACTTCTTGTCCGTTAATAGACGCCTCAACAATGCATGTGCTATTTAACGCTCCAGGAACAGACTGAATACTTCCATTCTGTTCCACAAGCATCGTAGACATATCATTTCCAATAAATACCTGAGAGTCAATTTGTTTTACATACCAATTCTGACCAGACGTATGCGGGAGAAGATGAATTTCACTTGTACGCCTGTTATATTCATAAGCTCCCTGATTGGTAGCCAAATAAATTTTTTCTCCTACCCTTTCCACTCCATAAACCATACCGATACTCAAATCTCTGACAGAAGGAGTGAGCAGTGTTATAGAAGTATTGGTATGAACAAAAGAAATACCATCATCCAGTGCTGCCCAAAGATTATTTTCCCTATCTCCGAACAGTCCCATTACAGAATTATTGTTCAATTGATTATCCCTGTTAAGATGCCAAAGCAGATGTCCTTTCTTATCTACTCCATAAATACCATCCAGAATCGTACCAATAGCCAATATAGAATCTCCAACCATTACAGCCCGGTTGCCTTTTGCCCATCTCAACTGAGCGTCTATATCCGTACGAAGTGCAGAAACAGTACCATGTTCATACACAAACAATCCACTGTCGACAGTAAGCAAAACCATTCCGCTATTTCCATAAGGCAATATTGCTACTACATTGTCATTACCTACAGCTGTGCGCTCCAAAAGAAGATGAAAACGTTGCCCGTCAACTCATAGAAACCTCCATTAATCATCTGAGCATAAACTTTATCATGACAAGTATAAAAATACAAAGGGCGGAATCCACTTTTTCTGTCCATGTAGCTGACAGCTTTTCCGTCGTACGAATACCAGCCGGTAAACGACTGGAAATAGATTTTTTCTCCCAGGCGTACGATGTGCCAGATTTCATCGTTAGAACTTATTTTATCTTTAACCCCAGCACTCAAAGAATAATATTGCATTTGTCCATCCGTCTTCCGAATAAAGTAACCGAACTCTTCGAAAGAACCAATATATACTCTATCGCCATCAACAAAAACAGAACGGACAATATATCCACCGGGAACCCGGTGAAGTTCCCAGGAAAAACCATCGTAGACCAGCAAGCCATTATTATTACCAAAATACATTACTCCATCGTCACCTTGCGCACACGCCCAGTTCTGATGACCTCCCTCATAATCTTTTACCGTATAGTTTGTAATGGCAGGAATAAAATCAGCTCCCCAGACCTGAGAAAAGGAAGAAACGAAGTATTAGAAGTATCTTCAATAGTACTGACTTCATAGGAATTTTTTATAACATTTAAGTACAAAGATACACGATTTATTAAAATTCAATCATATCCATATACAGATTTTGCAGATAAAACAAAAGTCATTCATAGCTTACTGTGCTACGAATGACTTTTACAAATTCCCGTTCTATATTCTCTTTTTCTTATTTACAATGTAATATTTCAGAACGTTCGGCTACTCCATTCTCATTGAATGCCTCCACGCAGAAATAATAATCCTGTGTTGTTGTAAGCGAACGCATAAATAATTCATTTTCATCGTATACCATCCACGAGCTATACAACTTATCTGGAGCAATTCCCCATAATACATTATATCCTTGTGCACCTGGAACAGGTTTCCAACTGATAGCTACATCTCTGCGGTCCGCCTGACGAACCAGTTTTAATCCGTCAACTTTTTTAGGAGCCTTTCCTGTTCCTTTACCAAAATACGCAATTCTGATATAGCCAGATGAGGGGTAGGTACATGAAGATTACGGTAACGTACATATCTGACTTTTGCAGGATGTGCCAGTTCGACATAGTCATTCGGAGTATCTTTGTAGCTTCCTACGACGATCTACCAGAATCTTCCAATTTTTACCGTCGGATGAGCCTTCTACATAATAACGATGATATAATCCCTCATAGCGTCCATACATATTGCTCTGATAATCATGATAATTAATCTGTACAGCACATACTTCAGCTTCTTTCTGCAAATCAATCATCACCCACTGATTATCATTATTAGCTTCAGCAAGCCAAAAGATTTTGTCTTTTCATCGGTCAAGGCAGCAGGAGTATATTCTTTTACATAAGAAGAAGCTGTGACAGGCTTCTTGTATGAAAGCAACATCCAACCGCGGAACTCTCCTTTTTTCCCTGGTACGGCTGGAGCATAATGAGGATAATCTCCAAAACGAGTATCACAGAACATAATACCGTCATTATCAAAACCCATAGGAACATACAAAAGACGACGCTCCCAAATTTTACATTGATAGACAAAAGACATAGATGCAAAAA
>ENA-OQHA01001239-OQHA01001239.1-human-gut-metagenome-genome-assembly--contig:-NODE-1239-length-10165-cov-3.197450_pt1 | contig 10165 bp, 13 predicted proteins | sample MGYA00242558_ERZ504707 | MGnify/ENA primary metagenome ERZ504707 (study PRJEB26092, sample SAMD00036197) | human gut metagenome | host: Homo sapiens | study: EMG produced TPA metagenomics assembly of... | reverse complement strand
ACGGTGACGGCGGAGTAGGTGCCGTCGGCCTCACGCCAGATCTTGGGGTCCCGGAAGTCGAACTTGCTGAAGCCTTCCGGCAGGTCTTTCTGGGTCAGCACCGGGTTGCAGGCAGGCTTTTCGTAGTTGAGCCCGTCACCGATGGCGATGCTCTGGGTCTGGATGTCCCGCATCTCCCCATTGGGCTGCTTTTCTGCAATCACGCTGGTGTACATCAGCAGCTGCTTGCCGTCATCCATCTGGGTGGCAGAACCGGAGAAGCAGCCGGGGCCGTTGTCTGCCGGGGGAATCCGGGGCAAGCGCACAGGGCAGATACTCCCAGTGCAGCAGGTCGGAGCTGACCGCGTGACCCCAGTGCATGGGCGCCCACCGCACATCGTAGGGGTTATACTGATAGAACTGGTGATACTTGCCTTTATAATAAGAGAAACCGTTTGGGTCGTTCAGCCAACCCACATAAGGAGTCATGTGGTAGGCAGGGCGTTCCGCCGGGGAAATGGCAGCGCCGTGCTCATCCTCATAGGCACGGGCTTTTTTCAAAGTTTCACTTGGCATCGCAGATGCCTCCTTGCGTTACAAAATCAGACGTTGGCCTTGTAGCGGTCATAAGCGTTCTGGTAGACTTCCAGCAGCTTGTCCATGCCGCAGCTGTTGGTCAGGGTGTCGAGGTATGCGCTCCACTCGTCATCAGAGGGGCCGCCATCCTTCAGCCACAGACCTTCCTGTTCAGAGACTGCGTTCTCAAAATCAGCACGGTAGCGGTCGATGGTGTCCAACTCCTCGCTGGTGAACACGCAGTCGATGGGGTAGGTGGTGGTGTCGTCCACAAAGGGCATCCAGAAGTCCTTCAGGTCGGTCAGACGCTCGATGGCGCGGTCCTCCATGTAGAAGTACTTGTCGTAGTACTCGCTGAGGATCAGCTTGGGACCCCAGACTCGTAGGTGGATTTCAGCTCACCGGCACCCTTGTTGTACTTTGCCTTGGCCTCTTCCTCGGTGATGGATTTCCACTTGCCGTTGGCATCCTGCTCGGTGAAGAACACGCCGATGGGGCCGTACTGCAGCTGCATCACGGTCTCGCCGTCATACCACTGGTCAAAGAACTTCAGCAGGTTGGCGGGGCTCTGGCACTTGTTGGTCACGTTCAGGTTGCCGCTGTTGGTACCGCCGCCGGTACGCACGGTGACGTTGTGGGTGCCGTCCGGGCCGTCCAGTACGGGCAGGAACACATAGTCCTTGGAGTAATCGCCCATCAGCTCCTCGATGTACCACCAGGTGGAAACGCCCAGATAGCCCTGTGCGCCCTTAGCCAGCAGCTGGTTGGTATCTTGACTGAACATCTCCACGTCCATCAGACCCTCGGCGTACCAGTCGTGGAAGTAGGTGACCGCCTTGCGGTAGTTGTCCTCGGCGCAGACAAAGCGGCACTTGCCGTCCTTCTGCAGCACCAGATCGTTGCACACATCGTTGGGCCAGTTGGTGAATCCGAAGCCTGCGTAGAAGATGTTCTGACCCCAGCACCACTCGTCAAAGCCGGTGGACATCGGGATGGTGCTGCCGGGTGCATTACCGTAGACCTTGGCAGACATATCGTTGTCCTTGAAAGCCTTCAGGGCGGTGTGCAGCTCATCCAGCGTGGTAGGCACTTCCAGACCCAGCTCGTCCAGCCAGCGCTTGTTGATCATGGAGAACTGCGGAATGGTGAAGATGCTGTAATCCTCGTCGTCACCGATACCGGCAGTGCCCATCTGCTCGGCAGCGGGCAGACCGTAGATGCAGCCGTCGCTCATGGTGATAGCGGCGCGGATGTTGGGGTGCTCGTCCAGGATCTTGGTCAGGTTGGGCATGATCTCGGCGTTGATATAGGGGGTCAGGTCCAGGAAGGTGCCGTCTGCACCGTAGTTGGCGATATCGTAGTTGGAGAAGCCCACACCCATAAAGGCATCCGGCAGCTGGTCGCCTGCAATGCGGATGTTCACCTGCTCGCTGAGGGAGTCGCTCATGGTCTCGTAGTTGAGTTTAACGCCCACGTTATCTGCCAGCTTCTTCAGCACCTCGTTGTCGTTGTAGCCGGGGCTCAGGGCAGACTGACCGCCCACGATGTCAAAGCTGGTCTGGTCGGTGTTGGAGGGGTCCGGTCCAGCGGCCTTTTTGCTGCCGCCGCAGGCAGACAGTGCCACGGCAGAACCGGCAACGGCGCAAACCTTCAGGAAATTGCGGCGAGAGATCATCTTTTTCATGGTTGTTCTCCTTTTCTGTAATGTTATATCAGATTCTTTTCGTTTTCTGGAATGGGCAGCGGCTTCAGTGCCTCTTGCGGTGCTCTGCATCCGCTTCGTGCCTTGGGTGGCACTCGCGTCTTGCAGGCTGCGGTCGAAATTTTAGCCTTTCACGGCACCTGCCATGAAGCCTTTTTCAAAATACTTCTGTACAAAGGGGTAAACGATCAGCATGGGGGCAGCTGCCACGATGATGGAAGCAAACTTGATCATTTCGGTCAGCTTATTCAGTTCTGCAAAGCCGCCCGCTACCATGGAGGATTGGCTGGCACTGGTGGAGCTCTTGATCAGGATATTGCGCAGCACCAGCGGCAGCGGAGCCTGATCGGCTCTCAGGTAGATCAGAGCGGTGAACCAGTCGTTCCAGTAGGCCACCATGCTGTACACCACCATAACTGCATGATGGAACGGCTCAGGGGAATGACCATCTTTACAAAGACGGTCCACTTGGAGGCACCGTCGATCTCGGCGGCTTCCAGCAGTTCTCTGGGAATGTTGTTCTCGAAGAAGTTGCGGACGATGATCACGTTGCCCACAGCCACCACGCCGGGCAGGAACAGCGCCCACATACTGCCCAGCAGACCGGTCTGCTTGACGATGAGGTAAGTAGGCACCAGACCGCCGCCGAAGTACATGGTGATGACGAAGAACAGGCTGATGTACTTGCGTCCGGGCAGGTCTTTCACGCTCAGCGGGTAAGCCACCAGATAGATCATGACCACCGAATAAATCGTGCCGATGACGGTGTATTTGATGCTGTTGATAAAACCGGAGAACAGGGCGCTGTCTGCAAACACAGCCTGATAGCCTTTCAAGGTGAACTGGCTGGGAAGCAGGAAGGTCTTGCCGGCGTACACGTCGTAGGGATCTGAGAAGGATGCCACCAGAACGTAGTACAGCGGGTAGGCCACGATGAGCATGACGGCGGCGCAGATGACCACCAGAACGATGTCGCTGACCTTATCGGACAGACCGCCGGGCTTCTTTTGACGGGATGCTGCAATGTTTTTGCCATAACGGTTCGCCCCCTTTACACAAAGCTGACGTCTGCCGCCTTCTTGGCGATGCGGTTGACGATGATGAGCAGGATGATGTTGACCACCGTGTTGAACAGGCCCACAGCGTGGAATAGCTGTACTTGGCGTTGATGATGCCCTGTTCGTAGACGTACACGGCAATGATATCGCTGGTGGCCTTGTTCAGCTCGGTCTGCAGCAGCAGCACCTTTTCAAAGCCCACGTTCATCAGGTTGCCTACACTCATAATGAGCTGCAAAACGATCATGGTACCAGCTCCGGAATATCAATGTGCAGGATGCGCTGGAACATGGACGCGCCGTCGATCTTGGCGGCTTCGTACAGGCTGGTATCCACAGCAGCCAGACACGCCATATAAATGATGGTGCCCCAGCCGGCTTCCTGCCAGATGCCGGAGGCACATAAATGGTACGGAATGCGGCGCTCTCCGAGAGGAAGTCCACGCTGGTGCCCAGGATCAGGTTCAGCAGACCGCCGGACGGACTGAGGAAGATCTTGATCATACCACAGATGACCATGGTAGAAATGAAGTGGGGTGCGTACAGCACCGTCTGCACCACCCGCTTGAACTTTGCAAAGCGCAGCTGGTTGATGCACAGGGACAGGATGATGGGGATGGGGAAACTCCACAGCAGGCTGTACAGGCTCAGCAGCACGGTGTTCTTGATCATGCGCACACAGTTGGGTGCGGTGAAGAACCGTTCAAACCAGTACAGGCCAACCCACTCGCTGCCGGTGATGCCGCGGCTTGCCTTGAAATCGCGGAAGGCGATCTGGATGCCGTACATGGGCCAGTACTTATAAACGATGGTCAGCACCACCGGGATCAGCAGCATCACATAGAGCTGCCAGTTTTCCCGCAGCCGTTGGCTGAGGCTTTTGCGGTGGACCGGGATAGCGTCCAGCTGACGTGCAGCAGCTGGCGAGGTCTGCGTCATAAAAACTCCTCCTTCTTGTTTTTACGCTGCCCACAGGCCCGTGGGCGGGGTCCCCTGCCGTTCGGGGATCGTTCTTGCCGTTTCTCGTGAAACGTTACACAGCTTGTACTATAAAGATAGCACGGCGTATATTCCATGTCAACCGGATTTTTTGAAAAAACCGGTTTGTATCCATGTTTTCAACGTTTTGTACACTTGCGATAGGATGTTTTTGTGTAAAATGCATCATCACGCGTTCGTGAAACGATTCATGAAATTTCACGAAAAAAGCCTTTACATTCTGGAAAAACCATGCTATACTGAAGCTGCAAGAACCTCAGAGTTAGCAGGAATACAGCAAAATTTCCTTTGATATATATCCACTTGAAATAGAAACGTTTCACGAACAAAGGAGTGGCCCGCATGGCAAAACAGAACACCGCCCCTACTATGAAGGATGTGGCCAGGGAGGCAGGAGTCTCTCTGGGCACTGTATCCAAGGTCATCAACGGCATCCCGGTGGGCGAGGAATACCGCAAAAAGGTGGAGCAGGCCATCAAGGAACTGGACTACCACCTGAACGCCTATGCGCGCGGCCTGAAAAGCAACCGCACCAATACCATCGCCGTCATCCTGCCCACCATTGCACATCCCTATTTCGGCCTGATCGCTCATTGCATCAACAGCTCGCTGCAAAAGCGCGGCTACCGGATGCTGCTCTGCGATACCGACTATGACAATGAAAAAGAGCAGGAAATGATCCGCATGGCCGAGCAGAACAAGGTGGACGGCATCATTGCCCTGACCTATGACCCGAAGCTGGAAGTACCCTCGGAGATCAACTCCGTCTCCATCGACCGGTATCTCGGCGCCAACATCCCCTGCGTGGCATCAGATAACTACGCAGGCGGGCGGCTGGCCGCCGAAAAGCTGATGGAAAACGGCTGCAGGAAGCTCGCCTTCCTGCGCGTCGGTTCCAGCATCGTGGGCGAGACCAACAAACGCAAGGACGGCTTTGTGGCCGCCTGTGAAGCCACAGGCGTTCCTTATGAAATAAAGAATCTGGGAAGATGCGCGGGACGGCATCGTCTTTGACCCCATGGCCGAGTTCGCGGTGTTCCTGGACGATCATCTGCAGGACGGCGTGTTGGAGTTTGACGGCATCTTCTGCGTGACCGACCGTCTGGCCTACCAGATTGTTCAGCTGCTGCGTCTCATGGGGCTTCGGGTGCCCGAGGACGTGCAGGTCATCGCTTTGACGGGCTGCGCACCTTCGGTGACATGGATTATTACTGTTCCACCATCGTTCAGCCCGTGGACGCCATCGCAGAGACCTGCGTGGAAGTCGTGCTGAACGAGAACCGCGCCAATACCCCCTCCCTGCTGTGCCTGCCGGTCAGCTATGCTTACGGCGGCACCACCAAGGCATGACCGCCCCGGAAAAAGGCCGGTGGTACTGGGTCAGGAACTGGCTGCATTACCACTGGGTCTATCTCGTCATCGCAGCCGTGGTGCTCTGGGTGGGCATCAGCTGGCTGGCCAACGCCCTGCACTGGGGCGAAACCCTGCCGGATTACCAGATCGCCTATGTGGGCAAAAGTGCTCTGCCGGAGGATACTGCCCGCTCCATTGAAAGCGCCTTTGCGCAGTACGGCGAGGATCTGAACGGCGACGGAATCGTTTCGGTCAAGCTCAACCAGTATGTCAGCGACACTGAGGACATGGAAAACGCTTCTACTTACGCGCTTGCGGCGCAGATGCAGTTTCTTTCCGATATGAACGCCGAGGAAAGCTATTTTCTGCTGCTGGATGACCCGGCGCATTTTCAACTGGACTATCAGCACTGGCAAACTGGGACGGCACCCCGCCGGGCGACAACGACTATACCGCCACCGGAAAGACCGTGCCTTGGGCAGACTGCCCGGTGCTGGCCGGATACGACCTTGGAACGTATCAGACCACCGTGTTGGGAACCACCGTTAATGGCAGCAGCGCAGAACTGGTAAACGGATTATTTTTAGGCCGCAGGGCCTTTTATGAGGAAGCAAAAACCCAAAAAGCTGCCCTTGCCCGCGAAGGGGCACAGCGGCTGTGGAACATCTTGACGGAAGGAGCAACTCCATGAAACGAAAATGGCTGTGTGTTGTTGTGCTTGCACTGGCGGCAGTTCTCTGTACCGGCTGCGGTGTGAAAGATGAAGATCTGAAAAGCGACCCGCTGGTAAATGCGGATGGCACCGCCCCGGTGGGCAAAACATTGGTTGCCCCTGCTCCGCCGGAGGGCTTTACCCTGCTGGACAACAAAGACATCCTTGCAGCCAACGGTCTGTACTATGCTTCCTGGGTCAGCGGAGACCCCCAGCCCTACGAAAACAGCGAGGGGAAAACCGTAGACCTCTACGATGCCCAGCTGACGCTGGTGGTACAGGAAAACAAGACGGAGGACAAAGCCGCCTCTGCGGTAGAGGGCTGGCAGACGCTGGCACAGCAGAACTACGATATTTCCGACACACAGACCCTGACTGCCGCCGGGCAGGAATATACGGTCATTCAGTTCACCTATCAGGATGAAAGCAATCCGTATGCGTCCGGCGTTGCGGCCTTCGCACAGCGCGGCACAAGTGCAATCGAGTGGGAACTTTCCTGTCAGGACAGCTATTCCGGCGATGCGCTGAAAGTCCTGACCGATTTTCTGAACAGCTGTACTTATTAAAGGAGGGCTTTCCATGGGACTGTTTTTTCCGAGTGACCCCATCGTCCACGGCCAGCGCGCTAAGGGTCTGCCCCGTTATCAGGAGCTTCTGGAACGCGACTGGAAAAGTTTCCTCTTCGCCGACTTCGTGACGCTGGGCCTGTGCATCCCGTATGGTCTGGGCGTGGGCTACGCGCTGCTTTCTTCCAGCCTACTGGTGCTGCTCCCGGTCTGCATTCTGGGCGGGCTTCTGGTCGGCCCGGCGATCTCCGGCATGATGGATGCGTTGTTCCGCAGCTACCGGGATGCACCCCGCGGCTGGTGGGAGAATTACTGCAAAGCCATAGCGCCAGAACTGGAAGCCTCCCTCCTGCCCGGCATCGTATTCTGCCTTGCGCTGGGCATCGAGCTGTTCTTCGGCATGGTGCTGTTCTCTGCAGAACAGCTGCCGGGCATCGGGACACTGGCCGTTTTCTTTGTCGGACTGCTGTTGCTGCTGATGCTGTTCACCGCCTTTTGGCCGCAAGTCGTCCTGTTTGAGGAAAGCAACCTGCACCGACTGCAAAACGCCATCCTGTTCTGCCTGAAATATGGCAAGCATGTGATCGGCACGGCGATCCTGCAACTGGGCTGGTGGCTTCTGTTCGTGTTGTTTTTGCCGTGGACGGGCTTTCTGGTGCCGTTCCTCGGTGTGTGGTTTATCTGGTTCGTCTGCTTCTTCCTGCTGTATTCCGATTTTGATGCCGCGTATGGCATTGAGGAAAAGATCCGGCAGCAGTTCCCGGAGCAGACACCCCGCTACGATGAATGATAAGGAGAAGGACTCATGGACATTTTAACGATTGGCGAAGTTTTGATCGACCTGACCCAGACCGGCAAGGATGAACGCGGCATCCCGCAGTTCGCAGCAAATCCCGGCGGCGCACCGGCAAATCTGGCGGTGGCTGCCGCCAGACTGGGCGCACAGACCGCCTTTATCGGCAAGGTGGGTGCGGATGCCTTTGGCCGCTACCTGAAAGAGGTTCTGGCAGAAAACAAGGTAGACGTTTCCGGCATGGCGGTGGATGCAGACCACCCCACCACCATGGCGGTGGTCTCGGTGGATGCCACCGGCGAGCGGGATTTCAGCTTCTACCGCAGCGCCAACGCTGACGTGATGCTGTGCAAGGAGGATATTTCGGACGAGGCTCTGAAGGCTGCCAAAATCGTCCACTTCGGCTCTGTCAGCCTCACCGCTGACCCCTCCCGCACTGCCACGCTGGATGCTGCCGCCCGTGCCAAAAAGCTGGGTGCTACCATCACCTACGACCCCAACTACCGTGCCAACCTCTGGAAGAACAAAGAGGATGCCATTGCCCAGATGAAAGCTCCCCTGCCGCTGGTGGATATCCTGAAGGTCTCCGATGAGGAGCTGCCCCTGCTCACCGGCACCACCGACTGCGAAAGCGGCACGGCACAACTGGCACAGAACGGCATCCGGCTGATTTTCGTCACCTTGGGTGCAAACGGCGTATTCTACCGCTTTGGGGAGAAAACCGGCCATGTGGCAGGTGTCCCCTGCAAGGTGGGTGATACCAACGGCGCAGGCGATACCTTCTTTGGGGCTGCCCTGTCCAAGCTCTGCAAGGAGAAGCTGGACACCCTGACCGTGGACAAGTTGGAAGGCATTCTGGCCTTTGCCAACAAAGCGGCCAGCATCACCACCAGCCGCCATGGCGCCATCCCCGCCATGCCCACCCTTGCAGAAGTGGAGGCTGAACCATGGCAGCAAAACAGGAATTTGCGTCCCGGTTTGCCAAGCACAAGGACGAGCTGGAATGGCTGTTCATGGAACTGTACCACAACCGGGAAGGGCTGGAGGTTCTGGAGCGGGAGATGGCAGAAGCCTACAACGCCCGCAGCGCCGAGCTGAAAGCACTGGACAAGGCACGCTCTGCCGACCCGGAGTGGTACAAGCGGGGCAATATGTTCGGCATGACCATGTACACCGACCTCTTTGCCGGAAATCTGAAAGAGTTGGCAAAGAAGCTGCCCTACCTCAAGGAGCAGAAGCTGACCTATCTGCACCTGATGCCCCTTTTGCAGATGCCCCACCCCCACAATGACGGCGGCTATGCGGTGGAGGATTTTGACACCGTAGACCCCGCTCTTGGCACGAACAAAGACCTCGAGAACCTGACCCGGGAGCTGCGCAAGGCAGGCATCAGTCTGTGTCTGGATTTTGTCATGAACCACACCGCCAGCACCCACCGCTGGGCGATGGCGGCAAAGGCGGGCGACCCGTGGTTTCAGGCGTATTACCACCTCTACGACGACCGCACCGTCCCCGACCAATACGAGCAGACCGTGCCGCAGGTGTTCCCTAACACCGCACCCGGCAACTTTACATGGTGCGAGGAGATGCACAAGTGGGTGCTGACCACCTTCCACGACTACCAGTGGGATCTGAACTACGCAAACCCGGCGGTGTTCGTGGATATGACCAAGAGCATCCTGCATCTGGCAAATCTGGGCGTGGAAGTGTTCCGCATCGATGCCGTGCCTTATATCTGGAAACAGCTGGGCACAAACTGCCGCAACCTGCCGCAGGTGCACACCATCGTGCGGATGCTCCGCATGGTGCTGGAATGCGTCTGCCCGGCGGTCATCCTCAAGGGCGAGGTGGTCATGGCTCCCAAGGAGCTGGCAGCTTATTTCGGCACCCCGGAAAAACCGGAATGCCACATGCTCTACAACGTGTCCACCATGGTCAACCTGTGGAGCGCTCTTGCCAGCCGGGACACCCGGCTGCTGAAGGCGCAGCTGGATGCCCTCCACGCACTGCCGGACAACTGCTGGTTCGTGAACTATCTGCGCTGCCACGATGATATCGGCTGGGGTCTGGATGAAGCTGTGGAGAACCGGCTGGGCATCGACCCACAGAAGCACAAGGAGTATCTCTACCACTTCTACGAGGGCAATTTCCCCGGAAGCTGGGCAAAGGGCGAGCTGTACAATTACGACCCTGCCACCGGCGATGCCCGGAGCTGCGGCACCACCGCCAGCCTGTGCGGCGTGGAACAGGCCCTGGAAAAGAACGACAAGATCGCACTGGACTACGCCGTAAAGCGTGACCTGCTGCTGCACACTGCCATGGCGTTTTTGCAGGGCTTCCCCATGCTGAACTGTGGCGATGAAATTGCGCAACTCAATGGCTGGGATTACAAAAACGACCCTGACCGTGTGGAAGACAGCCGCAATGC
>ENA-OQHA01001238-OQHA01001238.1-human-gut-metagenome-genome-assembly--contig:-NODE-1238-length-10173-cov-3.057535_pt1 | contig 10173 bp, 16 predicted proteins | sample MGYA00242558_ERZ504707 | MGnify/ENA primary metagenome ERZ504707 (study PRJEB26092, sample SAMD00036197) | human gut metagenome | host: Homo sapiens | study: EMG produced TPA metagenomics assembly of... | reverse complement strand
AATAAATATCACACCGCCTTTTTACCTAATTTGTAATATGCGCTATACGTTTGATTGTATCCACATAGTAAGTTTATTGTATAATTGAGTTTCAAGAAATTCGTTATTAGAATAGCCCATTAACAAATATCCAAATATAGTATCTGGATTATATTGATTGGCCGGCAATGATGCAAAGCATTTTGTCATAGCAAATCCGAGGATGTCGAATACATCATGTCCGTTGCATAAATCATGAGGACAATATGCTCTCACGAACTCATTTGCTTGACTTCTAGAATTTCTTCTGCCACAGAAACACTGGTTCCGTTTGATGTTGTCCTTTGAGTAATTTTCCTTATGAGTTTCTTGGCATCAGGAACAAGTGTATTTCTATCAATAAAGTCTTTGCATTCAAACCCATCGAAACGCAAATTATAGCGATTAGATAATGAGACCATCCGTAGTGCGCCTATATAAGAGCCTGCATTTAATATGCGATCTCGAGGACTTTCTCCTACTTTCAGTTTATTCTCATCACCATGGATGTTCAAAAATTTTTCTAACGACACAGAATTGAATAACATCATTTCGATATCGTTACTGTCAGTAAAGAATAGTTGATCATTTTCTGTAATGCCATCCTGTAAAAGGACATGAAAATCTTTGTCTATAATTCCTAAAATATTTTTAAATCCCTCCTTTTGGGCCAATAGAATAGTCTTATGTACTCGTTCCCAGCCGCTAACTGGGCGGAAACGAATGTTAGATTGGCTACCCATTAGTACAGTGAAAAAATTTTATCTGTTTTCCCTTCAACCAAGATATAGCTTTCGTGACAATCCTGATACATCATTTTTGCTTCCGCAAGTAATGTATATTCATCTATATATTTCTGCATAACATTCACTTTATTCAGACAAGGATACCGTTAAATCCCATTTATCATGAATAATTTGTGGTGAATGAGTTGCCAGAACTGCGGAAAACTTCGTTGCACTGATAATTTGCAATAATTCATCAACATAATCAAGCTGCCATTTTATATGCAAGGATAGTTCAGGTTCGTCAATTAAAATCAAAGTGTTTTCTGATGCATTAAAAATCAGATCATAAAACATAACCAATTCATGCTGTTCACCCGAAGACAAGCTTTGCGGTAAGATGGTAGAATCAGAGTAGGTTGCTACGAACCGAAAGCCATAATCTTTATTAAATACAATCCTTTTATTGTTGAAATTCTTATCAATTAGATTGCGGAAAAGATTGATTGAAGAAGACAAACTGGACAACGCATTTAATTTTTCTTCAGTGTCGATCGCATATAACGAAAGGTTTTGGCGATTGCTTTCGGTAATTGCATCTAGTAAATCATGAATTCCAATATCATCTTGTTCCTCTTCCAAGATTCCAGTATCAACAAATTCCTTACGTTTCGATTCAAGCTCTATCATTTTGCTTTTAATTTCATCAACAGTCAGGGGAGAGCTTTGCTTTATAGCCCGAAGCGGAAAAGTTCTATCCTTAGCCTGTGAAAGTTGAGCATATTGCTGAATCGTGTCCCGGATTTTTTGTGAAAGATCTTTTGCAATAAGATTTACACGGCGTTCTATCTTTATGTTATCTTCCCCATATTGACGCTCAACACGCTTTGCTACCGTTAATCTGTCAGCCGCAATCAACCTAACATCCATAGAAGCAAGAATATCTTGAACGGGTTGTGGAATATCATCTTCAAGATATTCTCTACTATATCGTCTAAATATGATAGTTCCATATTCAGCAATAACTTCCTCCAAATTAAGCTTTGTTTCACGCTTTCTATCATACCATGTAGATTCGTTTATGCGTTCTAGAAATGGGAATGGACGGTATCCTTTCAAAAATCTTTTAACGATATCTTGGTATTCATCAGTGTTTTCAAAAGAATCGAAAACAGTTTCTTTTCCATTCTCAATAATCGAGTATGCAAGATATATTATTCCTGTTGCTTTCTCTTTTTCAGGATCTAAATAGATTTTCTTGCGATCGATTTTAAGAATAGCTCCAGTCGAAAAGAAAAAGCTTACAGATTGAAGGTCAGTGGACTTAATAGTATCCATTTCCTTATTAAATACAGCATTTATGGTTTGCAACATTGTAGTCTTCCCACAGCCATTTAAGCCATGAAGAATTGTAACTGTATCATGGAAATCAATGGAATAGTCAAAATATCCAAACAACTTTGTAAATTCTACTCTTACTAATTTCATCGCAATACTCCTTTCCTTTACTCCCCTTTAAATTATTGTACCCTTTTGGAGAAATAACAGCAATATTTTTTTGTGAATCAGATGTGCTTAGTTATCAAAATAAAATAAACAATCCGAACCCTTCTCCTATCGAGAAAAGGTTCGGATTTTCATGGTTTGGTGCGGATAAGAGGACTTGAACCTCCACCGAGTTGCCCCGATTAGAACCTGAATCTAACGCGTCTGCCAATTCCGCCATATCCGCATATTCTGTTTTGTTCGTGGGCCGTTCGGCTCGGAACGTTAGTTATTATACCATGGAATCCGGAATTGTCAAGCGCAATTTCAAAAAAAGTTGTACTTTTCAGCAGAAAACGGAAAAGCAACGAAAATACGTGTTAAAATGGGCCGGAAAAGCAAAAATCAGACCGGAAACCTTTCGGCTTCCGGTCTAATTCCTAGCAGGGTGCCTTGTGGGACTCGAACCCACGGTCTCCAGATCCACAATCTGCGCGTTAACCGACTACGCTAAAGGCACCACATAATATGCGCCCGAAGGACTCGAACCCCCGGCCCACTGCTTAGAAGGCAGTTGCTCTATCCACCTGAGCTACGGGCGCACGTTGTTATCCCATGGGGTACTTATCTGGCGGCAGTGTGCGTTCGGCACACGCTGCGAGAAGTATAATACCATACGCATAGGCTTCTGTCAAGCGGAATTTCAAATTTTTTTGGATTTTACGGCGCAGGGGGCATTCTGGGGTCACAGCAGCCACATTCCGGCGGCCCCAAGGGCAAAGCCGAGCAGAGCACCGGCGGCCACATCCCGGACATAGTGCGCCCCGGCAAGCACCCGCAGGGCGCAGATGAGCAGGGCCACCACCACCATGCAGGCCCCGGCGGCGGGGTAGAAGTAGCACCACACAGCGGCCAGCACGGCGGCGCTCAAGGCGTGGCGGGAGGGGAAGGACTTGCCGTGGGTCTCCTTGGGCACCAGCGGCGTGAAGCCGGGCTGCTCATACGGGCGGGGAAAATTCAGCCTGGCCCGCAGGAGCGTGCCGCCCAGAAAGACGAAGGCCGGCACAAAGACTGCCCGGGCGATGAGCTGCATAAAATCCAGAGCGGCGGCGCGGTTTGCGGAGAGCAGCCGGAACCACCGCACATTCAGCAGCACCAGCAGCAAAGGATAGCAGGCAAAGGCACGGCAGGCAGCCAGCGGTTCAGGGCGATCACCAGCTTTTTCAGAGCGGGGCGGGCCTCCAGCCAGCGCAGCAGGGCCTGGTAGCGTTCCGGGGTCATGGTATCCCTCCCTCAAAAACAGGTGTCCAGATAGTTTTCAACGTCAAACGGCTCAGGTGTGGAATCTTTGCGCAGGTAGAGCGGGTGATGGGGATGGCCTTTTTTGCTCCGCTGCCAAAGGTGACCCACGGGATGTCCCGCTCCCTTGTCAGGGCCACCATCTCCCGCATCAGGCCGGGCAGGTAGTCCCGCTTTTCGATCAGGGTGCCCCATGCGGCCCACATGGTGGGCTCGGTCTCGGCCAGAACGGCCCGCAGCCAGCGCAGGTTTCGTCGCAGAGGGCGCGGTCCGGCACCCGGTCCATGTCGTTGGGGTCGGTGGCGCGCTGGGGATATACGTTGAACATGATCCAGCTGTCAAAGCCGTTGGCGTTGGCCAGCCGCTCCACACTCTTTAAGGTGGGGTCCAGCGCACCGGGCTGGGCGGTGCTGGGGTTGATGCCGATGCACACCAGCGGGTGCCTGCCCACCCGGCCCAGCACATAGCGGTAGGCAGGTAGGTGTGGGGCTCGTAGTACCAGATGCCGCCGGGGTATTCCCCCGCTTCCAGGCGGGGCAGCTGTTCAGTCTGCATGAAAATGTACCTCACAAATATGGTTTCCTATTTATCGTACCTGAAAAAATTCTGTAAATCAACACCTTTGCCGGAGAAAGTCTCCCATAAATCCGAATTTCATGTTATACTGTCCTTAGACCTGTGCCGCATACACGGCGGCACGGGCCGGGAAAGGAAAACAGGAGCCATTGAAGAAGGGAGTTCTGCTATGGCCATGATAGAAGATTATAGAAGCGCCCTGCGCGCGGGCCAGCGTGCCTACCGTGCCTGTGTGGCGCGCGGCCAGTCGCCGTACCTTGCGGTGCTGGATGATATCCTGAACGGGGTGAACATCGTTGCCCAGGAACCGCTGGGGCTGGTGGATATCCCCGCCGAGAGCATTGTGGGCACCAAGACCAGCGGCGGCACACGGCCTTTGCGGCCAACTTTATGCCCCTGCTGGAAGAGGACACCGAGTTTGCCATCAAGTGGTCGAATCTCTGCGAGGCCCATCTGGAGGAGGGCATCCACACCCCCATCATTGCCTACGAATACCTGAACAAGTTCTATGTGCAGGAGGGCAACAAGCGGGTGTCTGTCCTCAAATACTACGAGGCGGTCACCATTCCGGGCACGGTCACCCGGCTTGTTCCGGCCCGGAACGACACGCTGGAAAACAAGATCTACTACGAGTTTCTCGATTTTTATAAGCTGAGCAAGATCAACAATGTCCGGTTCTCCCGGCTGGGCGGCTATGCAAAGCTGCAGACACTGGTCTGCAAGGCCGCCAGCGAGGTATGGTCGGATGACGACCGGCTGAACTTCTCGGCCCTGTATACCATGTTCAGCCAGCAGTTCTATGCGCTGGGCGGCTCCGCCCTGGAGCTGACCCCGGGCGACGCGCTGCTGGTGTACCTCTCGGTCTACCGGTATTCGGATGCCTGCCAGTCCACCCCCAGCCAGGTGCGGGAAAACCTGGCCAAGCTGTGGGATGAGATCAAGATCCTGACGGAGCCCCATGCCGTGGAGCTTTCGCTGGAGCCAAAGCCCGGCAGTGAGCCGCTGCTGAACAAGCTGAACATCTTCAGCAAGCCCAGCCAGCTCAAGGTGGTGTTCCTGCACGAGTACAATGCCAAGAACAGCGCCTGGGTGCGGGGCCACGAAAAGGGGATCGAGGCCCTGAAAAGGAATTCCCGGACCGGCTCATCATCACCAACCGGGAAAATGTCTCCCCCGAGGTGGACGCGGAGCAGATCATGGAAGAGGTGGCCCACGACAACGCGGATGTGGTGTTCACCACCAGTATCCGGATGCGGCCCGCCTGCCTCAAGGTGGCGGCCCAGCACCCCAAGACCCGGTTCCTGAACTGCTGCCTGAACGCGCCCCATCCGCTGGTGCGCACCTATTACCCCCGCACCTATGAGGCCAACTACCTGCTGGGAATGCTGGCGGGTATCCTGAATCTGACCGACCGGGTGGGCTATGTGGCGGCCAACCCCGTTTACGGTGTGCCTGCGGCCATCAACGCCTTTGCCCGGGGCCTGCGCACCGTGCGGCCCAACAGCCATATCCTGCTGCGCTGGGCCTGCCTGCAGGAGCCGGGAAAGCCGCTGGATTTCTCCGACTGCCCGGATATCGAGCTGTTCTACGCCTGCAGCCCCTTTGAGCCCACCGGCAGCGCCAGGGAATACGGCCTGTGCCGCCGGATGCCGGATGGCAGCATCCAGCCGGTGGCGCTGCGGTCTGGAAGTGGGAAGTGTTCTATATCGGCATCATCCGCTCCATCTTCGAGGGCACCTGGGACAGCGGTTCCAGCGGCAAGGCCATCAACTACTGGTGGGGCTTCCGCAGTGACGCGGAGCGGTGGATTACTACGAGACCCTGCCCAAGGGCACGCAGCAGCTGCTCGATCTGCTGGAAAAGAACCTTGCGGCCAACGAGTTCCCCATCTTCCCTGCGGGCATCTTTGCGCAGGGGCATATCCCCAAGGCACCCACCGCAGACACCTACACCCCCAAGGAACTGATGGAGATGGACTGGCTGGGCGAGTGCGTGGAGGGCAGCCTGCCCCGGTACGATCAGCTGGATGTCAGAACGCTGGGCCTGCTGGAGATCAACGGCCTGAGCAGCCTGAAAGAGACAACGCTGTAAAAAGCTCAACAGAACGGAGTGTTGCGGACGTGAAGATACTTGCAATTTCCGATACCCCCTCCAAGGCGCTGTGGGACTATTGCTCCCGGGAACGCCTGGCCGGGGTCGATCTGATCCTCTCCTGCGGGGATCTGCCCAAAAATACCTCGAATATATAACAAATTTTACAGCAGCCCCCATTTTGTATGTCCACGGCAACCACGATGGCTCCTACCGCACGGAGGGCGAGCCGGGCGGCTGCATCTGCGTGGACGATCAGGTGTATGTCTGGAAAGGGCTGCGCATCATGGGGCTGGGCGGCAGCATCCGCTACAACCGCGAGGAGACCTTCCAGTACACGGAGCAGGAAATGCGCCGCCGGATGCGGCGGCTCTGGTTCAAGGCCCACCGGGCGGGCGGCATCGACCTGCTGCTGACCCATTCCCCGGCGGCCGGCCTGAACGATGGCAATGACCGGCCCATAAGGGCTTTGCCTGCTTCAACGACCTGCTGGAGGAGTACCAGCCCAAGTGGTTCGTGCACGGGCATGTCCACCTGAGCTATAATGCCAACCTGCCCCGGGTGTGCACCCACGGCCAGACCACGGTCATCAATGCAACGGAGCGCTATACGTTTGAGATCCCGGACCCGGACCCGGTGGCCCGGAAGCGCTTTTTCTGGAATGACCCGGCATTTCCCACCAAAAACTGAAAAAGGAGAAACACCCAATGGAACAAAATGAGAAGCTGCGGGCGCTGGAGACCCTGCAGAAGAAGCTGTACGCCTACAACTGCGCCTCCAACAGCCTGTATCTGGACGCTGTGACCGTGGCCCCCAAGAACACGGCCGAGGGCCGGGGTGTGGCTCTGAGCATTCTGGCCGGTGAGCTGCAGAAGCTGATGACCGCCCCCGAGACCCTTGCACTGGTGGAGGAGCTCTATGCCCGGCGGGAGACGCTGGACACCCTCCACCGCCGCGAGGTGGAGGAGCTGCGCCGCAGCTGCCGACAGCTCACCCGAATCCCCGCCGAGGAGTATATGGCATACAGCGAGCTGACCAACCGCGCCAGTGATGTCTGGCACAAGGCCAAGGAAGAAAACGACTTTGCCTCCTTCTGCCCCATCCTGCAGGAGCTGGTGGAGTATAACCGGAAGTTCGCGGGCTATTACGATGCGGAAAAAGCGCCCTATGATGCCCTGCTGAACGAGTATGAGCGGGGCGTGGACACCCAACAGCTGGACGTGTTCTTTGACACCCTGCGCAAGGGCCTGGTGCCCTCATCCGGGCCATCGGCGAGAAGCTCAGATCGATGACAGCTTCCTGCATCTGGAATATCCGGTCGAGCAGCAGAAGGCGTTTGCGGACTATCTCATGGAGGTCATGGGCCTGGACCGGGGCCACTGCGGCCTGGGCGAGACCGAACACCCCTTTACGCTGGAGTTCAACAACAAGGATGTCCGCATCACCACCAACTACGACCTGCACAATGTGGCCTCCTCGATGTACTCCGTTCTCCACGAGGGCGGCCATGCCCTGTACGAGCTGGGCATCCGGGATGACCTGCAGTACACCTGCCTGACTGGCGGTGTGTCCATGGGCGTGCACGAGAGCCAGTCCCGCTTCTACGAGAACCTCATCGGCCGTTCCCGCGCTTTATCGGGGCCATCTATCCCAAGGTGCAGGAATTCTTCCCCGCACAGCTGGGAAATGTGACTGCGGAGCAGTTCTACCGCGCCGTGAACAAGGTGGAGCCCAGCCTCATCCGCACCGAGTCCGATGAGCTGACCTACTGCTTGCACGTTATGGTGCGGTACGAGATCGAGAAGCAGCTCATTGCGGGCACCCTGACGGCAAAGGAGGTCCCTGCCGCGTGGGCAGAGCTGTACAAGGAGTATCTGGGCGTGGAGGTTCCCAATGACCGCGAGGGCTGCCTGCAGGACAGCCACTGGTCGGGCGGCTCCTTCGCTACTTCCCGTCTTACGCTCTGGGAAACGCCTACGGTGCCCAGATGCTCCACAATATGGAGCAGGAATTCGATGTGTACGGCGGCGTGGCCCACGGGGATCTCTCCGCCGTCACCGGCTGGCTGCGGGAAAAGGTGCACCAGTACGGCCACCTGCTGGAGCCTGCTGAAGTCGTCAGAAACGCCTGCGGCACCTTTGATGCGCACTACTATCTGGATTATTTGACCAAAAAGTATACGGAACTGTACAACCTGTAATTGACCCGCACAAAACAAAGCCCTCCCGGCCAATCGACCGAGAGGGCTTTGTTGTATATGCTGTTGCAAAGGGCGGCGGGAAGCTTTCCCGCGCAAGTGAAACGGGCCATTCCATCGCCCGCCCTATTGCCTGCGGCAACAGGGTCCCACCCCAGCGGACGGTCCTCGGAGAAACTTCCAGCCGCTCTGCCGGGTAACAGCAGATTGAACCATAGAGGAAGTATAGGAAAAGTATGAATCATCTTGGAGATTACGATGTGATCGTAATAGGCGCGGGCCACGCTGGCATTGAAGCGGCCCACGCTGCTGCCACGCTGGGTGCCAAAACGGCGGTGTTTACCATGAGTCTGGATGCCATTGGCAACATGCCCTGCAATCCCAGCATCGGCGGAACTGCAAAAGGAACGTTGGTACGCGAATTGGATGCGCTGGGCGGTGTGATGGGCCTTGCGGCAGATGCCACCTACCTGCAGAGCCGGATGCTGAACAAGGGCAAAGGCCCTGCCGTTCATGCCCTGCGCGTTCAGACCGACCGCAAGCGCTACCACGAATATATGAAGCACGCCCTTGAACTCACGCCCGGCCTTGCCATCCATCAGGCCGAGGTGGTGGGCATTGAGGTGGAGAACGGCCATGTCAAGGGCGTTGTGACCCAGCTGAATGGGGAGTACAGGGCAAAGTGTGTGGTCATTGCCACGGGCACCAATCTGGTGGAAAGATTTTTGTCGGTGATGCGTGGTATGCTTCCGGCCCTGACGGGATGCACGCCGCCAATGCCCTGACCGAAAGCCTGAAAGCCGCCGGTCTGCCCCTGCGGCGGTTCAAGACCGGTACCCCTGCCCGCGTCCACCGGAGAAGCATCGACTTCTCCAAGCTGGAGTGCCAGCCCGGCGACCCGGACAGTGAACTTCAGCCCTTCAGCTTTCTGACGGATGCACCCATGCACAACAAAGTCGAGTGCTGGATCGCCTACACCAACCCCGAGACCCACCGGATCATTCTGGACAACATCCAGCGCAGCCCGCTCTATGGCGGCATGATCGAGGGGGTTGGCCCCCGGTACTGCCCCTCCATTGAGGATAAGGTGGTGCGCTTTGCGGGCAAGGACCGGCACCCCATCTTTGTGGAGCCCTGCGGAGAGAACACAGAGGAGATGTATCTGCAGGGGGCGTCCAGCAGCCTGCCTGAGGATGTGCAGAACGCCTTTTACCGGAGCATTCAGGGGTTTGAACACATTGAGATCATGCGCCCAGCCTACGCCATCGAGTATGACTGCGTAGACCCGACCAGCCTGGAAGCCACGCTGGAGAGCAAGGTGGTGCGGGGCCTGTATGGTGCAGGCCAGTTCAACGGCACCTCCGGCTACGAGGAAGCCGCCGCCCAGGGTCTGCTGGCAGGTCTGAACGCCGCCCGCAGTGCAAAGGGGAGAGCCAGCTGATCCTGGAGCGTCAGACCAGCTATCTGGGCACGCTGGTGGATGACCTTGTCACCAAGGGGTCATGGACCCTTACCGCATGATGACTAGCCGGAGCGAGTACCGCCTGACCCTGCGGCAGGACAACGCCGATCAGCGGCTGACCCCCATTGGCCGGGAGTATGGTCTGGTGCAAGATGACCGCTGGGCAAAATACCAGCACACCCAGAGCATTCTGGAGGCGGAGCGCCGCCGCCTGCACGAGACCCACCTGCGCACTGCTGACCTGCGCGCTGCCATGGAAGCAGCCGGGCTGCCCCCTGCCGCGGAGGGCGGCATTGCCGAAGAACTGCTCCGCCGCCCCG
>ENA-OQHA01001237-OQHA01001237.1-human-gut-metagenome-genome-assembly--contig:-NODE-1237-length-10177-cov-3.030050_pt1 | contig 10177 bp, 8 predicted proteins | sample MGYA00242558_ERZ504707 | MGnify/ENA primary metagenome ERZ504707 (study PRJEB26092, sample SAMD00036197) | human gut metagenome | host: Homo sapiens | study: EMG produced TPA metagenomics assembly of... | reverse complement strand
CCCTTTCCTACAATGCCTCCCTCATTGACCTCCATCAAATCTGCCAGATCCAGGTTTCCCAGTCAATGACCATCAGCCAGCTGCTGAAAAAGATTCTGAAGGGCTATCAGTTGAAACACAAGTCCTCCCTTCACGGAAGCTGGTCATCCAGATCAAACGCGCACTTCCTTCTCCCTCCATGGGATTGTTGAAGAAGAAGACAGCAAGGAACGTCTGTACGGAGCCATTATCATCCTGGACAACGGCAAAGGGAAAAAATGGCATACCCTTTCAGATGCGAACGGTCACTTCTCCCTGTGTGCTCCGGAAGGAAACTATCAGCTGAGCATAAACTACCTCGGTTATCAGCCTTATGTCCGGTCCATTCTCATGGACCGCAAGCATGATTTGCATATTTCCATGAAGCCTCAACTCTTTGAAATGGAAGAAGTCACGGTCAAATCTTATAAAAACAGAAATGAACTGGAAAATCTTACTCCGTCCAACATGCTGGCCTTCAGTGGAAATGATCTTTTCTCCCAAATATGGATTCTTCCCGGCGTAACGGGATTACCGACCGGTTATAACTTCCAGGTAGACGGAGGAGGATATGATGAAAATCTTCTGCTTTTGGATGGAGTTCCGGTTTACCACCCCGGGCATATCAATTCAATGTTACCAGTATTCAACGGAGATGCCGTCAAAAACATTATTTTCCATAAAGGATTCTTCCCGACACGTCTGGAAGGCAGGCTGTCGTCGGTAACAGAAATCAACCTGAAAGACGGCAACAAGCAGGAACATGTCCGGACACTCAGTCTGGATATGCCCTCAGCTTCCCTGACTCTGGAAGGTCCTCTGATCAAAGACAAACTGTCATACATTGTCAGCGGACGAAGAAGCTGGCTGGATTTTTTCGACAACCTGTTGTCGGAAGAAAACCGTCTGAACCACTCTTCGTACGACTATAATGCCAAGCTGACGTACAACCTCTCTCCTTCCAGTTCCCTGAAGCTGCTGGCTTATCATGCTCAGGACAATTATCATCTTCCGGACGATGAGGGTGACCAGCTTACAATCCTGAAATGGAACAATCAGATTTATCAGGCCACCTACAATGTCTCATCCGGGAAACTGGGTAATACAACTTCCGTCTTCTATACGACCCACAGCAACCGGGCCGACGCCGAAGCATTGGGATTTGACTCTGAGGGCTACATACAAAGTGGCATCAAATCGCTGAATGTCTCAACAGAATTCACTTATAATCCAGAAAACATCTACAGTGCCCGGTGGGGAAGCAAATATATGTATGAAACCTATAACCTGGCAACTTTCGGCAACACCATCCGCAGCCGGAAAGAACCGATCCATCAGTTTTCCGTCTTTCACGACAATCTGGTCAGACTTCATCAGAAACTGAACATACAGGTGGGAGTACATTTCATCGGCTACCTACCTCAGAATTACCGCTCCTACTACAGCATACAGCCACGCTTCTCGCTGAAATACCAGCCAGACGACAAAGATCTGTTCTATGTTCATTTCTCCAGAATGGAACAGTTCTATCATTACATCCGTTTCAGCAACCTGTCATTGCCGACCGACTTCCGTATGCCAAGCATTGAAGGATACAAGCCACGCTCGTCCGAACATTATGAACTGGGATGGAAACATTTTCTTTCACGGGGACAAGTGGAAATATCCGGCTATTACAAAACCCGGAGAAATGTTGTCGCCCTGCGGCCTGAAGCCTTCATTGAAGATGACCAGTGGAGCAATTACATCATGGAAGGCGACGGAGACAGCTACGGAATAAAAGGTTACTTTTTCAACACCTGGAAGCGATGGACTCTCCAGCTTTCCTATGCCTATACCCGAAGCAGGGAATGGTTCGACGACCTGAAAGAACAGGGCAGGCTTCCTTCCCTCTATGACATTCCCCACCAGATAGGAGGTGCATTATCCTGTCAGCTGACGAAACGTGCCAGTGTATCCTTAGGCGGTCTGGTACGCTCCGGAAAAGTCACAGACCTCGACCAAAACTTTGACCCTCTTCCGCAAGAAGATTTCCGGAAGGTACGCGAACCGATGAATTACCGGGTAGATGCCAGCTATACTTATAAAAAAGAATTCAGGACAGGAAGATTACTGCTTTTCCGTGCAGGGCTATACAACATCGTAGGAAACCCGCCTGAAGAAGAAATACTGAATTTCTATTCCGTACACTGGCACCGGAACTGTCTCCCGTACGGTTCCATCAGCTTTAAGTTCTGAATATACTTCCGAAATCTGACAGTTTTACTGTCCAGAGCGGGTATTTGTGTAAAAAATTTCCCTTTACTACAAGACTTTGATTATAAATTGTTACTTTTGGGGCCTGAATCTAAAAATTTACATATTATGATTACATTTACCCTTTGCCTGCTGGCACTGATCATCGGATACTTCACTTACGGAAACTGGTGGAACGTATCTTCAAGCCAGACAACCGCCAGACTCCCGCTTTAGTTCATCCAGACGGAGTAGATTACATGGTTCTTCCTACGTGGAAGATCTTTATGATCCAGTTTCTCAACATAGCAGGAGTAGGTCCTATCTTCGGAGCCATTATGGGTGCTATGTTCGGAACAGCTTCCTACCTGTGGATTGTTCTGGGTTCCATATTTGCAGGTGCGGTACACGACTATTTTTCGGGGATGCTCTCACTGAGAAATGACGGAGAAAGCCTGCCGGAAATAGTAGGCCGTTACCTGGGAAAATCCACCAAACAAATCATGCGAGCCTTCACGGTCATTCTGATGATGCTGGTCGGTGCCGTGTTTGTTGCCTCACCGGCAGGACTTCTGGCAAAGCTTACTCCGGAATCACTGGACGTAACCTTCTGGATTATCGTCATTTTCGTCTATTATATTCTGGCCACTCTTCTGCCCATTGACAAAATTATCGGAAAAGTATATCCCTTATTTGCCATTGCCCTGATCTTTATGGCACTGGGATTATTAACCATGCTTTATGTGAACGCACCCGAATTGCCGGAATTATGGGATACCCTGGAAAATACGCATCCTCATGCGGAAACAACCCCCATCTTCCCGATGATGTTCATCACAATTGCCTGTGGAGCCATTTCCGGTTTTCATGCAACTCAAAGCCCGTTGATGGCACGCTGCATGCGCAGTGAACGTCATGGACGTCCTATCTTCTACGGAGCAATGATCACGGAAGGCATCGTAGCCCTGATCTGGGCCACTGTAGCTACCTATTTCTTCCATGAAACGGTATGGGCATCAGCGATGCTTCTGTCGTTGTGTTTGATATCAGCAAAGAATGGTTAGGTACAGTCGGAAGTATTCTGGCCATCCTGGGAGTTGTTGCCGCACCGATCACAAGTGGAGACACCGCTTTCCGCTCTGCCCGCCTGATCGTTGCAGATTTTCTGAACTTTGAGCAGAAATCCATGAAGAGCCGCCTGTATATCTGCGTGCCCATGTTCTTCCTTGCCAGCGGATTACTTCTGTACAGCTTACGGGATGCCGACGGATTTCAGGTCATCTGGCGATATTTTGCATGGGCCAATCAGACCCTGGCCGTATTCACCCTGTGGACAATAACCGTATGGCTGGTACAGGAAAAGAAAGGATATTCCTTCCTGGTCACCTTCCTGCCCGCCCTTTTTATGACGACCGTCTGTGCAACCTATATCTGCATTGCTCCGGAAGGTTTCGGAATCGGTAAAAACCTGATTCCCATCCTCTCACCCGTCTTTCTGATCATAGCAGCATTATGGTTCTATTTCTGGTATACCCGACACAAGGCCCATTCCTGAATCCGGCATTGGAGTAAAATGGCTTCCGACAACATCTTTTAAATATGGCAACAGCCATCTTTTGAAAAAGATCCCCTATTTTTACGTCCTGAAAAGCCATACATTTTATTAACCCCAGGATTTCATGAGTCAGAAAACACTGAAATCTCTTTAAACCAATTATTTATGTATAAAAGATTACTCCTTTCCGGATTGGCTCTTACCACACTCGCTTCGTATGGAACCGAATCTGCAGCTCCCGCCAAAGACAAACCGAACATCATTATGTTTCTGGTTGACGACATGGGATGGCAAGATACCTCAGTTCCTTTCTACAACAATCAGACCAGCAATCTGAACACCCGCTTCCAGACTCCCAATATGGAAAGACTGGCCAGGATGGGGGTGAAATTTACGGAAGCCTATGCCTGCGCCATATCTTCTCCAACCCGATGCAGTCTGATGTCCGGAATGAATGCTTCGCGTCACAGAGTAACGAACTGGACCCTGGAACTCAACCAGCAAACAGATGCTACAAGCGATGTCATATCTCTGCCTTCATGGAATTATAACGGCATCCAGCCGGAAGGGGCAGACAGCATCAGCAATGCAACTCCGATCACTTCCCTTCCGCAAGTGCTGAAAGACAACGGATACAGAACCATCCATTGCGGAAAAGCTCACTTCGGTGCAAGAACCACTCCCGGAGAAGATCCGGCCCAGATGGGATTTGACGTAAATATTGCAGGAGGGGCCAATGGAGCTCCGGGAAGCTATCTCGGAACCAGGAACTTCGGAGAAGGATCGCGCTTTGCGGTTCACGGACTGGAAAAATACTACGGGAAAGACATATTCCTGACAGAAGCTTTAACGCTCGAAGCGATCAGGGAAATGGATGAATCGGTTCAGATGAAACAGCCTTTCTATCTGTACATGTCACACTATGCAGTCCATTCTCCCTACGATGATGACGCACGTTTCAGCGGAAAATACAGAGGAAAAGAAGACAAGCAGCTCAACGCTCCCCTGAATGAAAGCGAAGCCCGATATGCGGCCCTGGTAGAAGGCATGGACAAAAGCCTGGGAGACATTCTGGATTATCTGAATTCGAAACCCGAAGTAGCACAGAATACCATAATCCTGTTTATGTCTGACAACGGAGGACAAGGACTGAACAACGTACGTCAAGGTGTTGAAAACCGGGATCAGAACTATCCGGCACGCGCCGGTAAAGGCTCTGCCTTCATGGGAGGAGTCAGAGAACCCATGATGGTGTACTGGCCCGGAGTAACCCGGCCCGGCACCGAATGCGCACAGAGAGTTATCATCGAAGACTTCTACCCGACGATTCTGGAAATGGCCGGAGTCAAATCCTACAAAACCAGACAAGTCATTGACGGAGTCAGCTTTGCAGATGCTCTGAAAGAACATCGCATCAATCCGGACCGGACACTCATCTGGCACTTCCCGAACCTTTGGGGAGAAACCCAGAACAAGGAAGAAGGTTACGGAGCTTACTCTGCTATCCTGAAAGGAGACTATCACCTCATCTATACCTGGGAAACCAGACAACTCCGCCTTTACAACGTGAAGGAAGACATTGGCGAACAAAACGACCTGGCACAATCCATGCCGGATAAAGTGAAAGAACTGGCCAAAGAACTTTCTGACTACCTGAGAGCCAGAGATGCCCAGAGACCAACATTGATCCAGACCAACAGTCTGATTCCTTATCCCGACGAAAAGTAAGGACCAATCCATAGGATTCAAAAAAACGGCAGAAGTTCAGAACACGACTTCTGCCGTTTGCTTACCTGAAAACAATACAGACATCTTCACAGATATCACTTTACCATTCAAACAGGCATATCTAGAGGTGTTTACAAACAATAATCATCCGCTTTTTCACAAAGACAAAATAAAGATTTTCTTCAAACACAAGCAAGCAAAATCGACCAATGTCCATGAAAAGCCCACGAATGCAAACAACTCTCCAACGAATCTTTTTTCACCGGCTTCCATCCTCTCCTTCTATTCATGCCACCCACTCCGCGCCATAATGACATGACAGATTATCATCAAAAACGACAGAAAATCATCCCGACCGAAATGGTCCTGAATTTGTATAATCGTAAAACGAAAAATAAGAGAAAGGAGGTTCGCACTACAGATCAGTCAACACAGATTACTAAAGAATAAACATCCTCTACCCAGGAATAGAGTTCTAAGATTCAACAAAACAAGATAACTTCATAAAAGCAAGATTATATGACTACTCCAGACACAAAAACTACAGAAGATAAATATATCGGCGTACTGACTTCCGGTGGAGATGCTTCAGGTATGAATGCTGCCATCCGGGCTGTCACACGCAGCGCCATTTTCAACGGATTCAAGGTAAAAGGTATCTACCGGGGATATGAAGGCCTGATCACAGGTGAAATCAAGGAACTGACCACAGAAACGGTCAGCAACATCATCCAGCGGGGAGGAACCATCCTGAAGACAGCGCGTTCACAGGCATTCATGACCCCGGAAGGACGGAAAAAGCCTATGAAACCATGCAAAAGGAACACATCGTTGCACTGATAGTCATCGGAGGTGACGGTTCTCTTACAGGAGCACGTATCTTTGCCGAGGAATATAACGTAGTCTGCATCGGACTTCCGGGCACGATCGACAATGACCTGTATGGTACGGATTACACCATCGGATACGATACAGCCCTGAATACGATTGTGGAATGTGTGGATAAGATCCGGGACACAGCCACCTCACACGACCGAATTTTCTTTGTTGAAGTCATGGGACGGGATGCCGGATATCTGGCCCAGAACAGTGCCATCGCCTCCGGAGCAGAAGCTGCCATCATACCGGAAGACCGCACGGATGCCGACCAGCTGGAACAATTTATCAGCCGCGGATTCCGGAAAACCAAGAACAGCAGCATCGTCATTGTTTCGGAAAGCCCCAAAGATGGAGGAGCCATGCACTATGCAGACCGCGTCAAAAAAGAATACCCGCAGTATGACGTACGGGTATCCATTCTGGGACACCTGCAGCGGGGAGGATCTCCAAGTGCATACGACCGTATTCTGGCAAGCCGGCTGGGAACCGGAGCCATCGAAGCCTTACTGGAAGGACAGCGCAACGTTCTGATAGGTATCCGCAACAATCAGGTTGTCTATATACCTTTTGCGGAAGCTATCAAAGATGACAAGCCTTTCGACAAGAGCCTGATCAAGGTACTCAACGAATTATCTATTAATTTACAACCATTTATAATATTCAAAGAGCTGGTTTCATTAATGAAATCAGCTCTTTTGTTTTATCTGGATTCATCATGCGGTCGTTGCGCCTGAATCGTGCGGTCGTTGAAGCCCAAACGTGCGGTCGTTGGAGCCCAATCGTGCAGTCGTTGAAGACCAATCGTGCGGTCGTTTGAAAATAAATCACACCATATCTGAAAATACAAAAAGAATTTATACCTTTACCCCGAAAAACAAGACAAGAATGTTAACTCGAAAGAACTATGAAAGGTGTTATCCTTATATTGCTATGTATGCTTGTAGCCTCTTGCCGGATGCGTCCGGTTTCTTCAGGACTGGAAGAAACCTTGTCGCAAGCGGAAGCAATCGGGACGAATTGTTCCGGGTACTTGCCCACTATGAAAAAGAAGGGGATTCCTTGAAATTGCGTGCTGCACAATTCCTGCTCGAAAACATGGCGGGGAAAGCGTACGCTACCGGTCGGGTGGTAGACGAGTATTGCGCTTTCATGGATTCCGTATTCCGTACGGGACATAAGAGTGAGGAGGAGTTGCCATCAATTTACGAACAGTACGAAAAACAGGCGCGCTACTTGAAGGAAGAGCCGGTTCTCGCCTTGGACGCACGGACTCTGACCGCTGACTATCTGATTCGGAACATTGACGAAGCCTTTGCCGTATGGGACCGACCGTGGAACCGCCATCTTTCCTTCAATGAATTTTGCGAGTGGATATTGCCCTACCGTGTCAGTGGAGAAGTGCCGGAGGAGTGGCGCACCTTGTATCGGGAGCGTTTCGAACCTCTTTTGCAATCGGACACAATACGGACAGCTAGGCAGGCTTGTACGGTTATCAACAACGAACTGATTAAGTATTCTATCTGCATACCCGAAAAATCGGTGCTCCCGGTTACTTTGCCCCCTCATCTTCTGATGAACATTAAGTTTGGCTTGTGCGGGGACTATGCCAACCTAGCCATGTTTGCCATGCGTGCGGCAGGAATTCCGGTAGGCATTGAAATCGTGCCTTATTGGGGAAGGGGAAACGGCAGACATACTTTTAATGTAGTATACGACAGCGACAGTACTTTTCATGACTTTTCCGGAGCAGAGCAGAACCCGGACGAACATCTGATTCGTTTCCGCCACGAAATGCCAAAGGTGTACCGACAGACTTTCGGCAAGCAGCCTTCCTCATTGGCTATGCAATGTGGGAACGAAGATGTGCCCGACTTTCAAGAATCCCTGCTTGGAGGACGTTACCGGCAATTATCCGTTTATCGAGGCACGGGACATTACTGTTCCGGTGGAGGGACATTCCGACCGCAAGTTCGCCTATCTGTGCGTGTACCATCCCACCCAATGGATTCCCGTGGCGTGGGGCAGAAGACAGGGCGACAGCGTCCGCTTCCAGAACGTATGCCCGAACATCGTGTACCATCCGGCATTGTATGCGACGGGAAGCTGCAACTGACTGGTCATCCTTTTCTGCTGGATACGTTGGGATGCGTCAATGTGCTTGCGCCTCAGACAGATACCGTTAACTGCGTGCTTAGTACACTGTACAAGGATGCTCCCAAACTGATAAAACTGCTTCCCACCTTTGTCGGGGGTAAGATACAAGGAGCCAACCGTCCCGATTTCAGCGATGCGGTTACATACTATACCTTTACGGAACAGCCTACTTTTAAGTATACCACGGTGGATTGCAGGAATACAAAGCCTTGCAAGTACCTGCGTTACCTGTCGTCCGACCGTGGCACGGGAAATATGGCAGACGTGGAGTTTTATGCCGAAGGTTCGGATGTTCCCTTAAAAGGAAAAGTTATAGGGCATTACAAGCCCAGCCTACAGTTTTTCGATTCCGGTGCGGAAGCGATGTTCGATGGCGACCCCACTACGTTTTTCCATACGGCGGACACGCTGAGTTGGGGAGGACTAGAGCTGGAGAAACCGGCAGCGGTTTCCCGCATTCGCTTTATTATCCGCAGCGAGAACAACGGCATACGTAAGGGAAGCGAGTACGAGCTGTTCTATATGGATAGGGACAAATGGGTATCTCTGGGCAGTCAGGTTGCCACGGAGGACGACCGCCTGGAATATAAAGGTGTGCCCAAGAACGCTTTATTCAGGTGGATCGACCATACAAAAGACAATTCGAAGAGAATATTTATCATAGAAAATAAAAAGGAAGTTTGGTATTAAAACTATGGAAACATTAAGGACATCATCGTATATAATTCCTGTCAAGCTGGAAAGTGAAGAGGGAAAGTATATGCTTATTCATGGATATACAGGGGCTATGGATATTGTTAGTGAAAGTGTAGTATTGTGTCTAAAATACAATGAAATAAAAAAGCTTTCAGATTTGACATTGCAGGCTCTGCAGAGAAGAGGGTATATTACAAACAAAACAAAAGAGGAAGAAATAGAATATGTAGAAAGGGTAGCTCAAGCATTACATAAAAGAGATGAAATCTTACATAAAAGTTTCACATGGGTTGTTACATATAATTGTAATTTTAGGTGTCCTTACTGCTTTGAAAAAAGAGAATATAAGGATTCGCCACATCGCATTGTACTTACAAAATCTCAAGTAGACCGATTGTTTAATGCTATGATTGAAATTGAACCTAGAAAACAACTTCAAGATTCTGTAATAACATTGTATGGAGGTGAGCCTTTGTTGAAGGAAAATAAAGAAATTGTGACATATATCGTTCAGGAAGGTAGAAAAAGAGGCTATAAGTTCCATGCTATAACTAATGGATATGATTTAGATTCTTATTTGAGTTTATTAGCACCCAATTTAATTACTTTGCTTCAAATTACAATTGATGGCACGAAGAAGAATCATAATCAAAAACGGAAACATTTTGAAGATTCAAATTCTTTTGATAAGATTATTTCTAATATTAAATTAGATTTTTGAAAAAGGATTAAATGTAGATATTCATATAAGGGTAAATGTAGATAAATATAATTTAGAAGATTTTAGGGCTTTATATTTTTATTTTGGACAAATAGGATTTTTAGCCCATAAAAACTTTAAAATGTATTTAGCATTAATACAAAATAATGAGGAAGTCAAAGAAAATGATAAAAATGATATCAATTTTTTAT
>ENA-OQHA01001236-OQHA01001236.1-human-gut-metagenome-genome-assembly--contig:-NODE-1236-length-10178-cov-2.997015_pt1 | contig 10178 bp, 13 predicted proteins | sample MGYA00242558_ERZ504707 | MGnify/ENA primary metagenome ERZ504707 (study PRJEB26092, sample SAMD00036197) | human gut metagenome | host: Homo sapiens | study: EMG produced TPA metagenomics assembly of... | reverse complement strand
AGTTTAAATTGTTTGTCATGTTGCTTTGCCATATGAGATCCTCCTTCAGCATGCCTCTATTGTATCATGCTTATGTGTATTTGGAATTTCTCATTTTGGCTTGTACTATTTATATTCTAGCACCACACAAATGAAAGCAGAAATGAAAAAAGACACCAATAAAGTATATTGGTGTCAAAAGAATGATAATCCTCGTTTTAAAGGTATTTCGAAGAATCAAAGCTACTATATTAATAAACAAGGCGAACTTGTCATCTGCTTTGATCAATTTGAAGTAGCTCCCGGTTATATGGGAAACCCTACATTCACAATTAAAAATGACTTACTAGACGACTACTTCAAATAGTCGTCTTTTATCTTGTGAAAACAAGATTGTGTTCTCTCTTATAGAGATATCTTCTCAGTAATTCCTGTGCTAAAGAATCAGGCTTAATGATATTCATTGCATCTTTTAGATCATACCATTTTGCATAATCTACTTCTTCATTGCAGTGGAATGATTCATCTTCTACAACAACGATATAGTTATTAATATATGTATTAGTACGAGCATAGTATTCATTGTCATTGAATTCATAGGAAGAAATAGTAAGACCTGTTTCTTCTTTGACTTCTCTAAAAAGAGCCTGCTTCGCATTTTCTCCTTTTGTGACATATCCAGCTATTAAGATATTATCTTTATGTCCATATTGTTGGATGAGAAGGATTTTATCTTTTTTGGGATTAAGTACCAAAGCACTGACTGCACTATTAAACATTGGAAATCTAAATTCATGACAGTTTGGACAATAAGGTACCATCCCATCTATTCCATTTTCTTTTTCAATTAGTTCATGACCACATTTCACACAATAACTCATTGATTTTCTTTTCTCCATTTCTTGATTTCATTTAATCTATTCTTATATTGTTTCTCTGCACCTTGAGTGCCTGGAAGATAGTATTCCCTGTCTTTTAATGAATCAGGTAAACATTGCATATTCGTAATCTTCTCTTTAGTATCATGAGCATATTGATAGCCATCACCATAATGTAGTTCCTTCATAAGTTTTGTAGGCGCATTACGAATAACTAATGGCACAGGTTCAGATAATTCTTTTAAGGCATCTTTTTTAGCTGTTTCATAAGCCATATATAAGGCATTAGATTTAGGTGCCATGGACATATAAACAACAGCCTGTGTTAATATGACTGAACATTCAGGCATACCAATATAATGACAGCTTGTATAGGCATCATTCGCAATAGATAAGGCACGGGGATCTGCTAAACCAATATCTTCACTCGCAAAACGAATCACTCTTCTTGCGACATAAAGAGGATCTTCTCCTGCCTCCAACATTCTAGCAAGCCAATATATAGCTGCATCTGGATCTGAATTACGCATAGATTTATGTAAGGCACTAATGAGATTATAATGTTCCTCACCCTTTTTATCATATAAAAGAGATTTCTTTTGTGTACATTGTTCAATGATGGTCTTAGTAACATGGATGATGCCATCCTTCTCATCGCTATTATTAATAACCATTTCTAAAGTAGATAACGCATTTCTTGCATCACCATTACTAAAAGATGCAATAAGGTGTAAACAATCATCAGATATATCAATATTTAAATTTCCAAATCCCTTTGGACTAGAAATGGCATGTTTGAGTAATGAAACAATATCCTCTTCTTCAAGTGCATTGAGGACAAATACCTTACAACGTGATAAAAGAGCTCCATTGATTTCAAATGATGGGTTTTCAGTTGTCGCACCTATAAGTATAATGCTTCCTTTTTCTACAAAAGGCAAAAAAGCATCCTGACTGAGATTTATTGAAACGATGTATTTCATCCACAAATAGAATTGTCTTTTCACCAAAGACACGATTATTTTCTGCCTGTTTCATCACTTCTCTTATTTCTTTAATACCACTAGTCACAGCTGAGAAATCAATAAAAGAAGAATGTGTATGAGAAGCAATTATTCTTGCGAGTGTTGTTTTACCTACTCCTGGTGGTCCCCAGAAGATCATTGAAGAAATAGAATCTGTTTCTATAAGTCTTCTAAGTATTTTTCCTTTTCCTACTAGATGAGTCTGCCCAACAAATTCATCTAGATTATCAGGTCTTAGTCTTGATGGAAGAGGTTCATTAAATGTTTCTTCAAAAAGTGACGCCATAAGAACACCTCCTATGACAAAAATAGTATTACAGGATGAAGAAACTGTCAAATAAAGATATAGTTAACCATCCAAGTGCAATAAAAGGACCAAAAGGAATCATCTTCTTTTGGTTTATAAAAGAGAAGATGATTCCTAAGAAACAAGCAATAGATAAGATACTTAACGTTTGATAAATACCTAAAGAAAGACTGCAGACACCTAACATCTTAACATCTCCCCCACCAAGTCCTTCTTTTCCAGTTATCTTATAAAAAAGATAAACAAATAGTATAAGAAACAATACAAATAGAAGAGATTCTTTGAGATATATAATCTTAAAGCTAGATAATAAACTAATAAGAAGATATATATCAGGTATTTCATAGAGATGTAAGTCTATAATAGAGATAATATAAAAGCATGTAAGAGATGCGATATGAGATAAATAAAGAATACTTAATCCATCATGAATATAAAATAAGACAAATAAAAAGCCTGCTATTAGTTCATGAACAAGCAGACTCTTATTGAGTTTATGACGACAATAACGACATTGCCCTTTAAGTAATATATAAGATAAGACTGGAATTAAATCTAATACATGTAATGTATGTCCACAATAATCACAATGACTTCTTCCAAGTATTGATTCATGAGTCATATAACGATGTGACATACAAGATATAAAACTGCCAAAACAAGCACCTATCATAAATATAAGCAGCGGCATAATTTTTCTCCTTAACGATGTATAAGTGATTCAATCAATTTACTAGAGGCAATGCTTTGTGATTTATTAGGATCCTTCACTAAGCAAACCTTACGATGTGGTAATGATTGAATCAACGGGATTTCATAGACTTCTCCTTTATCTAAGTATGGCTGGGCTAGCTTTCTAGGATAGAATGCTATACCTAAATTATGAATAATAAGAGGGATAATCTGATCTGTAGTAGAGACTTCAATATCAGGATGGAAAGAAACACCATTGTCTAAGAAATATTGATTATAGAAGTTTCTTGTTCCTGTCTGACTTGTAAGAGATATAAAAGGTGTGTCTTTGAATTCATCTAAAGAATGACGTTTTAATGAGAGTTCCTTATACTTCTTCCCACAAATGAGAATATCTTCAAAATGATCGAGTACCAAGACCTGTAATAAATGTGGTAAGTCTATTGGTGTTGTAACAACAGAAAAGTCACATAAATCATTTCTTAATGATTCTAATGCTTCTGGTGTAGTATGGTTAGTGATACGCAGGCGAACATGTGGGTATTGTTCATGGAAACGTTCTAGATGATCAAGAAGGAATATACGTAATGCATTCTCACTGACACCTAAAGTAATTAAACCACTATTTAATTCTTTTTCTTTCTGTAGTTCACTTTCTCCAAGTCTTAAATGTTCCTGAGCAATGGCAACATGTTCAAATAAGTTTTCTCCCTCAGGTGTTAATTTAACACCTCTATTAGAACGAATAAAAAGTTTACAGCCTAGTTCACTTTCTAAGTTATTGATATAACGGGTGATATTAGGCTGGTTGTTTCTTAACATCTCTGCTGCCTTTGTGAAGCTCTGGTATTGTGCTACATAGTAGAATATTCTGTAATAATCATAGTTTGCCATAAGTTTCCTCCTATATAATAATCATATCATCAGTATATCAAAAATACTTTTTACATATTTCTGTTCATTCAGTATAATGCATTTGATTTAAATTTACAACGGAGTATGTTATGAAAGACAAACTTATTCAATGGTTTTTACGTGAAAGACAGATGTCTGAAGCTTTTATAAATAGTATCTTCCTTGCCATGTCTGGTGGCTTTCAGGATGCTTATACTTATTTTGCACGTGGTGGTGTTTATTCTAATGCCCAGACAGGTAACGTCGTATTATTAAGTAATCATATCATGAGTGGAGAATGGATGATTGCCTTAAAGTATTTGTTACCTTTAACCGCCTTTGCATTAGGAATATTTATTGCGGACATTGTGCATTCTCGCTTTAAATATGCCCAAAAGATGCATTGGAGACAGGGTATACTTGTATTAGAAATAGTGATTCTATTCTTTGTTGGACTTATTCCCCATCATTTAGATAGCTTAGCGACTATTCTTGTCTCATTCTCTTGTGCGCTACAAGTACAGACATTTAGAAAAGTAAGTGGTTATTCTTATGCATCTACAATGTGTATTGGAAATATTCGTAATGGAACAAGTGCTTTAGCTGACTATACAGAAACACATAATAAAGCATCTCTTAGACGTGCATTCTATTATTATGGAATTATTTTCTTTTTTGGACTTGGTGCAGGATTTGGTGGTTTATTTTCCCAAGGAAAATCTATTCATGTTATCTGGGTATCAAGCTTGTTATTAATCATCAGTTTCTTTATCATGGGATTAGAAAAATTAAGAGAGTAGAGAGATTATATCTCCCTACTCTTTTTATACGCTTAAAATGCCTTATTTTCTCAATTGATTTAAAGAAATAAACTGCACGCCTCCAGGAATCTCTTCTATTTCTTTGAGATAATGAGTGATATCCTGTTTACCTACAAGAGGTTTAAGTTCCTCTAAATACTTATTTAATAGCTGTTCAGGATAATTCAATAAATCACGATAATACTCTTCTAGAATATATAAGCCAGGTGTTTGAATGACAAGATTCAATAACTGATCATACATACCTTCTTCTAAATAAATCTTATCAAGTCTTGCACGAGGTGGAAGACTATTAAGAAGATCTTCTCTTAATGGAATCCATTCCTCTTTTGTATATTGTCTTTTTAATTCACGATAGAAATCTATCTGTCCATCCTCTTTCACAAGTTTCCATAAAATATCTAAATAAGATTCTCTATCATTATCTTTTAAATATAAGTCCTTCAAATAAGATTGATACATCTTTTTAATAGAAGGCTTATCTGTCTTTAATGATTTCACAAATGAAATCGCTTTTTTAATATCAAGTGTACTATAGTAATCAATCAAATATTTGGATACGATCTTATCTTCCAAATAGTTTTTAAATGTATGAATAAGTATATCTATATCCATATAATCATCCATACATTTCACAATATAACCACGAGCTGATTTCTTGTCAGGATGATTTCTAAAAGCCTCTTCCACACTTTCTTTGTTTTCTACTTTCTTTTCTACCTGTGGTAGTTGATCTAAATATTCTGGATGATCTTTTAATATTTTCTTTAATAATTGTTTAGCCTGCTTCTCACTTAATGCATCAATAATTGTATGTTCATCATAAACAGGATGACTCTCTAAATAATACAAAACAGCAGCCATATGCTTACAATGCGCTCCCTCTTTAGCATAGGGACAATCACAGAACATATCATTATCATCTATTTTTACATGATAATCCTCTGTCCCACGAACAGTGGCATAGATTACTTCTCCTACTTTACATACATGATCCACTGCCCCTTCCTGGCATATTCATAACCTCTTTCTAATATTAAATCATCAAATAATTCTTCTTTCATCCTATCAGCTCCTCGAACAAAATTATAACATATTCTTAACATTCTACACAAACACATCATTATCGTATATTATATAGAACTATAATTCATTCTTATTTTCTATTCATATCATTATTGTATATTTAGAAGTCTGTTTTTATGAAGTGTCACCGTTTACATTTATTAGTGATTATCAACTTCACTTGATAATCATTGCATTTTCTTTCTTTTATATCATTATCGTATAATTTTATTGATTAATATCTATTTTATACTTATAATAATATCACTATCGTTTATAAGGAGTTTTATCATGTTTCCCATTCATACCCAGCATATTGAAAATACAGAAAATGATATAATTTATCATGATCACGATTCTTTAGAGTTCATTTATTGTCTTCATGGAGAAGTATCCTATTTAATTAATGGAGAATCAATTACTATTCATAAAGGCGAAGCTTTTATGATTAATACTCATATTATTCATACAAGACTTTCTTCTACAGCCCATTTAATGACTGTCTCTATCGAAAGAGAAACTTTTAGTATGCATGAATCACTTTTAAGTTATTTTGATTCATTCTTTAATCATGAACATGCCCCTTATATAGTTATCCATGATCATACAATTCATGCACTCATCACTAAGCTATATGGTTTACTTAATATTCCAGAAATGAGTCCCTTTTTAATTCTATCTTCTGCATCAGAGCTTGTCCATTTAGCTAGTACAACTCTTCCAGAAAGTAAACCACTAGACGATTATGATAAGATGTTAGAAATGATTCATTATTTGAGAGATCATCTTTCTCAGAAGATCACCATCCAGGATATGGCAGATGCGGTTTCTATTTGTCGTTCAAGATGCTGTAGTATTTTTTCTCAATATCTTCATACTTCTCCTATAGTTTATTTGAATGAATTACGTTTAGTGCATAGTACTGAGTTATTATCTAAAGATTATTCTATTGTATCTATTTCAAAAATGTGTGGCTTTAGTCGTCCTAGCTATTTTAATACACAGTTTAAAAAGAGGTATCATATGACACCTCTTGAATATCGTCATTCTTCTTGAATCTTTTTAAAACAATAACTAAAAGTGAATACACAATAGAGTGCTGCAACAATCCAGGCTGTCTGGTCTGCACAACAAATTGCGGTATAACCAGCAATTGGTACAAATACCAACGATACAAAACATCTTGCAATCATTTCAATGACACCAGAGAATATTGCAAGTCCAGAATAACCAATCCCCTGAGTTGTCTGGCGGCATACATTGAGAATTGAAAGAACCCAATAGAAATATCCCATATAGGTAATATATTTTGCGGATGCATCAAGGACAGCACTATATTTTGATGAAATAAACAACATTGAGAATATTCTACCAAATAGAATCAATAAGATTCCTACAATCACGCCATAGATAATACCTACAACAACAGTTTGTATGACTCCTTTTTTGATACGATCATATTTCTTTGCGCCATAGTTCTGACTTGCGAAAGTTGAAGCTGCTGTGGCCAATGCATCAAATGGACAGATGGCAAGCTGTTTGATTTTAGCTGCCGCCGCAAAAGCAGACATATAAGTTGCGCCTAAAAAGTTATTGGCACCCTGCATGACCATAGAGCCAATCGCAGTAATAGAGTACTGTAATCCCATTGGAAGTCCCATCCCAAGTAAATTCTTAACGATGGATGACTTTATTACTTTATTTTCTTTTTCTATATGTAATACTGTAAAACGTTTCTTAATGACTATAAGACATAAGATGCCACTGATACCTTGTGACACAATTGTCGCAAGGGCTGCCCCTGCGACATCGAGTTTTAAAATAATAATACAAAATAAATCTAACACAATATTGAGACAAGCAGAAAAAGCAAGAAATAAGAATGGTGTGCGACTATCTCCTACAGCACGTAATATACTTGAACATAGATTATAGAGTAATGTACATGGTAAGCCTATGAATATTATTAATAAATATATATAAGAACGTGATGCAATCTCAGCTGGTATTTGTAATATATGAATAATTGTCATACATAATAAACAGCATCCTACAGTTAATATTGCGCCAATAATAATTGTTAGAATGATACTATGATAAATAAAATCACGCATCTTAGATAAGTTATTTCCACCAAATGACTGGGCAATAGGTATACCAAACCCACAGCATATACCAATACAAAATCCCAATACTAAAAATTGTACACTAGTAGTAGAGCCTACTGCCGCAAGTGCATTGGCACCAAGTGTCTGACCTACTATTGCAGTATCCACAATATTATAAGTCTGCTGGAATATATTACCCAATAATAAAGGAAATGCGAACATCATAATGAGTTTTAATGGATGTCCTTCTGTCATATTCTTTGTCATATCTTAATCCCTCTAGTGTCGAAGTATAGCACTTTTGAGCATACAAAAAAATCCATTATAAGGATTTCTTTATAAAGTCTACAATTGTTTTTCCTAGCTGTTCATGTCCCTTTTGTGTAAGATGAATACCATCAAATGCAAGTTCACTTACTACTTCTTCTACATCAATAAAATCTGCATGAAAGCTATCTGCAAGTACTTTTAACTTCTTATTGAGTTCTTTACTTCTTTGATATCTTTCTTCATCAATTCTTAAGTATGGCGGTGCAAGAAGTAATATATGTTCTGCTTTAGACAGGGCACGTCTTAACATCACATGAAGACCTACTGTATATGTTCTACAGGTTCTAAGTGGTCTACATTATTTGTCCCTAGCATAATAACTAATAATCCAATAGGTGCATATTGACGTAAGGTAACATCATATAAGAATTGTCTAGGTTCCGCAAGTCTGCCATTAAGTCCTGCATTGACTACAAAATCATCTTTATAATTCTCCCTTACTATATCCACCCAGTTTGTTTCATAACGTCCCCCATCAAGAGGGTTAAATCCATAAGTATTAGAATCCCCATAACATATGATATTCATAAATTCATTCCCCTTTTTCTTATTATACAAAAAGAGTTATAATAAAAAACATTGAATTTATAATAATCTCTGTTTATAATATTTTCTTGTAAAAGAACGGATGATAGTAGCGAAAGAGATTCTTTGTAAGAACACCGAAGGATGGAAGATTTCAGGTAAAAGGATCGCTATTGGACGAATCACTGGAGAGACTCATAATGAGCACCGAAGGAGTAACACTCTCAGGTAAAAGGACAGTGACTTATACTTTTCACTATTAATTCCGTCTAATTTATTAGAAGGAGTTTTTTATGACCAAATTTTTGACTCAAGTCAACAATCTCGTATGGGGTATGCCCCTTATCCTGTTACTACTAGGAACAGGTATTTATTTCACCACTCATTTAAAGTTTATTCAGTTTGTAAGATTAAAGAAAGCTTTCTCTTTGATTTTCAAGAAGAATGAAAATCATGAAGGAGACGTTTCTAGTTTCCAAGCATTGTGTACTGCCTTAAGTTCTACGATTGGAACAGGTAATATTGTAGGGGTAGCAACTGCGATTTCTGCAGGTGGTCCTGGCGCATTATTCTGGATGTGGATTTCTGCTTTCTTTGGAATGGCTACTAAATATGCTGAAGGGGTACTCGCTATCAAGTATCGTACAAAGGATGAAAATGGACAGATTGCCGGTGGTCCGATGTACTATATTGAAAAAGGTTTACACAATAAGTTTCTCGCAACTCTATTTGCATTCTTTGGTGTAGCTGTTGCTTATTTAGGTATTGGTACATTCACTCAGGTAAGATCTATTTCTGATGCATTGCATCTTTCTTTCCATGTACCTTATTGGATCAGTGCGATTATTCTTACTCTTCTTGTTGGTTTTATCACAATTGGTGGAATTCATAGAATTGCGGCAGTTGCTGAAAAAGTGATTCCATTTATGTGTGTATTTTATATTAGTGGTGTTGTACTTATTCTATTAACACATCTTCCAATGATTCCTCATGTATTAAAGATAGTACTTGCTTCAGCTTTTGATATCAAAGCAGTCTTTGGTGCTGGTATGGGTGTTGCGATGAAGATGGGTATTAGTAGAGGAATCTTCTCTAACGAAAGTGGTTTAGGAAGTGCTCCTATTGCCGCAGCTGCTGCACAGACTGATTCATGTGTAGAACAGGGACTTGTATCTATGACTGGTACTTTTATTGATACAATGGTCATTTGTACAATGACAGGTCTTGCAATCTTAATCACTGGTGCGAACACAAGTGGTTTAGAAGGAGCTGCAGTCACATCACTTGCCTTTAATAGAGGACTTATTATTCCATTTATTGGTGAATATATTGTAAATATTGGATTGATTTTCTTTGCGTTTACTACAATTATTGGATGGAACTACTACGGTGAAAGATGTATGTATTATCTTGCAGGTATTCGTTCTATCAAGATTTATAAGATCATCTTCATTATTCTTATTGCGATTGGTCCATTTATGTCATTACAGTTTATCTTTATTCTTGCAGATATCGTCAATTGGCTGGTATGGCCAATTCCTAACCTCATCGGT
>ENA-OQHA01001235-OQHA01001235.1-human-gut-metagenome-genome-assembly--contig:-NODE-1235-length-10193-cov-2.455394_pt1 | contig 10193 bp, 12 predicted proteins | sample MGYA00242558_ERZ504707 | MGnify/ENA primary metagenome ERZ504707 (study PRJEB26092, sample SAMD00036197) | human gut metagenome | host: Homo sapiens | study: EMG produced TPA metagenomics assembly of... | reverse complement strand
TTTATTTCTTGCGTTGAAAGCCTAAATGTGAGATGATAGTAGAATAAAATATTTTTTGACTATGAAATTAAAATGGTTAAATAATAGTGAAAATTAGAAGAGGAGTGGTTTTTATGAGAACATTCGGGAAATCATCAAGCTTGACAACGTGCTGTACGATGTGCGCGGACCGGTTGTGGATGAGGCTGCCAGAATGGAAGAAGATGGAATGGAGATTCTGAAGCTGAATATTGGTAATCCGTATCCATTTGGGTTTTCAGCACCTCAGGAAGTGATCCTGGATATGCTGAGTAATGTTCGTACTTCCCAGGGATATTCCGATTCCAAGGGCATTTTTTCTGCAAGAAAAGCGATCATGCAGTATGCACAGCTTCGCGGGATCCCGGGAGTTACCATTAATGATATTTATACGGGAAATGGTGTCAGTGAACTGATCAACCTCTGTATGCAGGCGCTGCTTGATAACGGGGATGAGATCCTGATCCCGGCTCCGGATTATCCGCTGTGGACAGCTACTGCAACACTGGCAGGCGGAAATGTAGTTCATTATATCTGTGACGAACAGTCTGACTGGTATCCGGATATTGAGGATATCAAGAGCAAGATCACACCAAGGACCAAGGCGATCGTTATCATCAATCCCAATAACCCTACAGGTGCAGTATATCCGAAGGAGATCCTGGAACAGATTGCAGACATTGCAAGAGAAAATGAGCTGATCATCTTTTCTGATGAGATCTATGACCGTCTTGTTATGGATGGATATAAACATACATCGATTGCATCCCTTGCACCCGATGTGTTCTGTGTAACATTTTCAGGATTGTCCAAGTCTCATATGATCGCAGGTTTCCGCATCGGATGGATGATTTTAAGTGGTGCAAAAAGTAAGGCGAAGGGTTATATAGAGGGAATCAATATGCTCTCTTCCATGCGTCTCTGTTCAAATGTTCCGGCACAGTCCATTGTACAGACTGCACTTGGCGGATATCAGAGTGTCAATGAATATACGCAGCCGGGCGGACGTGTTTATGAGCAGAGAGACTTTATTTACAAGGCACTGAATGATATTCCGGGAATTTCCGTTGTAAAACCACATGCGGCATTTTATATATTCCCGAAGATCGATACTGAGAAATTCAATATTTTCAATGATGAACAGTTTGCTTTGGATTTTCTTCATGAGAAACAGGTGCTTGTTGTTCCGGGCAAGGGATTCAACTGGAACCAGCCGGATCACTTCCGTATTGTTTATCTGCCGGATATCCGCCAGCTTGACAAGGCAATGAAGAAGATGAAAGAGTTCTTTGCTACATATAAGCAGGGCTGATCGCAGATAGACAAGAAGAGATTTGCGATCCGCATTCGCTGCCTGCTCATAACCGATAAACTGTAAAGCAGGTATTCGGTTATATTTCGGCATAGACCGGAACCGAAAAAAATGTTATAATATATCTGAAATATCCCGGCCAGCTACGCCGGGATATACAAATAAGACCAGAATTGCTTGAGAGGGGAATGAGGAGGGACCGTTATCGAACAGCAATAAAACAGAAATCGAAAGGGGAAATAACTGATGAGCAAATTCAACATGAAAGTGACACCTGAGATTGAGAAACTTACCCAGATCTGTCGTGAGAATGACAAACTGGATCTGTCTTTATATGGTAAATACGATGTCAAGCGAGGCTTGCGTGACTGAATGGAAAGGGTGTCCTTGCAGGACTGACCCAGATCTCCAATGTCCAGGCAACGAAGATCGTGGACGGAAAAGAGGTTCCCTGCGCAGGTAAGCTTTCTTATCGCGGGTATGACATTAAGGATCTGACAAATGGTTTTATCAATGACCGGCGCTTCGGCTTTGAGGAAGTAACCTATCTGCTTCTTTTCGGAAAGCTTCCGGATCAGGAAGAACTGAATGGATTTTCCGGGATTCTTGCGAACCAGCGTATGCTTCCGCGGAATTTTGTAAGGGATGTCATTATGAAGGCACCATCCAGAGATATTATGAACGCTCTGTCAAGAAGCGTGCTGACACTTTATTCCTACGACAAAGACCCGGATAATATTGAACTGGAGAATGTGCTCCGTCAGTGTATCAACCTGATCAGTGTTTTCCCGCTGTTATCTGTTTATGCATATCAGGCCTATAACCACTATGAGAGAGGCGAGAGTCTTTATATCCATCAGCCTAAAAAGGAGCTTTCCACAGCTGAGAATATCCTGCGTCTGTTAAGACGGATAAGAAGTATACGGCACTGGAGGCAGAGATCCTTGATATTGCTCTGATCCTTCATATGGAGCATGGCGGTGGTAATAACTCTACTTTTACTACACATGTGGTTTCCTCTTCCGGGACAGATACGTATTCTGCGATCGCGGCAGCACTAGGTTCTCTGAAAGGCCCGAAACACGGCGGTGCCAACATCAAAGTCGTAAAAATGTTTAACGATATGCGTAAACACGTACATGACTACAGTGATGAAGAGGAGATCAGTGCATACCTTAAGAAGCTTCTTCATAAAGAGGCCTTTGATAAACGTGGACTGATCTATGGTATGGGACATGCGATCTATTCTGTTTCAGATCCACGTGCAGAAGTCTTTAAAGGCTATGTGGAACAGCTTGCAAGAGAAAAGGGCAGAATGAAGGATTATCAGCTGTATGCTGCAGTAGAGCGTCTTGCACCAAAGGTTATCGCAGAGGAGCGTAAGATCTATAAGGGTGTCAGTGCCAATGTGGATTTTTACAGCGGATTTGTTTACAGCATGCTGGATCTGCCGCTGGAGCTTTACACACCGATGTTTGCTATTGCACGTATCGTAGGCTGGAGCGCACATCGTATGGAAGAGCTTATCAATGTGGATAAGATCATCGTCCCGCATATAAGAATGTCCTTCCGGAAGCAGAGTATATTCCTCTTTGCGAGCGATAGGAAAGGACTGAGGTGGAATAGATGTTCAGATGCTTTTTTCCGGATGAATATCTGGATTCTGCGTATGGGATCGATTATGAGAAGCTTTACAGAGAAGGATACAGAGGCTGCTCTTTGATATCGATAATACCATTGTTCCCCACGGGGCACCGGCAGATGACCGGGCAAAGAAACTGTTTGAAAAGCTGAGGACTCTCGGGTTTCGATACTGTTTTGTATCCAATAACCAGAAACCTCGTGTGGAGCCTTTGCCAAAGCAGTAGAGGGGGATTTTATAGAAAATGCCCATAAACCGGCTGTGAAAAATTATAAAAAAGCCTGCCAGGTGATCGGAATCGATCTTGACAGGACGATCTTTATAGGAGATCAGTTGTTTACGGATATTTATGGAGCAAAGAGAGCAGGGATCCGGACGATCCTTGTGAAACCGATTCATCCAAAAGAGGAGATCCAGATCGTACTGAAGCGATATCTGGAAAAAATAGTATTACATTTTTACCAAAAAGAGGAGGGAAAGAATTCATGAACCATATTGTAATCATCGGCTTTATGGGTTCAGGAAAGACACGAGTTGGAAAGAGACTGGCGAAGGACCTGGGGCTTCCGTTTATTGACGTGGACAGACTGATCGTGAAAAAAATGAACATGTCAGTAAAGGAGGTATTTGAACGCTTTGGAGAAGCATTTTACCGTGCGCTGGAGACTATGGCAGTCAAGGAACTGTCCACAGACAGCGAACGGAAGGTAATCTCTGTAAGTGCGGGATTGCCTCTTCAGGAGCAGAACCAGAAATATCTCCAGAGTATGGGAACGATCATCTATCTGAAGGGATCTGCTGCAACGTTGATCAAACGTCTGGAAGGAAGTAACAATCCCACATTGGAAGGAACTGAGAATAAAGAAGAGAAGATCAAGAAACTTCTGAAACAGAGAGATCCGGTTTATGAGAAGTTTGCGGACATTAAAGTTGTCACAGGAGTGAAGCCTTTTGATGAGCTGATCGCAGAAATTGAAGAAAAATTGAAGGCTTAAACAAAAAAACAGTTGAAAAATGGCAAAAGGTATTATAGAATAATCCATAGCGAAAAAGAACCGCATATATTAAGGAGGAAATATTTATGATTTCAGCAGGTGATTTCAAAAATGGTATCACACTTGAAATTGATGGAAACGTATGTCAGATCGTTGAATTCCAGCATGTAAAACCAGGAAAAGGCGCAGCCTTTGTAAGAACAAAATACAAGAACATTATCACAGGCTCTGTAGTAGAGAAATCCTTCCGTCCTACAGAGAAATTCCCGGCAGCACGTATTGAGCGTGTAGATATGCAGTATCTGTATCAGGATGGTGGTTTATACTACTTCATGAATACAGAGACATATGATCAGGTTGGTCTTACAGAGGAGCAGGTTGGCGATTCTCTGAAATTTGTTAAGGATAATGAGATGGTTAAGGTTTGCTCTCATAACGGAGAGGTATTCGCAATCGAGCCACCTCTTTTTGTAGAGCTTGAGGTTATTGAGACAGAGCCAGGATTCGCAGGAAATACAGCACAGGGTGCTACCAAACCGGCAACTGTTGAGACAGGTGCACAGGTTCAGGTTCCTCTGTTCGTAAACCAGGGCGACAAACTGAAGATCGATACAAGAACAGGTGAGTATCTCTCACGTGTATAATGCAGCAAAAACCGCGTAAGCGGGTTTTTTTGTGCCATAAAATTAAAAGATCATTTTGATAGTATTTAAAATACCAAAGTTTGAATGCATATTCCAGACTGTACAGGTAAGAAAAACTGTACAGTCTGGACTTTTTTTGAAATATCCTTGACACGAAAAATCATTCTGGTATAATTAAACCCAGTCAAAAAACTGACTAAGAAGTTCGTCTGTCCACCAGAGATGACCGGAAATGATCCTGTCACAGAAGTCTTTTAAGGGCTTGTACTGGTTTCGACGGGGGCTTTGAAGTTAGGGAAGCCATCCGCAGACTCCTGGACTGCGTACCAACCGGGAACTAAATATAAACGCAGACGAAAAGTTAGCGTTAGCAGCCTAAGCTGCTCGTCAGCCCCGTTGCACTCACACATCGGGAATCTGGCGTCGACCATGTGAGAAACCTTGCCGGGTAAGCTTTGCCCCGGTAGATGTATCATGAAGCTACTGAAGCAGTAAGCCTGTCGGTGGGCGTACTGCTGAGGGAATGTTAAATCAGCGACTGTGATGGGAGATGCCTTAAGGGATAGGCTTTCGGACAGGGGTTCGATTCCCCTCAGGTCCATTTATGGAACGTCCCGGAAAGACAGCATTTATGCGGCTTTCCGGGAATTTTTTTTTACTTTCTTTATTACTCGTGGATATCAGGAAATTCTTCGCAGATACAGAAAGCGATGGTGATAGAATGAAAAAAACTCTGCTTAACAGAAAAAAGCAGAATAAGAAATCTGATTATTATGATTATAATCTGGTAGCTGTTATTGTACTGCTGGTGTGCTTTGGACTGGTCATGCTTTACAGCACCAGTTCATATATGGCAGAAGTGAATTATGGCAACGATATGTTTTATTTTAAGAAACAGGCACTGATCAGTGCAGCATGTCTGATTCGGAGCGTTATTTATTTCAAAAATACTGGATTATCATATCCTTCTTCCTTTTACAACTGCGTTGTATGTGGCTTCGCTGATCTTTATGGGACTTGTGCGGACTCCGCTGGGACATTCCTCTCATGGTGCTACCAGATGGCTGTATATCGGACCGATCAACTTTCAGCCTGCCGAGCTGGCAAAGATCGCGGTTATTATCATGATGGCTTACATGATCGGAAAAATGGGACGAAAGGTGAAAACTTTAAAGAGCTGTATGATCCTGGGACTTCCGGGGGCAGGACTTGCGCTTGCGGCTTATATACTTACAGATAACCTGAGTACAGCCATGATCATTTTGGGAATAACAGTTGGAATGGTGTTTGTGGCACATCCGGATATGCGTCCGTTTATTGCTGTGGCAGCGGCAGGAGTGATCCTTATTGTGATCGGAGTACTTTTTCTGGTTGCGACGACCAAGAATAGTGACAGCTTCCGTGTTATGCGAGTACTTGTATGGCTTCAGCCTGAGAAATATTCCGATGAAGGCGGTTATCAGACGCTGCAGGCATTGTATGCCATTGGCTCCGGAGGGCTTTTTGGCCGCGGGCTTGGAAATAGTATCCAGAAGCTTGGAAGTGTTCCGGAAGCACAAAATGATATGATCTTTTCCATTATCTGTGAGGAGCTTGGAATTTTCGGAGGGATTTTTGTACTGATCCTGTTCGGATATCTTTTGTACAGGTTGTTTTTTATTGCGCAGAATGCACCGGATCTGTTTGGCTCACTGATCGTTACCGGGATTTTTATACATATTGCGCTGCAGGTGATCCTTAACATTGCCGTTGTACTGAATCTGATGCCCAATACAGGTGTCACCTTGCCCTTTATCAGTTACGGAGGAACGTCCATTGTGTTCCTGATGCTGGAGATGGCAATAGCTCTCAGCGTGGCCCGTCAGATAAAATTTCAAGAGTAAAATAGTTTTAAAATCAAAATATTTTTGCTCTGGAGCCATTTTTTGGGAAAATCCTCTTGACAACTGTTTTTGCAGACTATATACTTTGCTCAAAAAGAGGAAACAGATTCGATCTGTAACGATTAAAGGAGAGAATAAGACATGTTAGAAAAATGAAAGAAATGCTTGCAGAGCAGTTAAATTGTGAGGCATCAACAATTACACCGGAGACATCTTTCAAGGATGATCTTGGAGCAGATTCTCTTGACCTGTTTGAGCTGGTTATGGCTCTTGAGGATGAGTACAATGTTGAGATCCCGGCAGAGGAGCTTACAGATCTGAACACAGTTGGAGATGTGATCGATTATCTTAAGAACAAAGGCGTAGAAGCATAAACAGGAATCAAGGATCCTCTGGGACGACGGTGTCTCAGAGGATTTTTCTGTATATGCGAAGATACGGGAGAGGGATGGCAGGGCATTCCGCCGGAAAACCTATGGACATTTGAAGGATTTGGTATATAATAGCACCTATAAAGAGAAACAACAAAAACGAGGAGAAAAGAAATGACAAAGATCAGAACAAGATTTGCACCGAGCCCTACAGGAAGAATGCATGTGGGTAATTTAAGAACAGCTCTTTATGCTTATTTGATCACAAAACATGAAGGCGGAGATTTTATCCTCCGTATTGAAGATACAGACCAGGAACGTTATGTGGAGGGAGCTGTAGATATCATCTACCGTACTCTTGAGAAAACAGGACTTCTCCATGATGAGGGACCGGACAAAGATGGTGGATTTGGCCCGTATGTACAGAGTGAGCGTCAGGCAACAGGCATGTATCTGAAATATGCCAAACAGCTTATTGAGCAGGGTGATGCATATTACTGCTTCTGCGGCAAGGAAGAGCTGGAAAGCATGAAACGTACGGTTGCAGGTAAGGAGATCTCTATTTATGACAAGAGATGTCTCCATCTTTCCAAGGAAGAGGTTCAGCGCCGTCTGGATGCAGGCGAGCCGCATGTTATCCGCTTTAATATGCCAACAGAGGGAACCACTACATTTCATGATGTTATTTACGGAGATATCACCGTTAACAATGAGGAGATGGAGGATCTGATCCTGATCAAATCTGACGGTTATCCGACCTACAACTTCGCAAATGTAATTGATGATCACCTTATGGGAATCACACATGTTGTAAGAGGTAACGAATACCTTTCCTCTTCACCGAAGTATAATCGTATTTATGAGGCATTCGGATGGGAAATCCCGACCTATGTTCACTGTCCGCTGATCACAGACGAGACACATCAGAAGCTTTCCAAGAGATGTGGACATTCTTCCTATGAAGATCTGATCGATCAGGGATTTGTGACAGAGGCAGTGATCAACTATGTTGCACTCCTTGGATGGAGCCCGGCAGACAACCGTGAGATCTTTTCTCTTCCGGAGCTTGTGGAGGCATTTGATTATCATCATATCAACAAATCACCGGCAGTTTTTGACATTGCCAAGCTGAAATGGATGAATGGTGAGTATATCAAGAAGATGGATCCGGAGGCATTCTATGAGAGAGCACTTCCGTATCTGAAAGAAGTTCTGAAAAAGACTTTGATCTTAAGAAGATCGCAGGAATGGTTCAGACCAGAATTGAAGTATTCCCGGATATTCCGGAGCTTGTAGATTTCTTTGAGGCAGTTCCGGAGTATGACAGTGCGATGTACCGCCACAAAAAGATGAAAACAACAGAGGAGACTTCTCTTGCAGTTCTCAAGGAAGTGCTTCCGGTACTGGAAGCACAGGAGGATTATACCAATGATCCGCTGTATGCATCTTTAAGCGCTTTTGTAAAGGAGCACGGATATAAGAATGGTTATGTTATGTGGCCGCTTCGTACAGCAGTATCCGGCAAGCAGATGACACCGGCCGGTGCAACAGAGATCATGGAGATCATTGGCAAGGAAGAGACACTGAAACGTGTACATGCAGCAATCGAAAAGCTTGAAAATAAATAAGAGTGTGATCGATAATCCAGTTATGAAACGAAATCCATCTCAAAAAAGGGCAATCGCCCACCTGTCAGGACCTATGATGGTTCTGGCAGGCCCCGGTTCGGGGAAAACTTCCGTCATAGTAGAAAGAACAGCACATATGATCCAGGAAGGGAAGATACCGGCTTCCTCTGTTCTTGTTGTGACTTTTTCCAGGGCAGCAGCAGTGGAAATGAAAGAACGGTTTCTGAAATTTACCGGTGTTCAGCGAACCGGCGTTACTTTCGGGACTTTTCACGGAGTGTTTTACGGGATCCTCAAACAGGCTTATGGTCTGAATGGAGGAAATATCCTGTCCGAAGAAGAAAAATATGCGATCTTAAGAGAACTGGTGGTAAACTGTGCTGCAGAACAGTCCCAGGAAGGGGATTTTGTGGAAGATATTGCCAAGGAGATCAGTGTTGTAAAGGGTGGAAGAATCGCTCTGGAGCATTATTATTCTTCCTGCTGCCCGGATGAAGTGTTCCGACAGATCTTTCAGGGATATCGAAAAGTCCTGAATGAAAGAAGAAAACTTGACTTTGATGATATGCTGTTGAGCTGTTATGAACTTCTGAAAAAACGAAAAGATATCCTGTCTGCATGGCAGAAAAAGTTTCACTATATTCTGGTGGATGAGTTTCAGGATATCAATCATCTTCAGTATGATATCGTGAAGATGCTGGCAGCACCGGAGAACAATCTGTTTGTGGTGGGAGATGATGATCAGTCTATCTATCATTTCCGTGGCGCTCGCCCGGAGATCATGCTGAATTTCCCGGAAGATTTTAAAAATGCGGAGACAGTGATCCTGAATATCAATTACCGGTGCAGTGGAAATATCCTGGATACAGCTATGAAGGTGATCAATTACAATGAAAACCGTTATGCAAAAAAAACTTTCCACACCAAATGAACCGGGAGAGCCGGTGCAGATAAAAGAATTTCGAAATCCCAGAGACGAATATATGGCAGTTGCAAGCCTGCTGCGGAACCGGATGGAAGAAGGGGATAATATTGAAGATACAGCGCTGCTTTTCAGGACTAATCAGGAAACCGAAGGACTGGTCGCTGCGTTGATGGAGTATGGGGTTCCTTTTACTATGAAGGAAAAACTGCCCAACCTGTTTCGACACTGGATTTGCCGGAATATGATCGCTTATTTGAAAATGGCAGAAGGAGACCGGAGCCGCAGTACATTTCTGGAGATCATGAACCGGCCAAACCGATACATAGCCAGAGATGCTCTGACAGAAAAAAACGTTGATTTTAAAGCATTGGGAGAGTTTTACAAAGACAAAGACTGGATGTGTGACAGGATCACAACGATGGAGACACATCTTCGGATCTTAAAGACTATGGCCCTTATGCAGCCATTAATTTTATCCGGAATGGCATGGGATACGAAGAATACTTGCAGGAATATGCAAGGTATCGTAAAATAAAACCGGAAGAGCTTATGGAAACCCTGAACCGGATCCATGAAAGTGCCAGAGGAATGAAAACATTGGAAGAATGGATGGCCTATATGGACGAGTATACCAGAAAGCTTGAAGAACAGGCGAAGAAACAGGATGTGAAACGGGAAGGAGTGGTGATATCCACTCTTCATGCGGTCAAAGGTCTGGAATATGACAATGTATATATCATGAATGTAAATGAAGGCAGCATGCCTTATCGGAAGG
>ENA-OQHA01001234-OQHA01001234.1-human-gut-metagenome-genome-assembly--contig:-NODE-1234-length-10198-cov-5.099791_pt1 | contig 10198 bp, 10 predicted proteins | sample MGYA00242558_ERZ504707 | MGnify/ENA primary metagenome ERZ504707 (study PRJEB26092, sample SAMD00036197) | human gut metagenome | host: Homo sapiens | study: EMG produced TPA metagenomics assembly of... | reverse complement strand
GATCGCCGCCCGCCGCGCCTACCCCTACTCCGGCACAAATGCAGGCCAAAGCGCAGGCCCAAGCAGCTCAGCAGACCCGGGCACAGGCTCAGACCGCTCAGGCCGCCGGCATTCGCCCCTCGTTCATGAACGAAATGCCCGACCTGCGAGAAACCACGGACGACGACCCGGCCACGGTCAAGAGCCACGAGGAATTCACCACGGTGTATGACATCATCGACCAGCTCGAGGCGGCACTGGGCGAAGCGAAGTCCAGCATATTCGCCCCCGGCATGGTGAAGGTTGACCGCGACGAATTCACCGACCAGCTTTCCGAGTTGAAGAAAATGCTGCCGGTGCAGTTGGAGCGCGCCTCCGCCCTCATGCGCGAGGCCGAGCGCCGTCTGGAATCGGCACAGACCCAGTCCAACGCCATCGTCGCCTCCGCACAAAGCCGCGCAGCCAACATGATCAGGGACGCCAACGAACAGGCACAGTTCCTGGCCGGCCAAGAGAACGTCACCGAGCTTGCACGGCAGAAAGCGCGCGCGATTCTTGACCAGGCACAGACCAAAGCCGACCATCTGACCCAAGGCGCGGACCAGTACTGCACTACGGTGATGGAAGGGCTGTCCCAGCAGCTCGGCAAACTCAGTCAGGATGTGCAGGCCGGTCTTAACGTGCTGGAAGAGCGCCAGCGCGCGGCCCGCGAACAGATGCCGCACCTGACGCTGAACGACTATCCCGAAGCCCAGTAACGCCAGCAACGCCGGCAACATCAGTAACGCGAATAACGCCAGTAACGAATAACTCCAGCCAACATACGAAAGGCACCAAGAACATACCATGGCACGAGTTGAAGATTCCCCGTGGGCCATTCCGGTAGCGCAGATTGCTTCGCGCGCCGGTCAATCCAAGCCGATTGACGCCGATTTCCCGGCACCTTCCGGCATTGGCGACAGCATTGTCGGCATCAAGGAAGGTGAGCCCGTACACGTGAGCGGGCAGTTCGATTCGATTGTGGACGGCCTGATCTTCACCGGCCGCCTGGTCGCGCCATTCGTCAGCGAGTGCACGCGCTGCCTGAAGCCGATTGACGAGGACTGGCCGGTTGATGTGACGGTGTTCTTCCCGTACGAGTCGGGTCAGGACAAGGCCAACGGCAAGGGCGGCAAGAGCAAGAAGGACGACGAAATCGACATCATCGCCGGCGAGGACGAGTCGGAAGACACGTATCCGCTGCTGGAGAACGGCGCATTCGCGGACATCGAGGCGATGATCCGCGACACGCTGGTCGAATCGCTGCCGTTGCAACCACTGTGCCGACCGGATTGCAGGGGTCTGTGCTCGCAGTGCGGTGCCGATCTGAACGAGGATCCCGACCATCATCACGATGTGACGGATATCCGTTTTGCCGGATTGGCGGGGCTCAAAGCCCAGCTCGAGGCCGAGCAGAACGGCGAGCAGGCCAAGTGACGCGCGCCTGAACGAAGTTTGTACGAGCCGTGCGTTAAGATAACGGACGCTTAAGCTCAATTGTTCGAACGAAATAGAGGATACTCAAATGGCACTGCTAAGTACAAGACCTCGCGCGCCAACACGCATTCGCGTCGCGCGAACTGGAAGGCCACCGCTGCTGCGACCGTGAACTGCCCGAACTGTGGCGCTCCGGCCCTGCCGCACATGGCTTGCCCGAGCTGCGGTAACTACCGCGGCCGCACCTACCGCTCCGCCATCCAGCCGGCTCACACCAAGTGAGTCCTGCGATAACGGCTTGAATGAAGCCCTGCCATCGACGGGTGGCGGGGTCTTCGCATAAGTGCACCATTGCGTACACCATCGCATCGCAAACAACACAACACAACACATCACCATCGCGTGAAGGACCATACAACAATCATGAGTAATGAAACCCCACAGCAGCCGACGCCGGCCAACGAGCTTCTTGAAGCGTTGGGCACCACTCTCAGCCCGGATCTGCTCGTGCAGGCACTCACCCACCGTTCCTTCTCGCATGAGCACCCCGCGTGGCCAATTACGAACGCCTCGAATTCCTGGGAGACGCGGTGCTCGAACTGGTCTCCACTGAAACGCTGTTCACCATTCACCCGGATATGACCGAGGGGCAACTGGCCAAGATGCGCGCCAAGGCCGTCTCCGAAGACGCGCTGAGCGCCATCGCCAAAACCAAGCTCAAGGTGGGCCCCTACATTCTGCTGGGTCACGGAGAAGCCGAGCAGGGCGGCGCGGAGAAGAACTCCATCCTATGCGACATCGTGGAATCGCTCATCGGCGCGACCTTCCTGGAACACGGCATCGACGAGGCACGCAAGGTGATTCACCGGCTTATTGACGACACGCTCGCCGAAGTGGCCACCGAGGGCCCGGCACTTGACTGGAAGACCTCGCTGACCGTCAAGGCGCACGGCCTCGGCAAGGAGGAGCCTGTCTACCATATGGAGGTCTCCGGCCCGGAATACGCGCAGATCTTCACCGCGCGCGTCTCATTGGGCGAGAACGGCGACATCATCGGCATCGGTAAGGGCTCCAGCAAGCGTAAGGCGCAGCTGGCGGCCGCCGAAGCGGGCTGGAAGTCACTGGACTCGTTCAAGACGCGGACTAAGTAAGCCCGCTGTCGGATTTGCGAATAGACTAATACCAACATGAGCGACGAGTCGCGCCGGGGCCACAAGTCTCGGGGAAGCGACTGGAATCAGACACGCGGCACCCGGCCCCATCCCAAGGTCGGCAGGTTCGCGACAAAACCTATGAGGTGAGAGGAATCATGGCTTTACCCACGCCTTTGCAGGCATTCAGCGGTGTACCGAAAATCAACACGGCCCCCGATAAGCAGACCATCGTCGATGGCGAGAAGATGACTGGCGCCCAGGCGCTGATTCGTTCGCTGGAGGACCTCGGCGTCGAGGACGTCTTCGGCATTCCTGGCGGCGCGATTCTGCCCGTCTACCACGAGATCAAAGACAACACGAAGTTCCGCTTCGTGCTTATGCGCCACGAGCAGGCCGCCGGCCACGCCGCCGAAGGCTACGCACTGGCCACTGGCAAGGTGGGCGTGTGCATCGTGACTTCCGGCCCGGGTGCCACAAACGTGGTCACGGCCATTGCGGACGCGAACATGGACTCCGTGCCCATGGTCGTGATTACCGGTCAGGTGGGCGTGCAAGCATCGGCACTGATGCCTTCCAGGAGGCGGATATCGTGGGCATCACCTACCCGGTGTCCAAGCACTCCTTCCTCGTGACCCGCGCGCAGGACATTCCTCGCGTGCTTTCCGAGGCGTACTACATCGCCAACACCGGCCGCCCCGGCCCGGTGGTCGTGGATCTGACCAAGACCGCACAGACCGGCGACATGTACTACTCATGGCCGCAGCGCATGATTCTGCCCGGCTACAACCCCACCACCAAGGCGCACGGCCGTGTGCTGTCCGACGCGGCGAAGCTGTTCTCTCAGTCGTACCGCCCGGTGCTGTATGTGGGTGGCGGCGCCGCCCGCTCCAACGCCGGCGCACAGGTCAAGGCTCTGGCCGACCTGACCGGCGCTCCCGTGGTCACGACCCTGCCCGCACGCGGCATCATTCCCGACTCCGACCCGAAGAACCTCGGCATGCTAGGCATGCACGGTACGATTGCCGCAACCGGCGCCGTGCAGCGCGCTGACCTGCTTGTGGCCATCGGTGCACGTTTCGACGACCGCGTGACCGGCAAGCTCGACGCCTTCGCACCGACCGCCCGCGTGATTCACATTGACATCGACCCGGCTGAAATCGGCAAGAACCGTCAGCCCGACGTGCCGATCGTGGGCGATGTGGCTACCGTGCTCGACGACTTGATTCCCGAGATTCAGCGTACGCAGGCCATTCAGGGCAAGCCGAATCTGGCCCCCTGGTGGAAGGCGATCGACGGCTGGCGCGAGGAATACCCGATGACGTGGGATGAGCCGACCGACGGATCGCTGGCCCCGCAGTGGGTCATCAAGAAGCTCTCTGAGATGGCCGATCCGTCCACCATCTGGGTGACCGGTGTGGGCCAGCACCAGATGTGGGCTTCGCAGTTCATCGATTTTGAGAACCAGCACGCTTGGATCTCCTCCGGAGGCCTCGGCACGATGGGCTACGGTCTGCCGGCTGCCATCGGCGCATCCGTGGGCTCGGCCCGTGAATTCGAGGGCAAGAAGCCGGTGTGGCTGATCGATGGTGACGGTTCCTTCCAGATGACCTCTGAGGAGCTGGCCGCCGCGTTCCTGGACCACGCTCCGGTGAAGATCGCGATTCTGAACAACTCCGTATACGGCATGGTCCGTCAGTGGCAGACGCTGTTCTACGAGCACCACTACTCGCAGACCAACCTGCTCGATGGTGAAGCGCACGGTGCCGATGGTGCGGCGGCACTGGCCGACGGCGATGCGCCGCTCGAAGTGCCTGATTTCATCAAGTTGGCCGAGGCATACGGCTGCGTGGGTATCCGCGCGTTCACCGAGGAAGAGGCGATTGCCGCCATCGAAAAGGCGAACCAGATCAACGACCGCCCGGTGCTGATCGACTTCCGCGTGTGGAAGGATGCGATGGTGTGGCCGATGGTAGCCGCCGGCGCTCCCAACGACGAGGTGACGTACAAGCCCGGCATCAAGCCGCTGGCTGGCGGCACCCCGGCTCCGGGAACCGGTCCGGACGAGCATGCGACCGGCGTGTTCGAGCACGAGACCGCCGCTGCCACTGCGAGCGAGCACTGAGGAGAGGAGAACACTCATGGCTAACTATCCTGCATCCCAGCCTGGTTCCCAGCGTCATACGCTGTCCGTGCTGGTGGAGAACCGCCCAGGCGTGCTGGCGCGTATCGCCGGCCTGTTCGCCCGCCGTGCGTTCAACATCAACTCGCTGTCCGTCTCCCCCACCGAGCGTCCGGACATCTCTCGCGTCACGGTGACCGCCGACGTGGAGGCCGTGCCGCTGGAGCAGATCATCAACAGCTCAACAAGCTGCTGCATGTGCTCAAAATCGTGGAACTCGACCCGAACTCCACCGTGGAACGCGAACTGGTGCTCATCAAGGTGGCCGCCAACGAATCCAACCGTTCCGACGTGCTGGAGATCGTGCGTCTGTTCCGCGTGCGCGTGGTGGACGTGAATCCGGAATCGCTGACCATTGAGGCCACCGGTGCCGAAGGCAAGATCGACGCCCTGCTGGGGCTTTTGGAGCATTACGGTGTGATTGAGCTGGTGCGCTCCGGTGCCGTAGCCGTGACCCGCGGCCCGCGCGCCTGAGCGAAAAGGTCGTCGGTTCCGAGGTTACCGGGCGCTGATTCGGCGACTGCGGGAAGACCCAGTCCAAGCTCAAAAGGCGGATGCGCATGATGCATATCCGCCTTTTTTCATGCGTGCATACCTCATCACCCGTACTGCAAGCAAAACGACAGCACCTCATGCTAGCATTATGACAGCAACAAGGAGGTGCATCATGGCAACATTGACCATCCGAAAAATACCCGATGAGCAGATTCAGCAGCTCAAAGAAGTGGCTGAGAAAAACAACCGCTCCATGGAATCTCAGGTGCGATCCATTCTTGAAGAATGGCTGGCTGGCACGGTGGCGCATGAAATCACGCGAAAGACCAATTTCTATGACGAGATCCGCGAATTCATGAAGAACATGGATTTTGAGGGACTCGACAAGGGGGAACTCCCACTATCCGAGCGAAATTCCGCCGATTCCCGACCGCCAGTATCTTTTGAATAGGAATCGGCCATGATTATTCTGGACACCAACGTCATCAGCGAAATCATCAAGAAACAGCCAGACGAACACGTTGCCAATTGGCTGAGGAACCAAGATACAAGCAATTTGGCAACCACCGCCATCACCGTCGCCGAGTTGTTGGCCGGAATATGTCGCATGCCTGAAGGCAAACGACGAAAGTACACAGATACGACCGTCAAGCTGGCGCTTATGACATTAGAGGACAGAACGTTCGCATTTGACACTCAGGCAGCTGCGGATTATGCCCATATCCTTGTCGAACGCGAACACAGGGGCACACCTACCAGTATTCAAGACGCCATGATTGCGGCAATTGCCTGTTCCTGGGATGCGGCCATAGCCACGCGCAATATCAAGGACTTCGAAGGTACCGACGTGGAATTGATTAATCCGTGGGAGTTTGCATAGCGGGAGGCCCCGGCAAACTGCCGAGGCCTTGTGAACGTTACGGTTTCTCCCGCTACTCCAATTGTTCGGAGAGTTCGAGCCATTCGGCTTCGAGATCATCGCTTTCAGTATTGACGGCGGTGAGTTGTTCATTGAGCTTGTTGAGACCCTCGTAGTCGCTCGGGTCATGGGCGGCCATCTGCGCCTCGAGATCGGCCTTCTGCTCTTCAAGCTTAGCGAGCTTACGTTCGATGGCATTCACGCGCTTGGATGCCTCGTGGAAGGCCTTGCCGGTGAGCTTCGAGGTGGAGTCCTCACCGTTATTGGCTCCCTCTGACGAGGGAGCTATCCGCGAAGCGGACTGAGGGAGAGATGCGGCAGCGTTGACGGCGGCCGCCTTACCCTTACCAGACTTCGCCGAGCTGCTACCGGTGCCCGCGAAGCCAGGCGTGTCAGCCGGCAATCCCTTGCCGTTCTTAATAGCCTCAACCATATCGAGGTAGTCCTGCACGCCGCCGGGCAAGTGACGTACTTTGCCGCCAATCAGCGCGAACTGCTGATCGGTGACGCGCTCCAGCAGGTACCGGTCGTGGGAGACCACAATCAACGTGCCCGGCCAAGTATCGAGCAGGTCTTCCATCACGGCGAGCATATCGGTGTCCAGATCGTTGCCGGGCTCGTCCATGATGAGCACGTTCGGCTCGTCAAGCAGAATCAGCAGCAGTTGCATGCGGCGCTTCTGACCACCGGAGAGATCGCGGATCGCGTCATCAGCTGGGCGGATTCGAAGCCGAGACGCTCCATCAACTGTCCCGGCGTCACTTCCTTGCCATCCACAATGTAGCTCGGCTTATAGCGGGAAAGCACTTCCTTGATCTTGTACTTGCCGAGCTTCTCCAGCTCATCAAGGCGCTGCGAGAGCACCGCGAACTTCACCGTCTTGCCAATGTTCACATGGCCTGCGGTCGGGGTGAGTGTGCCATCAATCAACTTAAGCAGCGTGGACTTGCCGGCACCATTCGCACCGACGATGCCGAAGCGGTCGCCCGGGCCAATCAGCCAAGTCACATCGTCAAGAATCTCGCGGCCGGAAACCGTCACCTTGCGTGCAGCCGAGGTGACACCGGCTGCAGCAGTGTCATCATCCGAATCCGTTGCAGCAGTGCCACCGCCGATGGTTTCACCACCCGTGTTCATGCGACGAACCTCGCGATCGTCAGCAAGCTGCGGATTGCCGCTCTCAGCCTCGGCCTTCTTACGCGCTTCCTCAGCGGACTCGACGGCTTCCGGCACGCCGGCGTCCACCAGGCGCGGGTCAGTCAGGTCGGTGACCGCCACCTCAACGGAACCATGCAGCTGCGGCTCGGCGTACATGGCGTTGACCACATCCACGCGGGAAGCGGACGCGGAGAGCGCCGCCACATCCGGGTCGATATCAGCCATGCCCTGCGGTTTTTCGAAAATCTGCGTCACGTCGACCAAATCGACACCTGTTTGCCGAGACGGGAGGTGGCCATTTGCTTCAGTTCAAGTGTGTTACGCATCGGCGGCACATCGGCAATCAATTCGCGTGCGGCCTTGACGTGGAACTTCTGCTTGGTGGAGCGGGCACGAGCACCGCGGGAAAGCCATGCGAGCTCCTTGCGAGCCAGATTGCGGCGCTTCGTTTCACGCACATCAGCCTGGCGGTCGCGTTCGACGCGCTGCAGCATATATGCGGAATAGCCGCCCTCGAACGGCTCGATCACGCCATCGTGGACTTCCCACATCGATTCGCAGACCTCGTCCAAGAACCAGCGATCGTGGGTCACGAGCAACAGAGCGCCCTGGCCTTTGGACCAGCGGTTCTTCAAATGTTCGGCAAGCCAGTGGATAGTGACCACGTCGAGATGGTTGGTGGGCTCGTCAAGTGCAAGAATATCCCAATCCTTGAGCAGCAGTCGGGCCAAATCGGCGCGGCGACGCTGGCCGCCGGACAAGGAGCGACCTTGGCATCCAGGCTCATGCCGCCGAGCAATGCCTCGACGATTTCACGGGAAGTGTTATCGGACGCCCATTCGTAGTCGGCGCGCCCCTCAAGTGCGGCTTCGCGAATGGTGGCGTTGTCATCAAGGGGATCACGCTGGTCAAGCATGCCGAACGTGAGTCCGCCACGCTTTGTCACGCGGCCGGAATCCGGCTCCTGAGCACCGCGGAACAGGTGCAGCAACGTGGATTTGCCGTCGCCGTTCTTGCCGACGATGCCGATGCGGTCGCCTTCAAAAACACCCTGCGTTACATCAGTGAAGATGGTTTTGGTAGCGAAAGCGAGCGAAACGTGTTCCAGTCCAATGTCATAAGTCGGCATGACTCACCAATGTAGCGCCACGCTTGCCCAGCGGCGGCCCGCAAACGTTATTTGTTCAGCGTCTGAGCGTAGGAGTTGCAGCGGGCCGCAAAACCGGAGAACACTTGCTCGGCGAGCGGTTGCAGTAGCTGGTCGTATTGGGCGAACTGCTCGCGCAATTGGGACTTGGAACCACCCGCGGCCTTGAGATCCTTGACCATGCTCGGCTCATCCAGCCATTCGTCCAGCAGCGAGCCGCACACTTCCAGGTGGAACTGCATGCCCAGCGCGGATCCCAGTCGGAATGCCTGCACCTTGGTGGAAGACGAACGCGACAGCAGCTGGCCTTCCGCGGGCAGGCCCACCACGTCGTTATGCCAGTGCAGCACTGTCAGCTGCTTATCCCACATGGAGAAGAAGTCATGCTTGTCCACACGCTTGATCGGCGCGAACCCAATCTCCGGCGCATCGCCCTTGCGCAGCTGCGCACCAAGCGCAGTGGCGATAATCTGATGCCCCAGGCATACACCGAGAATCGGCTTGCCTGAAGCCACGGCGGCACGCGCCAACTTGGCTTCCGCCTTCAGCCCCGGATACTTGTCGTAATCAAGCGCGCCCATAGGCCCACCCATGATTACCACGCCAGCCAGTTCGCCGAAATCAGGCAAGTCCGGTTTCTTTTTGTCGACGATATTCATCGTCACCGTCTCAAGACCGATGTCCTCGAGGTTCGACAATATGCGTCCCGGGCGTTCCCATGGGACATGTTGCAAAATGAGCACTTGTGGTGTGGCCATGACTTCTATTGTGGCACGAGCGTTCCCCGTTTGCGTAACGAGCAGGCAAATCCATGAATCTCGCAGTTTCCGCAGCGGTCAAAGACGTGTTCTCGCGAGACTGTTGTCCCGCTTCTCATCCGTCTGTCACCTCGTTCGGGCCCCACCTGTGAAGCGTTCATCAAACTCTTCGAGTAACGATTCAGCATGTCTGGTTCGGACCCTACGCTTGAGTGTTATGGGAAACAGCCAAGAACCGCAGGATTTCAACATTTCCGTCATGCCTTCAAGCCTGACGCCGGTGCATGTTGCCAAGGCGCAGAAGGCCTGAATCTGTATGACACCGCCTCGCACCAGGTCAGCCATTTCGTGCCGCTCAAGCCGGGCGAAGTCGGCATTTATGTGTGTGGCGCGACTGTGCAATCGTCACCGCATATTGGCCATATCCGTGCCGCCGTGGCGTTCGACATCGTGCGCCGCTGGTTTTTGAAGCTCGGCTACAAAGTCACTTTTGTGCGTAATGTGACCGATATCGACGACAAGATTCTCGTTAAGGCCGCGGCCGCAGGCCAGCGTTGGTGGGCCCGCGCCTATTACTACGAGCGCGAATTCACCGAGGCATACAACACGCTCGGCGTACTGCCGCCCACCGTGGAACCTCGCGCCACCGGCCACATGTCGGACATGATCGACCTGATTCAGCGCATTCTCGACAACGGTCACGGCTATGTGGTCACGGATGCGGACGGCAAGCCACCGGCAACGTGTACTTCGATGTGGCATCCTGGCCGCATTACGGCGAACTCACTCACCAGAAGCAGACCTCCGAAGTCGATGAGGCCGCCGCCGTGGCCGACCGCATGGGCCCGTCCGTGGACGCCACCGGTGCCGACAAGTACAATCCGGTCGACCCGGCCGATGCCTCCCCCGACAAGCATGATCCGCGTGATTTCG
>ENA-OQHA01001232-OQHA01001232.1-human-gut-metagenome-genome-assembly--contig:-NODE-1232-length-10204-cov-1.550561_pt1 | contig 10204 bp, 12 predicted proteins | sample MGYA00242558_ERZ504707 | MGnify/ENA primary metagenome ERZ504707 (study PRJEB26092, sample SAMD00036197) | human gut metagenome | host: Homo sapiens | study: EMG produced TPA metagenomics assembly of... | reverse complement strand
CAGCCAGCCTTTGTTTCTATTGGCGTCTTGTTCGCTTTCTTGACATAGTCCGCTATGCCTGCAAAAAACAACAAAAAGCCGCTCAATATAAAGCAAAAACACAGACCGAATCATAACAACCGATTGGGGGTAAAAGCGGAAATGAATAATTTGAGCATAATGTGCATATCCTTCTTTGCTATAAAAACATAAAGTGCGACAAGGGCTTAAGCCACGGACATCAGCACAGATGCGGCCTTGCACCTGCTAATGCGCAAAGCCGCCTGAACGTTATAAGCGTCCACGGTAAATCCCAACGCCTCTATCCGTATCAGAAGCCGAAGCCTATCGTCCCGAACACGCCGTTATAATTGTCGATGCCTGCCGTGCGCGAGTTGATGTGGCGATAGCTTAATCCAAAATGTATCTTCTGTTTGCCAGATCCAATACGATATTTAACCCCGATATCATAACAGACGAACTTCCAGTCTGAACTGCCTACAGACGAAGTAATTTTACCATTAAGGTCGAAATACATATTTCCGGTATTAAAAAGCGTATAGCCCAATCCTCCACCAAGATTCTGGCTTAAAGTGTATTTCCTTATATTTTCATCCTTGTCATAATGCGCGTACAAGCCTGAATACGACCCGAACAGATATAATTACGCAATACGAAATAACCAACTTCCACTGTCGGCTCCATAGGGGTAATATCATTGTGTTTCGTTCCTACCAGCAAGCCCCAGCTGTAAATAAAAGCCTGTCAAAAAATGTTTGAGAACCTTGATTAATCACAATGTTCTCCTCTGTTTGTCCATGATGCTCCGATTGCGCTTTTACATAGACAGCAGACATAACTAAGCAAATAAATAAAATAAGTTTTTTTCATAACTAATAAATTTTGGTTTTAACATTGATATTTTAATCACAAATATATTTATGACAATTATAAATTACAAGAATATAGCCTTTTTGATTTTTATGCATGACGTTTACATAACGTTTTAAGACATTAATAGCTGATAATCAATGAATTACGACACGCAAACATTACCGGACAAGCCAAAATTGTAACGCATTAAACAAAAAGGATATAGTATATTTTGTTGTTATGGAGTTTATTTATACATTTGCATAACACAAGAAACAAATATTATTATGAAATACATATACTTCATTTTATTGCTGATAACCGTAACAGGTTGTAAAAATTGGAATGGAGACAAAACCATTGACAAGTTGAAAAAAATAGACTCTTTAGTTATATCCGAACAATATGACACTGCATTTGCCTTAATTAAAGGCATAAAATTAAAGGATATAAAAAACGATAAAGAAAGAGCATATTACGACATCATTAAAACGCATATCAACATAGGTAAGGATATTGAACAGAAAAACGATTCTTTATTAGATAACAGCATACGATATTATGAAAAAACAGGAGCTTTAAACGAACTCGCACGCGCTTACTATTATAAAAGTATAAATGCCTTTGAGAGAGGTAATAAGGAACAAAACATGTATTACATGAAAAAAGCAGAAAATTTAGAAGAACGAATAGGCATTCCTTGGCTTCGTTATTATATATACATTAACATGTCTTACATAAACTTGGAGGCAAATGCTTATGACTTAAGTATGAAATATGCTAAAAAAGCTCTAGGACATGCACAAAAGCACAACAATGTAAACTGGAAATGCTTAGCATATAATCATATAGGAACAATATTCTATTACAAAGGGAATAAAGATAGTGCGTCATATTATTTTACAAAGATTCTTCGGCACTTAAAAAGAATTACGTCAAAAGTTGAACGTGTTGCATACATGACCAACATCGGATATATTTTTTATGAATATGGAGAATATAAGAAAGCTGAACCGTTGTTTAGACAGGCTTTCAATCTGCTTGATGTGCCTACTACCCGCATCAATCTGGCAAAGGTTTGCTATGCTAGAGGGAAAGCAGAAGAATGTGACACCCTTTTAGCCAAGGCTTTAGAAGGCGCGAACTTCGAGGAGAAGGCAGAAATCTACCAGTTATGGCGGAAAAAGCGGAAAAAGAAAACCGCCCGGAAGAGGCCAACATATTTCATAAAAAAGAAAAAATCATGCAGGACAGCGCACTGGCAAGAAAAAAGACAGAAGAGATGCTTTCGCTGCAAAACGAATACGACAACATGAAAAAGGATGAAAGAACAGGCCACCGCATCGGAATGATTATCGTCATTTCCGCATCAGCATTGCTGTTTTTCGCCATTTCATCGGTGGTTTTGTTTCGCAGACGCGCCAACAGAACGCGCCGTCAGATAACCGAAATACGCAAGGAGACGGACAAATATCAGCGCGAGCTTGAGAATGCGGAGCGCACGAGCCGGGGCGACAAAAAGGAAATTGAACGGCTTAGAAAGAAGCTTGAGCAGGGCGAGGCACGTCTGAGCGCTATACTAGACCGCGGAAAAGATCTGTACGACAGCGTAAAACTCGATGGAAACGTGTCAAAATGGAGCAAAGACGACTTTGAGGCCGTTGTAGAATATCTTAGGGCTAAGATGCCCGACGAGGTGAGAATGATAGAGGAAACCCACACAAAGCTAACTGCCTATGCCACGTTTTTCCTGCTTCTATCAGCCATAGGTATGGACGCAGCAGACACGGCACGCATTATGGCATATCGCAAGGAGCCGTCAGAACCATGCGCCACAGACTCAAGAAGAAGGAAAAGGTGGAAATAACAATTAGGAATGCCACAGAAATAAACCACCGGAACAGGCATCAGACATGCCCTAACGGCTATATCAGCTCATGCCCCTTAAGGTGCAAATAATGCCGTTATGGCAGTTGATGTGGAGGCATTATTGACTTTAACATATTAAATTTGCATTTTTGTGGTGAATTGTGGTGAATTGTGGAGGAAAATACTTACCTTTGGCACCGGATTCCTATTATAGATGTACGCATGCGATTTTTGGGAAGTATAGAAGCCAAGACCGACGTAAAGGGCGCGCCTTTTTGCCGGCGATATTCCGCAAGGAGCTACAAGACTCTTATGAGGAATATCTCGTTATGCGCAAGGACGTGTTTCAGCCTGCCTCGTGCTTTATCCCGCATCCGTATGGAACCGTCAGACCGAGGTCCTGCGTTCGCGTCTTAACCGCTGGGACAGCAGGCATCAGCAGATATTCCGCCAGTTTGTGGCCGACGCAGAAATCGTTTCGCTCGACGCCAACGGGCGTTTTCTTATCCCCAAGCGCTACCTTAAGATGGCAGGCATAAGCCAGGAGATAAAGTTTATCGGCATGGACGACACCATAGAGATATGGAGCCGCGACAACGCCGACAAGCCTTTCATGGAGCCGGAGGAATTTGGTGCGTCGCTCGAAGAGATAATGAAACAGGACATCAACGGCGGACAGACCGTATGATGCATGCTGCCAAGGGATCTTTTTTGTAACTCAACTAATCATCACTCAAATATAACGCAAATGGTGACCACCGCAAAGACATACCACATTCCTGTCTTGATGAAAGACAGCGTCGACGGTCTGAACATAGGTTCGGCCGGCATCTATGTTGACGTAACCTTCGGAGGCGGCGGACACAGCCGCGAAATTCTGTCGCGTCTCGACGCCGACGGACATCTGTACAGCTTCGACCAGGACGCCGACGCCGAAAAAAACATCATAAACGACAATCGTCTGACTTTCGTGAGGAGCAACTTCAGGTATCTGAAAAACTGGATGCGCTATTACGGCGTCGACCACATAGACGGCCTGCTGGCCGACCTCGGCGTGTCGAGCCACCACTTCGACGACGAGTCGCGCGGATTCTCGTTCCGCTTCGACGCCCCGCTCGACATGCGCATGAACAAGCGCGACGGCACAACGGCGGCCGACGTGGTGAACACATACGACGAGGAGCGCCTGGCAGACATATTCTACCTGTACGGCGAACTGAAAAACTCGAGAAAGATAGCCGCTGCGCTGGTGAAGACGCGCGCTGCACACAAGATAGAGACCACACAAGACTTATTGGCGCCGTGGAAACCTGTTCAGGCGTGAGCGCGAAAAGAAAGACATGGCAAAACTCTTTCAAGCCCTGCGCATAGAGGTAAACAACGAGATGACAGCCCTGAAGGAGATGCTAAGGTCGGCAACGGAGCTGCTGAGGCCCGGCGGCAGACTGTCGGTGATAACATATCACAGTCTTGAAGACCGCATCGTGAAAAACGTGATGAAGACAGGCAACCCTGAGGGGAAGATGAAGCAAGACTTCTTCGGACGCATTGAGACGCCATTCACCCTCATAAACAACAAAGTGATAACGCCGGACGACGAGGAGCTGGCAAACAACCCAAGAAGCCGAAGTGCAAAACTTAGAATAGCTGAAAAGAAAGATGACTGAAAAAGAAGATTTGGAAAAGAAGATGAACGGAGTGGCCGGTGACGACGGCCCCGGAAAGAACGAGAATGAGGAGAAACCGTCACTGTTTAAACAAGTGATGAGAGAGCAGGCCATAGAGGAAGAAAGGCCTCAGTCGGCCAACTTTACGCTGCGCAAGATTCTCGGAGGCGACTTCCTGTCTACCGAGATGCTGAAAAACAGATTTGGGTGATAGTGCTCATAGCAGCGTTCACGCTGGTATATGTGTCCAACAGATACAGCTGCCAGAAAGACATGCTCGAGATAAACGAGCTGAACGAGCAACTTAAAGATGCAAAATTCAAAGCACTGGCAAGCTCGAGCGAGCTGACCGAAATGTGCCGCGAGAGCAATGTGCTGGAAATGCTGAAGAACAACAAAGACAGCATTCTGCACATAGCCAATCAACCACCTTACATAATAAACGTACCCGAAAATGAGCAATAAGTTCGACAGAAAAAGATAATTCCGAGATATAAGATCATAGCCTACGTGATGGTTGTGATAGGAATAATAATCATAGGCAAGGCCATGTGCATTGCACCGTGGAGCGCGACTATTGGCTGAAGTGGCTTCACGACTGAAGAAAGACAGCGTTGACATGAAGCCCGTAAGAGGCAACATCCTCAGCTGCGACGGCCGCCTCATGGCAAGCTCGCTGCCCGAATACCGCCTGTTTATGGACTTTAAGGCCGGCGGCGAAGAGAAAGACTCGCTGTGGCAGGTGAAACTAGACAGCATCTGCATGGGCCTGCACGAGATATTCCCCGAGAAATCGGCAGCCAAGTTTAAGGAAGACCTCGAGAAGGGACGCAAGAAGAAGAGCCAGCACTGGCCTATATGGAAATACCGCGTAAGCTACGACGTATATTCCGAGGTTAAGAAACTGCCGGTGTTCAACCTCTCTAAATATAAGAGCGGATTCCATGTAGAGACATACAACGCACGTCAGCGTCCGTTCGGCTCGCTGGCACAGAGAACAGTTGGCGACATGTATGGCGACAAGGACTCGGCACGTTGCGGACTTGAGCTATATTACGACACCATTCTGCGCGGAAAGATGGGAAAAATAAGCCGCAGGAAGGTGATGAACAAGTATCTTAGCATCACCACGCGCGAGCCTGTCAACGCGCCGACATCGTAACCACAATAGACGTGGGCATGCAGGACCTCGCCGAGCGCGCGCTTATCGACGAGCTGAAAGAGATCAAACGGCAACGTGGGCGTGGCCATTGTCATGGAGGTTAAGACGGGCGACGTGAAGGCCATCGTGAACATGACGAAATGTGCCGACGGCGAATACCGCGAGATAAAGAACAGCGCCGTGTCAGACCTGCTCGAGCCGGGCTCGGTGTTCAAGACGGCATCAATAATGGTTGCGCTCGACGACGGAGTGGTTGACACTACATACAAGGTGGACACGGGCAACGTATATGGGACATGTACGGAGCAAAGATGCGCGACCACAACTGGCACCGCGGAGGCTATCAGATGCTGACGCTGCCGCAGACACTCGAATACAGTTCTAACATCGGCGTAAGCCGGATAATAGACAAGTTCTATCATGACAAACCGGAGAAGTTTGTTGAAGCATCGACCGCCTCGGCCTGCGCACCGACCTGCATCTTCCGATCGTCGGATACGCAGCACCGAAAATCCGCATGCCGAAGAAGAACGGCAAGGGCCAGTATGTCAACTGGAGCAAGACGCGCTGCCGTGGATGAGCATCGGCTACGAGACACAGGTGCCGCCGATATCTACGCTCACATTCTATAACGCCATAGCCAACAACGGCACAATGATGCGCCCGCGCTTCGTAAAGCAGATTGTAAAAGACGGCGAGGTGATAGCAGAGTTTCCGCCAGAAGTGATAAAGGCGCGCATCTGCAAGGAGAAGACGCTGCGCGAGATACAGACCATACTTGAGCACGTGGTAAGCCAGGGCCTCGGCAAGCGTGCCGGTTCTACATCGTTCAAGGTGGCAGGCAAGACAGGTACGGCACAGATATCTAAAGGGCGCCGGAGGTACAAGTCGGGCAAGGTAAACTATCTGCTCAGCTTTGCCGGCTACTTCCCTGCCGACGATCCGCGCTACAGCTGCATCGTATGCATACAGAAATCGGGCCTCCCCGCATCGGGCGGCGGCATGAGCGGTCTGGTGTTCCACAACATAGCCGAAGGCATCATGGCACAAAGTCTGAAGCTGAGTGTTGAAGACGCACGCGACTCGCTCTCTATACTCATGCCCGACGTAAAGAGCGGCAACATCCTTGCTGCCGACTATGTGCTCAGCCATCTCGGCATCAGCACCAACAAGAACTGGAGCGGAAGCTATGCCAACGGCAATCCTATATGGGGAAGCGCTAAGAGAGAGGCATCATCGGTGATGCTCACCAGAGGGCCTCACTATGAAACCAAGATAGTGCCCGACGTAATAGGCATGGGTGCACGCGACGCCGTGTACATCCTCGAGAGCCGAGGCGTAAAGTAAGGCTCAGCGGCCGCGGAAGGTAACGCAGCAGAGTCTGCCTGCAGGACATATAATAAAGAAAGGTGAGGTATGCTCACTAAAACTCGAAATATAAAAACAATAAAGATATGACACTAAGTGAACTGATAAAGAACATTGACACGGTTAACATAACCGGAAGCACAGACATAGAAATAAAAGGCGTGGACATCGACTCGCGCCGCGTAGCCGAAGGCCATCTGTTCGTAGCCATGAAGGGCACACAGGTAGACGGCCATACATTCATCGGCAAAGCCGTGGCTCAGGGAGCAGCCGCAATACTCTGCGAGGACATGCCGGCAGAGGTTGCCGAAGGCGTAACCTACGTTCAGGTAAGTTCTACTGAAGACACCGTCGGAAAGGTTGCCACACAATTCTAACGGCGACCCGTCGAGAAAGCTCAAGCTGGTGGGCGTTACCGGCACCAACGGCAAGACAACCATTGCCACCCTGCTCTACAACATGTTCCGCAAGCTTGGCTACAAGTGCGGACTGCTGTCTACGGTGTGCAACTATATCGAGGAAGAGAAGATTCCTGCCGACCACACCACCCCCGACCCTATCGAGCTCAACGCGCTGCTCAGCCGTATGGTTGATGCAGGATGCGAGTATGCCTTCATGGAGTGCAGCTCTCACGCAATAGCACAGAAGCGCATAGGCGGACTCAACTTCACAGGCGGTATATTCACCAACCTTACACGCGACCATCTCGACTATCACAAGACTTTCGAGAACTACCGCGACGCTAAGAAGGCCTTCTTCGACGGTCTGCCAAAGACAGCTTTCGCCATAACCAACGCCGACGACAAGAACGGCATGGTGATGGTGCAGAACACCAAGCTAAGGTTAAGACATATTCTGTCAGAAGCATGGCCGACTTTAAGGCTAAGATACTTGAATGTCACTTCGGCGGAATGTATCTCGAGATTGACGGACGCGAGGTTGGAGTGCAGTTTATCGGCAAGTTCAACGTCAGCAACCTACTCGCCGTTTACGGTGCAGCCGTGATGCTCGGACAGAGTCCGGAGAACATACTCATAGCCATGAGCACGCTGAAGAGCGTCAGCGGCCGTCTCGATCCGGTTCACTCACCTCTGGGATATACAGCAATAGTAGACTATGCCCACACACCGACGCCCTTGAGAATGTATTAAAGGCAATACACGAGGTGCTCAACGGCAAGGGACACGTGATAACCGTGTGCGGAGCCGGCGGCAACCGCGAACAAGGGCAAGCGCCCGATTATGCTCAGGAGGCCGTAAAGCAGAGCGACAAGGTTATCATAACAAGCGACAATCCGCGCTTTGAGGACCCGCAGGACATCATCAACGACATGCTGGCCGGACTTACTCCGCAGCAGATGACCAAGGTGGTGAGCATCGTAGACCGCAAGGAGGCCATACGCACAGCCTGCATGCTGGCACAGAAGGGCGACGTGATACTCGTTGCCGGCAAGGGACATGAGGACTATCAGGAGATTAAAGGTGTGAAACATCACTTCGACGACAAAGAGATAATCCGAGACATATTTGAAAATCAGAAAGCATAACCCCCAAACTTAAAGATAATGTTATACTATTTATTCCGTTTCCTTGAGCAGTTTGGCATTCCGGGAGCTCACGTGTGGGGCTACATCTCGTTCCGCGCGCTGCTGGCGCTCATCCTTGCGCTGGTAATATCAGCATGGTTCGGCGAAAGTTTATCAAGTATCTGAAGAGCAAGCAGATAACCGAAACCCAGCGCGACGCCAAGATAGACCCCTTCGGCGTAAAGAAGATAGGCGTGCCGTCTATGGGCGGCATCATCATCATCGTGGCCATCCTCGTGCCCGTGCTGCTGCTAGGCCGCATGCGCAACATCTACATCATCCTGATGATAATAACCACGCTGTGGCTCGGATTCCTCGGCGGTCTTGACGACTACATCAAGATATTCCGCCACAACAAGGAAGGACTGCCCGGACGCTTCAAGATTATCGGACAGATAAGCATCGGCCTCATCGTGGGCCTGGTGCTGTGGTTCAGTCCTGACGCCAAGATAAACGAGAACCTGGCCATCGAGAAGCAGGATGGCAAGGAAGTCGTAGTGAAGCACAGGCCCGAGGCCACCAAGTCGTTGAAGACAACAATACCCTTCGTCAAAGGGCATAACCTCGACTACGCCAACATCATGAGTTTCTGCGGCAAGTACAAGACTGCTGCTGGATGGATACTGTTCGTGGTGATGACCATATTCGTTGTAACAGCCGTGTCAAACGGTGCCAACCTCAACGACGGAATGGACGGCATGTGTGCCGGCAACTCGGCCATAATAGGCGTGGTGCTGGGCATATTTGCCTATGTGAGCAGTCACATCGAATATGCCGCCTACCTCAACATCATGTACATCCCTGGCTCACAGGAGCTTGTGGTGTTCCTATGCGCCTTCATCGGTGCGCTTATCGGTTTCCTGTGGTACAACGCCTATCCGGCGCAGATATTCATGGGCGACACCGGTTCGCTGACCATCGGCGGTATCATTGCCGTGTGTGCCATCATCATACACAAGGAGCTGATGCTGCCTATACTCTGTGGAATCTTCTTCGTCGAAAGCCTCAGCGTGATAATGCAGGTGTGGTATGCCAAGATGGGCACCCGCAAGGCGTAAAGCAGCGCATGTTCAAGCGCGCGCCGCTGCACGACACCTTCCGCACGCAGCAGGAGCAGCTCGACCCGGAGATTAAGTATCTATTCAAAAGCCAAAGGAGCGGTGCACGAGTCGAAGATAACCATACGCTTCTGGATTGTCACCATCATCCTTGCGGCACTCACAATCATTACACTGAAAATAAGATAAACAGACGAGTATGAAAAGAATCGTTATATTAGGAGCCGGTGAGAGCGGTGCCGGAGCCGCCGTACTGGCAAAGAAGGAAGGCTTCGACGTCTTCGTTTCTGACATGTCGTCCATCAAGGACAAATACAAGGACATGCTCAACAGCCACGGCATAGAATGGAAGAGGGACACCACACAGAGGAACTCATCCTAAACGCCGACGAGATTATCAAGAGTCCGGGCATCCCTTCAGACGCCCCGATGATAAAGAAATGCGTGGCAAATGGCATCCACCTCATCAGCGAGATTGAGTTTGCTGGCCGCTACACCGACTCAAAGATGATCTGCATAACGGGAAGCAACGGCAAGACAACCACTACATCACTGATATACCACATCTTCAAGAGCGCAGGCTACGACGTGGGCCTGGCCGGAAACATAGGCAACAGTCTCGCACTGCAGGTGGCCGAGACGC
>ENA-OQHA01001231-OQHA01001231.1-human-gut-metagenome-genome-assembly--contig:-NODE-1231-length-10210-cov-3.066052_pt1 | contig 10210 bp, 9 predicted proteins | sample MGYA00242558_ERZ504707 | MGnify/ENA primary metagenome ERZ504707 (study PRJEB26092, sample SAMD00036197) | human gut metagenome | host: Homo sapiens | study: EMG produced TPA metagenomics assembly of... | reverse complement strand
TTGTACCTGCAATTCCAATTCTTCAAATTCCAGTCTATTCATAATAATTGAGGTTTGATTGTATTCGCTGCCGCAAAGCTACAATCAAACCTCAAAGTGTAAAAGATGTATTTGTCCGAATGCTTACAATAAACCATTACCACTATGTATAAATCAATTATTCGTCCCTGTCTGTTCCGTATCGACGCCGAAAAAATCCATGATCAGATTATAACCCTGCTTCATATATATCGCCATCTGGGGCCAATAAGAAGTCTGACTCGCTCACTGTTTCATCCAAAGCTGTTCCCTTCCAATGGCATAATCTGAACTTCAGCAACCGTGTAGGATTGTCAGCCGGATTCGATAAAGAAGCAAGCTGTTTCGATGAACTGAGTGACCTGGCTTCGGATTTATAGAAGTGGGAACGGTTACTCCACACAAAGTCGATGGAAATCCTTCTCCACGTATATTCCGGTTACCTAAAGACCATGCTCTCATTTCACGTACCGGATTCAACAATCCCGGAAAAGAAATGGTATTACAGAATCTGAGGCAGAAACAAAACGGGAAATATATATTGGGAGTCAATATCAATACCAATTATCCTGCCGACGAAGAGCTGGCTAGAGCAGAAATTACAGATCTGTACAGCACTTTCAGCGAATATGCCGATTATTATACAATCAACTGGGGAAGCATTGCTCCAGAAATCCTCAGTTCCGTACTGATTGCAGCAGCAGACAAAAAGAAGCAGATTGGCAAACCTATATTTCTGAAGCTTCCGGCTGATGTACCTATAGAAAAGCTGGACGATATTATCAGCTTTGCCCGCCAGCATCATATCGACGGATTTATCGCAACCGGTCCGTCACAAGACCGCTCCTTGCTTATTCATTCTTCTCAAGCTGAAGTCACTCACGTAGGTGCCGGAGGAATCAGCGGACTACCGATTATTTATAAATCAATAGAGGTTGTCAGATATCTTTCTGCACATACTCCTAAAGAAATGCTCATTATCGGAGCAGGAGGAGTCATGACTCCAGCAGAAGCAACCAGCATGCTGAATGCCGGAGCACATCTGGTACAGATCTACTCAGCATTCATCTACGAAGGACCCTTTGTCGTAAAACGTATTGCAGAAGCATGCAAATAAAGAAGTTTTACTATAACCTAACTACTTACAATGAAACTGTAATATATATAAACATTACCCCAAAAAACAAATAATTCAATTTTTCAAAGACTAAAGCAGGCTCCAGACAAAAGAATCAGGACCTGCTTTATTTTTATTCAACCTCAAACAAAATGAAGTACCCCAAAAGTTTTGTGTCTAACTTTGGAGTGCACTTCAAAATCTTATAGATTGAATTTAGACATAAAAATCTTCCTGCCTTAGCCGTTATTTATTTTAATTATAGGACTAAAAGCAGGAGTTTTTTATGTCGTGACTTATAGATTATAAGTAGGCCTATCTTAATTTTTATTTTGAAACAGCCCCTTTAAATAATTTATCTTTACCTAATTGATATTATGAAACTTAAATCTTAAAAGTCAACATCCGATCCTTTATTAACCAAAAGCTGATACTTAATATACCCTCCCGATTTAGAAGAATATTTCGTATAAATAGCCGTAATAGATCCTGTATCACCATTCTCCGGCAGTGGATTTAAAGCGAAGTTAGCATAGCCACTTACACGAAGAATCAGATTTGCAAGTTTATCCTTTTCGTCAGAAGGAGCATAAGTAAAGAGTGAAGATCCATAATAACGCTGATTGTTATAGTTGTATGCAAAAGTCGGTGTCAACCCCTCTTTATCATAATACTTGTTAGTATAAGTCGCTTCTGTAGAATTATCGATATAAACAGTTTCCAAATATTGCGGATATGTATCACCATCAAAAGCTCCAGCTTTGTAGGTCAGACCTTCAAAACGAATCAGACGTCCCAACTGATCATCATTCAGTACTGTTTTATAATTCTGCGGAGTAACTACCAGCGTATCTGATGATTCCAGACTGCCTAATTCACCTGCAAAGATATGAGCATCGCGCTCCATTTGCGTATCAAGATTACGATTAGCATAATTCTTTGCAATATCTTCAGCAGTAGGCATTCCACCTACACTCAACATATAGCGGTAATTACCGATAGCAAGCCCCTTCAGTTTTACATACAACGTCTGTCCTACCTGATAATATACATAATTGCTTACCATCAGCTTCAATTCAATACCAGCAGTACCATCGTAAATATAAACTGACTTATATACATTACCTGCCTGATCACTCGAAATGACCTTTCCTTGAATCACATAATCCTCAGTTATTTCTTTATAACCAGCCAAAGGAACATTGGCACACATATCTTTCAGTTCTTTAATAGAAATAAGCTGGCAACCTTCTGATTCAAAATCGGCAGCTGTCCAAACCTTAGCAGGAGCCGGTTCATCAAAATCGCTGTAGCAACTGGTTACACCCATAGAAAGTGCCACCATCAAACTACCTATTATCAATTTATTTATCATAATAACAGTTCTTTTTCAGGGTTAGAAACGGAAATATAAATTCAAGTAATAATTTGTACCGAACATATAGAAGTACTTAGAATCGAAAGGCTGATAAGTAAGTGTACTAGCCTCCTTGTTCTTCAACAAACGAATCTGTTCATAACCTCCAGTCTTAATATTCTGGTTGTTCAGCAAATTATCAACACTCAAACTGAATCCCAATGTATAAGCACGGTTAATATACCAGTTCTTACCAATACTTGCATTCAATACATACGCTGCATCAAATTTCTCTTGTCCACGGATAGCTTCCAGCATCTCAGGATTTTCAAGCATCGGCTTTGTCAATACAGCATCAGTACGATACAGCGGACTCATTGACAGGTACATGTTATTATAATAGTTCAGGTCAAGCGATGCAAAAATATTATTACGGCTACGGTAAGACAAACCAATATTGGCAGCTGTCTGTGGAGTACTTTCTACACGTTTATTTTTCCAATATACCTTACCCTGATTAATAACAGCCGCACTGTTGTCCTGAATCTGTACATAGTTTGGATTGTTCGAGTAAATATACTGTCCCCAGCTCAAAGCTCCTTTCAATGACAACCCTTCATACAAAGGAACAGATGCTGCTACTTCCAATCCGAAATGCTGCTTGTTAATGCCACTCATAGCGAAGTTTGAGAATGTAGCTTCTACGTCATCATAATAAGAAATCACTTTAGTCTGGTCTGTAAAAGTTGTATAGTAACCAGAAACACGTGCTCTAAAATCACCCATACGGAAATTATATGAAGCATCTACTCCAAAAACTTTCTCAGCTTTCACACCTGGTGTTACATCATTACGCGTACGAGGAGAAACAAAAGCTGATTGGAACGAAGGTGCATCTTGCATATATACAATGTTCGCTTCGAAATTATGAGCTGACGAAAGTACATAACGGAAATTAGCCTTCACTTTATATGTAAGATAATCCAGTAAGTCGGAATCCCCTTTTGAGTTTTCATAGAAAAAGTCCTTTACGCCAAATACCATGACGCCACAATGCAGCATAACCTAATTCAGCTCCCAAACCAATCTGCAAGTTATTCAAAGAAAAATCATACTGCAACCAGCCACGTCCGTTAAATACATTAGCATAATAATCATAACTGTACTTATCTCCCACGCGTGCAATAGGTGCTCTTCCGTACTGTTCATAATAATCCATATTATTCTGGTATGAAATAATATCGATGCCTAAGTCACGTTCTGCAAACTTGTCGATATCCACCCAATAATCACCACCCAATAAGTCTTTTACCTCACTATAATATTCAGTACGGTTACGACGTACATTAAGTCCTCCATTCAGCTTCGAATTATCTTTAAACAAATGTGAGAACTGCGTATAGAAATTCCAATCGAGCTGATCTGTATGACGTTCTTCTATCATGTTAATAGAACGATGTCCCTCTCCATAAAGTTCGTTCTCAGGCTGGTTACGGTTTATCATATACAAGTTATCCCAGTTAATATAACGGATATTATTCGTATTTGCCATCCATGCTTCTTGCAACCATGCTCCTGTAGTTGTATTAGGATAATAGCTAGGCAAATAACGATAATAATCAGGACGAGGATCTGGACCTCCATACCATGTCAGTGCGGAATAACCATTCTGTCCGAAACGAAGAGAAGTGGCTACGTTCAACTGCGTACGGTCTGTAATATCGAACGTATAATTCAGCATAGCAAGTGGTTCATGATAATCACGAACACGGGCATTACGACGCTTTCCATTCTGCCATCCCCAGTTAGGATTATAGTAATTGTTTCCTACCAAATCATATGCCTCCTGTGTAGAAGCCTGCTGTGCACCGCGTTCTGTAGGAGCGCCCAATACAGTTAAAGACAAACGATGCTGCGGATTGAACTGTTTTTCAACAGCCGCAAAATAACCGAAAGCATTGTAATATACACCATTTACATATGCATTATTTCCCTGACGGGTAGAAACAGAAAATGCATACGACCATCCATTATCCTGCATACCGGAAGAATAAGTAAGCATACCACGGAAACGATACATAGAATTAGTGCTTACCAAACTGGCTCTCAACCCCTTACGCATCTGCGAAGGACGAGTATTGATGTTTGTTACACCAGCAATACCACCAATTCCCATTTCACCCATCTCTAGTCCGGTTGTTACCTCTTGATTACGAGTAGCATCATTCAGTCCACTCCAAAGTGACCAAGGAGTATAGCCTGTCATCGCATCGTTCAGCTGAATACCATTCATATATACATCTGAGAACTGAGAATCATATCCACGCACATTAAAACGCATTTCACTGACTGATAGGAAGCGATATTATTGAAAACATCCTTCGATGCCGATAATGAAGTGGGCAATGATTGTGCATCATCCATCGTTTCCGTATCGAATTCAGCAAATATCGCATCATCCAGCACAGGCTGACGATTAGCAGGAACCATAATAACACGCATTTCACGCATATTTTTTCCTACACGTACCGGCAAAGTCAAATCTTCGAACTCTGCTGTTTCAAAACGCAGTTCATACTCTCCAGGAGCTACGTTCTCGAACAAAAACTCACCACTGTCATCAGTCGATGCAGTACGGTCGCTCGGAACAAGTGTAATCTTTACATTGTCTATCTTTGCACGCGTAGTACGCGATATTACTGTACCCTTAATACCTCCTCCCGTCTGAGCAAAAGCCGTAACGGTAAGCAGTGATACTAGTAAAAACAATAATGTCTTGAATTTCATAAATTTATGATTAGTTTGATTACTTACCTATATAAATATATACGGGGAAATGGTCGCTGAAACCTCCCTGAAAATTATTTCCAACGAAAGTACGTAACGGATATCCCTTATACTGCCCTTCTTTCTGTATCATGTAATGACGCTTGAAAATATTTCCATAAAATTTCGATTTTTCAGCTTTCAGAATCTGTAGTTTTCCTTTTTCACCGTCCAGCAGGTTTCCACTTACAACAATGTTATCGAATATATTCCAAGCATCACCATATGCCAACGTTCCATATCCAGCTTTCAGCAGAGCTGCATAAGGTGCATAATAATCAGCAGGCTGAACCTCCTTTACTTTAACTTTTGCTCCTATACCGTCTGCTCCCGAAATACTGCTGTCTATAGGATCATCATTAAAGTCCCCCATCATGACTACCTTTGTAGCTGGACGCAAGGCACGAACAGAATCTGCTATCTGACGCATTTGATGTCCTACAGCAATACGTTTAAATTCAGAAGCTTCCTTACCTCCCAGTCGTGAAGGCCAGTGTGCTACCATAAACAGAAAATCTTCTCCTTCTATCTTTCCCCACATCGCCACAATGTCACGAGTTTTGAAATCGGGCAACGAAGGAATCACGGTACGAATAGCTTTTGAACCTTCCAGTTTCAGCACATCTGGGCGATAGATAAAAGCAGCATCCACCCCACGTGCCTCAGGAGAATCGTAGTGTACAATCCGATAGTTGGCAGGAGCCAGCTTTTCTGTGGCAACAATATCCTCCAGTACATTACGGTTTTCTACTTCACATACACCTATTACAGCAGGATAATCTTTATTGATTGCCGCAATATCAAAAAAGACTTTTTCTATATTAGTCAATTTCTTATTATACTTATCCTGAGTCCATTTCTTGGGTCCCTCTGGAGTGAACTCATCATCTAGAACATCTGGATCATTCTGCGTATCAAAAAATTCTCCAGATTGTAAAAACAACTTTATAGGGCTTCTTCTGTGCATAGCCCGACACACAAATCGCAGCAAGCAACACCCCAAGCATCAATATTCGTTTCATAGTTATAGAATTTAATTAAGGTTCCACTCAATAGCATTGAAATCATTTTTTACCTCTTGCGGCACACCCGGGAAGAAGGTAAAGCCTGTTAATTGTTCTATTTCAGAAACTTTTTTTACAAATCGCTTTTGAAGGCTGTGATTCAGAGTAAGCTCTGTTTTCCAACCAGAAACCAATAGTTTGCAACTGAGATGCATCACATTGGTTAACCCATTTACCGGAAACTCCTGACTTAGTTCGTAAAAGAACCTTAAAATAATGGGTCGGCACATCTACCTTCACTCCATTGTTGTCAGTAGCTTTCGTAGATGCACTTCCATAATAAGCTCCAGTTACTACATAAAGCGTATCTGTACACATATAGCTTTTGCGCAATTTATCTTCCAAGTTCATCCAAATAGACTGATTCAAACCTTTTCCTGTTTGAGGAGTCTGGTTCTGAAATAAAAAGTCTGTGCATTCATTTCACGAGTCATCGTTCTATCAGCTGACGGAATCTGGTGTCCACGGTCGTATGCGGGATATTCCTTATAAGCCTTGCTCACAAAAATCTGATATTCTTCTGCAATATCGGGATCATAAATCCATTCATCCGTTCTATCCAATCCACCGATATAACAACTATGTAATGGATAAGCTACCCAAAGTGCTCCTTTGTGCGACTTATCATAACACATAGAATAGTTACGGACTTCTTTACCATTCAAATTCACATAATGAGTAACATACTGGTAATCTGCCCCTTCCTTATATACCGGAATTTCCGCCCATGAAGAAGAAAACTCAGGAGCATTTAGCTGTCCTTTCTGAGAAAGAGTCAGAACGGTCTGTTTACCTCCAGCAAAACTAATAGTTATACTAGCCTGACGTTGTTCATCACCTAAATTTTCTGTATAATAAACATACAGAACATTCATTCCCTCTGCCAGTGTACCTTCTTTATCAGACACTTTCGATGAAAGAGAGAAAGAACACCATTCTTTCCCTTCAGTAATTTCAGCTTCCCACTGAGTTCCTGCTGTTCCTTCCATTCGAATAGCCGCATTTCCCTTCTCCGCAGATATAGACGAAGAGTTGTTCCAATAAGCCGTTCCGGAAGGAGCAATCTCTGTACCTTCATCATTTCCACACGCCCACAACGTAAGCGAAAGAAATGCTATTATAAAATAACGGAACATGGTTGTTTGTTTATTTCTATCCACTATTATCATATGTATTGTAGAGGACACAGAGGGACACAGAGTTTTTCTCCGTGTCCCTACGTATGCTCAAAAGTTATATCGTTCAACTACAAGGATCTCAATTAATATAATTGAATACCACACATAAATGCACGATTACCTGTGCTTGAACCACTACCTGTAAAATCTGCACTTGTAGAGATTGTAATCGTAGAGGTTGCTGTCAAGCCTGTAAGTTGGAGTGTATAATAATCCGAATCCTCAAAATTTACAGTGAAAGGAGGATTTCCAGCGATACCAGTCTTTGCAGGAACAGCTACACTGCTCGCACCGTTTACAGCTCCGCCACCATTTACTTTAATATATAAAGTAGCTCCACCGCTATACGCTCCGGCATAGAATGAGAACTTCTTGTCGCCTGAAACTCCGATAGCTCCAGAAGTAAATACACCAGCTTTTGAACTAGTTCCAAATTTTATACCTGAAATTTCATCAGAAGAGCCGTTTATCAGTGCTCCAGCTTCATACATATTGGCATCATTTGTACCATTTCCGAACAGGAATGCATCCATTGAAGTAAATGTACCCTTTGTATCACTACCTGTTCCCTGAGCAGCCACTGTTACCGGTACTTCCACAGAAGAAGAAGTGCCATCCAAAGTAATCTTCAAAGTTTGAGAAACAGCATCGGCTGTTGTATTTGCTCCAGCTTTCACTGTTACCACGGTTCCGCTTACAGTAGCCGACAAAATACCTGACAAACCGGATGTACTCAAAGTCTTACCTTCAGCGTTCGCTACGGTTACAGTTATATCTTTAGTACCGCCTTCTGCTGTAAAGCTTACCTTATCAGGATCAACACCTGTAATGGCAGGTTCAGAAGAAGAGAATGCCTTTACATCATCCAAGTTACGCGGAGCAATCTGTGCAGCACTTCTGTACATAGTAGCCACACCTGTCAAATCACCCGTTGCATTTACATAAGTCTGACCTGCAAAACAGAACCGGCCTGACAGTATACGGTGAAGTCTGTCCCGCCAGCAGTAAATGTATGAGTATCATATTTATCAGCAGTACACCAAGTACCAGCACTGTTAGAAGATGCATTCTTGATAGTTACAGTCATTGCCTGATATGCTGCCAACTTATCAGCAGTAATTTCAATAGGAGTAACATTTGCTGTTCCTACCTTTTCTACCTTACACCATGTTTCATCTTTTGCACCAGTCACTTCATATAAACCTTGATAGTTCTGAACCTTTGCAGCTCCTTTTACCAAAGTAACCTTTACTTTGTCACCCATCTTCAGTCCCAAAGTCTTAGGATCGACCTGACTGCCATAAAGAGTCACACCGTTCTTTTCACCAGTAGCACCTTCTGTTGCGACCTGCAAGTTATTGGTTGTAAAGTTTCCGTTTTCTACGTCAGCTTGTACAACAGCTTCGAAGAAACGGTCAGCATTGGCATCAATCACCTCACCAGTGCTCATTGGTTCAGGCATCAAAGCAATCAGTTCAGGGATAGTAATAGCAGTAGCTTCACCCGGTTCCACAACAGAACCACCCTCAAGACTCAACCTCCTGACCGCCATTTCCTGTAGCCAGTGTAATGTCATCCAAACGATATACAGAAGATTCGTTTGCTGTAAAACGGATATAAAGTTCAGAAGTAGCTTTCTTCAATGTGAAGTTAGCAGTTGCAAAAATCCAGTATGGAGTTTCAGCATCACCATTATTCTTTTCGTAAGCAATTTCAGTCCAAGTAGTACCATCTGCACTTAACTCTACCTTAAACTTGCTTGTATCGAATGTATTATCATACTGACCGTCATCACCTTTGCTGGAACGACTTCCACCAAAAGTCAGTTTCAGGTTAGTCTGCCCTTCAGCCAAAGCAATTTTCTGGATATCGAAGTTGGCAGGTGCACTACCAAAGAATACAACGTTCGGACCGGAAGCACCTTCGTAAGCATCTGTATTGGCTAAACCTGATGAACGTACAGATGCATTATTGCCTGCATAAGTTACATTTGCAGCCGCATCACCAGTCTTATTCCATCCATCGTATTCACCAGCCAAAGGCCATGGAGAAGAAACAGATTTATTACCAACAGTTTCGCTGTAAAGTACTTTCGATTCAACCACCACACCACTCTTCACTGTTACAGTAGCAGTCTTCAGCGGACCAGACTGGTTTCCGATAGTAATATTGATTTTAGCCTCACCGTTTGTTCCTTCAGGTACACTTACCTGAACAGTAGTAGAGCCTTCGCCAGAAGTTTTTATAATCCGCAAATCGAAATGTTCGCGCATTTTAAAACGAAAAGTTCATTTCACAAAACGAAAGGTATAATTTAAAGCACTCTTTATTCCATTTCTACAAGGCATTTATAGGACAAAAATAACAGAAAAATCACTTGCAAATATCAGCAAAAATTGCTATCTTTACATAGTTAAATTGAGGTCGTTTACCCTCAAATCAGTTCAGTTCTGTATCCCCCTACCCTATCAATATTCTAAAAATTTCGACCGCTTCGCCGGTATTTGAACACCTTTTAAACGGATTCGGAAACCATCCGAATCCCGTTCTTTCGTTTTAGTCGCTTCGCTCCACGCTTTGGCGCTTTGCGCTTACGCCACCTCGCGTATCGCCTTATACGCTGCCACGCTTTGCGCCCGGACGATTTTGC
>ENA-OQHA01001230-OQHA01001230.1-human-gut-metagenome-genome-assembly--contig:-NODE-1230-length-10216-cov-1.851125_pt1 | contig 10216 bp, 14 predicted proteins | sample MGYA00242558_ERZ504707 | MGnify/ENA primary metagenome ERZ504707 (study PRJEB26092, sample SAMD00036197) | human gut metagenome | host: Homo sapiens | study: EMG produced TPA metagenomics assembly of... | reverse complement strand
TGGAGAGCAACAGCTAACAATTTATATACTAATTGGTTAAATTATTACGTGTATCAGCTACGCCGTATGACCTTGAAGGAACACCGGATTTTACTTGGAAATATGGCATTTTCGGGGAATTGTGAGTCAGGTTGAAGAAATAAAATGACAGCAGGAAAAGCAGACGGTATTAAATAAGGATTAGCCAGAAAGCAGAAAATACCAAGGCAGGAACCAAGATTAACTTGAAGTTATTACACAGAGTGTTATAATATCGAAAAAATATATTGTAGGCAAAAGACTCCGAGGATGGAATATCCCCGGAGTCTTTTTGCATATAAAGGAATAAGGAGGAAAAGAGGGTATGGAGTTATTGAATGCAATCGGCACCGGTAACATTGTTGGAGTAGGAACAGCAATCGCGCTTGGTGGTCCGGGAGCAGTCTTGTGGTGCTGGCTGAATTCCGAATCTGATCGCTGTACTGGCATTATCGGGACAGATGGCAAAAGATACGAAGAAATATATTCATAATCTGGATGCAAAAGATGACACACCGGTACCGGTAGTGAAATGATAAACAAGTAAAAAACTTCTTGACAAAACAACTTTGATACAGTAAAGTATAACCATAACAAAGCAAAACCGTTGAGAAAGAGGAGTAGCTTATACAATGACATCCAAGAGAGCAGCAGGTGGTGTGATTGCTGTATGAAGTTGATAAGTGAATGGACTTTCGAGGGCAGTCTGAAATCAAGAATTTATGAATATATGTAATTCAAGAGAGTATGGCTTGTCGGGAACCGAACCCGTTATCAATCAGGAGTGTATGTTAGTACATGAGAAAGTGGACGATTCGTCAATTTGAGTGGTACCGCGATAATAATAGATTTTATTACCGCCTCAAACCTTTTGGTTTGGGGCGGTTTTCTTTTTATCCAAAAAAGGTATGACGGACGTTATCGATGAAAGATTTTCTCTCCTAACAGTTACAGAGGGCTGGCAATTGCAATCTGTAGACAACAATAATATTTCATGCAGGAAAAGGAGAAAAAAGATTATGAAAAAGAAAATGGTAACAGTATTATTAACAGCAGCAATGGCAACAGCAATGGCAGCAGGATGTGGCAAATCATCCGATTCCGGAAGTGACAAGAAAGAGTCTTATACCATCGGAATTGAGCAGTTTGCAGAGCATGGTTCTCTTGATAACTGCAGAGAAGGTTTCTTAAAAGGTCTGGAGGACGAAGGAATCAAAGAAGGCGACAACCTGACAGTAAAATATAAAAATGCAGCGGCAGATATGGGAACTGCAAAACAGATTTCCGACAGTCTGGTATCTGATAAAGTAGATCTGGTATGTGCGATCGCAACACCAAGTGCACAGAGTGCATACAATGCAGCAATGAAAGCAGATATCCCGGTTATCTACACTGCAGTTACAGATCCTGTAGCAGCAGAGCTTGCAGATAAAGATGGAAAGCCGGTAGGAGAAGTAACCGGAACATCTGACAAACTTCCGGTAGAAGAACAGCTTAAGATGATCCGCGAGATGCTTCCGGATGCAAAGAAGATTGGTATCATGTACACAACAAGCGAAGCAAACTCTGTATCAGCAATTGAAGAATATAAGAGCCTGGTTAAGAAATATGATTTCGAACTTGTAGAAAAAGGAATCACAACAACGGCAGATGTATCCCTTGCGGCAGATGATCTGTTAAGCAAAGTAGACTGCATCACCAACCTGACAGACAACACCGTAGTTGCGTCTCTTCCGACTATCCTGGATAAGGCAAATGAAAAGAAAATCCCGGTATTCGGAAGTGAAATTGAACAGGTAAAGATCGGATGTCTTGCAGCAGAAGGAATTGATTATATCGCTCTTGGAAAACAGACAGGTAAGATGGCAGCAAAAGTATTAAAAGGCGAAGCAAAGGCTTCTGAACAGAACTTTGAGACGATCACAGAGCCTGGATTCTATGTAAATAACAAAGTAGCAGAGAATCTTGGAATTACGGTTCCGGATGATCTTGCAAATAACGCAGTAGAAAGTTTTGACGAGATTACAGCAGAATAAGCCGGAAAGGGCAAAGTACAAAAAGAGAAACGTCTGAGACAGACAAAAATTGGGAGGCATTTTTTCATGAATTTCATCACATCGATATTAGAACAGGGTCTGATCTATGGGATCCTGGCACTGGGGATTTATATCACATACAAAATATTGGACTTTCCGGATCTTACGGTGGATGGAAGTTTCCCTCTGGGGGCAGCAATCACGGCTGCCCTTCTTACAAGAGGAATGAATCCATACATCACACTGATCCTTTCGTTTCTTGCAGGGGCAGTCGCAGGAATCTGCACCGGACTGATCCATGTGAAATGTAAGGTCAGAGATCTTCTCTCGGGAATCATTATGATGACAGCACTGTGGACGATCAATCTTTACATAGCGGGAACGGCCAATGTGCCGTTGTTTTCACAGAAGACTATTTTCAAAAATGACCTGATGGATAAGATCATCCCGGATGCACTTGTACCGTATTCAACATTGATCATTATCCTGGTGCTGGCAGTGATCTGTAAAGTATTGCTGGACCTTTATCTGAATACAAAGTCCGGATTTCTGTTAAGAGCCGTTGGTGACAATGACGTACTGGTAGTGTCTCTTGCAAAAGATAAAGGCAATATCAAGATCCTTGGACTTGCAATCTCAAACGGCCTGGTAGCGTTGGCCGGATGTGTGTTTGCACAGGAGGAGCGAGTATTTGAAATTTCAATGGGAACCGGAGCAATGGTCATCGGCCTTGCAAGTGTGATCATTGGAACCAGCATTTCCGTAAACTGACGCTGCTGCGTACGACAACAGCAGTACTGATCGGTTCAATCATTTATAAAGCCTGTGTGGCAATTGCACTCCGTAATTTTGATCCGCAGGCAATGAAACTGGTAACAGCAGTCCTGTTTCTGATTGTACTTATCATCAGTATGGAGAGAAAGAAGAAGGTGAACACCAATGCTTGAGTTAAAAGGAATTCATAAATATTACAATCCGGGAACCGTAAATGAGATGTGTCTGTTCCAGAATTTCAACCTGACGATCGACAAAGGGGAGTTCGTATCTGTTGTGGGAAGTAACGGTTCCGGAAAGACATCGATGTTAAATATTATCTGTGGAAGTATTCCGGTAGAAGGCGGACAGATCCTGATCAACGGATCGGATATTACAAAGCAGAAAGAATTTAAAAGGAACCAGAGAATCGGCCGTGTCTATCAGAATCCCGCAATGGGAACCTGCCCGAGCATGACCATTCTGGAAAATATGTCGCTGGCAGACAATAAAGGAAAGGTATTCGGCCTTTCCAGAGGAACGAACAAGGCAAGAATTGAGTATTACAGAGAACAGTTAAGCCAGCTCGGACTCGGTCTGGAAGATAAGATGGACGTCAAAGTCGGTGCATTATCCGGCGGACAGCGTCAGGCAATGGCACTTCTGATGTCTACCATGACACCGATCGAGTTCCTGATCCTGGATGAACATACGGCAGCACTGGATCCGAAGACCGCTGAACTGATCATGGAGCTGACCGATAAGATCGTAAAAGAAAAGAATCTTACAACGATCATGGTTACACATAACTTAAGATATGCGATCGAATATGGCAACCGTCTTGTGATGATGCATCAGGGAAATGCGATCCTGGATAAAAAAGGAGAAGAAAAAGACAAGATGTCGGTAGATGATATCCTGGCGTTATTTAATGAAATCAGTATTGAGTGTGGCAACTAAAAGATGTTATACTGAATATGCCAGTAAAAAGCACAGCTTTAAAGGCTGTGCTTTCTTTGTGGCTGCCGGATACAAAAGAGAAGGATCCGGTGATAAAAAAAGAAATGTATAAAAATACAAAGAATATAAGAAAGAGGACATACACATGGCAAAAAGAATTGCGAAATTTGAAAAGGTAAGTTTTGAACAGTTTAAAGGAGGATACACAGATGCGATCGGAGAAGCTTCCGATGAGCAGATCAGGGAAGTCTATGATTCCTTAAAACTTCCAAACGCGCAACAAAAGGATCCGCAGGATATGATTTTTATGCGCCGGCAGCCATCACTTTAAAACCGGGAGAAACGGCGAAGATTCCAACCGGAATCCGTGCGAAGATGGAAGATAACTGGGTGCTTCAGTGCTATCCAAGAAGCGGTCTGGGATTCAAATTCCGCCTGCAGTTGAATAATACAGTAGGAATCATCGACAGCGATTATTATTATTCAGATAATGAGGGGCATATTTTCGCAAAGATCACCAATGATACAAATGAAGGGAAAACAGTGGAAATTCCGGCAGGAACGGGATTTATGCAGGGAATCTTCATGGAATATGGAATTACGGTAGATGATGAAGTGGAAGAGATAAGGAACGGTGGATTCGGCAGCACGACAAAATAGCCGGAAATGACGGATTCTGCATGAAATATTAAGAACCGGGGCATACTGGAAAGTATAGTCTATGTATATAAGAGGTGAGAAGGACATGACGCGCCAGGAAATCCCGGTTTTTAAGACAAGAGAAGAAAATGTAGCATATATGAATGAAACACTTCCAATCCAGGAAAGCTTTGACCTCATTCAAAGAGATCTGCTGATCGGAGGAAGGGTTTCTTCTTTTTATTTTGTAAATGGTTTTACGAGCGAAGAGACGATGTTGAAGATCATGGATGCACTTCTGAAGGTGAAGGAAGAAGAGATGCCAGAGGATGTGTGGGAGTTTGCCAACGCATGCATTCCATACGTTGAGGTTGAAGTGTTGTTTGATTTTGATCAGATACTGAAAAGCCTGCTGTCTGGTGAAACGTGTGTGTTCATTGATGGATACCGGGCATGTATTGTGATCGACTGCAGGACATATCCGGTAAGAAGTGTGGAAGAACCGGATAAAGATAAGTCCCTCCGAGGTTCCAGAGACGGTTTCGTAGAGACACTCGTATATAATACGGCAATGATGAGAAGAAGAATCCGTCATCCGGCGCTGATCATGGAGATGATGGAAGTCGGGGACAGTTCCAGAACGGATGTGGCACTCTGCTACATGGGAGACAGGGTAGACAAGGAACTGTTGAAAAATGTACGTGACAAGATCCGGAGTGTGGATACGGATGATCTGCGGATGAATCAGCAGAGTCTGGCGGAATGTCTGTTCAGACGGAAATGGTACAATCATCCCGAAGTTCAAGTTCACCGAGCGTCCGGACACGGCATCGGCATGTCTTCTGGAGGGAAAAGTCGTAATTCTGGTAGACAATTCACCATCTGCGATGATACTTCCGACATCGATCTTCGACATGATCGAAGAGGCCAATGATTATTATTTTCCGACACTGACCAGTGTCTATCTGAAAATATCCAGAACACTAATTAATCTGATGACGATATTTCTGACGCCGGTCTTCCTGCTTTTTATGCAGAACCTGAACTGGCTGCCGAAAGTATTTGCCTTTGTGGCGGTGAAGGATACAGTGAATATACCGTTGATCTATCAGCTTTTGATGCTGGAAGTAGCGATCGACGGTCTGAGCTTGCGGCACTGAATACGCCAAGTATGTTAAGCACTCCGCTCAGTGTGATCGCAGGTCTGGTTATGGGAGAATTTTCGGTAGCATCGGGGTGGTTTAACAGCGAAGTCATGTTATACATGGCCTTTGTGGCAGTAGCCAATTATACACAGCCGAATTTTGAACTTGGTTATGCGTTAAAATTCATGCGTCTGGCATTACTGGTATTGACCGCATTATTTAATTGGTGGGGATTCGCACTGGGCTGTATTCTGGTGGTGTGCAGTATCTGCTTTAATAAGACGCTTTCCGGAAGAAGTTATCTGCATGTGAGCCTGAAATAATGTAATGTGAAAAGAGGCAATGAATGTGTACACAAAAATAAGAAAATGATATAATAATTTTTATACTAAAGTGAGTATATAAGAGAACAAGTATACAAAAGAATATGCAAGAGAAAGGCAGCGATACAAATGAATCACAGAGACGAAAGACTCGGAAGTGCACCGCTGGGGAAACTGATGTTTTCTCTGGCGGTTCCTTCTGTGGCGGCACAGCTTATCAATGTGCTTTATAATATAGTAGACAGAATTTACATCGGTCATATTCCGGGATATGGAGATGTGGCACTGACCGGCGTTGGGGTAACATTTCCTATCCTTACGATGATCTCGGCATTCAGTGCATTTGCCGGAATGGGAGGCGCACCGCTTGCGTCAATCCAGCTTGGAAAAAAGAATAAACAGGGAGCGGAACAGATCCTTGGCAATTCGGCAGGACTGCTGATCCTTTTTCTGTGATTCTGACGGCGTTCTTTCGATATGTAAGACACCAATCCTTTATGCATTCGGAGCAAGTGATGCAACGATTGTCTATGCAAGAGATTACATATCTATCTATCTGATCGGAACGATCTTTGTACAGCTGGCACTTGGGTTGAATGCCTACATCAGTGGACAGGGAGAAGCGAAGACGGCGATGTTGTCGGTATTGATCGGAGCGGTCTTGAATATCTGTCTGGATCCGGTGTTTATCTTCGTGCTGCATCTGGGTGTGCGAGGGGCGGCAATCGCAACCATTTTGTCACAGGCGGTCAGCGCGGCATGGGTGGTACATTTCCTGACTTCAGAAAAGACTGTGATGCACCTGTCGCTAAAGAATATGCGCCTGAGAGCGGATGTGATCAAGATGATCGCCGGACTTGGAATCTCGCCGTTCATCATGCAGAGTACGGAAAGTCTTGTGACGATCACGCTGAATACAGGACTTCAGAGATACGGCGGAGACCTGTATGTTGGTTCGATGTCGATCCTGATGAGTATCATGCAGTTGATCACAATTCCGGTGCAGGGGATTACACAGGGAATCCAGCCGATCATCAGTTATAATTACGGCGCAGGAAATAAGGAACGTGTGAAGGATACGATGAAACGGATGATCCTGGTATGTCTGGCAGGAACGCTTTTACTTGCAGGTGTTGCAATCCTTGCACCGCAGATTTATACCGGATTATTTACGAATAATCAGGAACTGTTGAAACTGACATGCCAGGTTATGCCGGTTTATTTTCTGGGAATCTCTATTTTTGGAATCCAGTGTGCGTGCCAGACATCGTTCATTTCACTGGGACAGGCAAAGGTGTCGCTGTTCATTGCGCTTCTCAGAAAGATTATTCTGTTGATCCCGCTTGCAATTATTTTGCCAAAATTCATGGGGGTGATGGGAATCTACCGTGCGGAGCCAATCGCAGATGTAATCTCCGTTGTGACGACAAGTGTTGTATTTATCTATACGATGAAAAAAGTTTTGCGTAATATGTAAGACAATGGTAAGATGAAAGAGACTTGAGGATGAGGAGGTTTTCAATATGAGTGAATATGTAATAACCATCAACAGTACATCTGATCTGCCAAAGAGTGGGTGTGGGAAAGAAAAATCCCGGTAGTTCCTCTGAACTGTACGATCGGCGGGAATACTTACCGTGATATGTATGATCTGTCCGCAGATGAATTCTACGGCATGTTAAGGGCCGGGGAGATGGCAGTGACATCACAGCCAAGTCCGCAGGCAGCAATCGATATGCTGGAACCAATCCTGAAAGAAGGAAAAGATATCCTGCATCTTAGTTTTTCATCAGGACTTAGCGGTACATATAACAGCATGTGTATAGCAGCAGAGGAACTGCAGGAAAAATATCCGGAAAGAAAGATCGTTGTGATCGATACGCTCTGTGCAAGTCTGGGAGAAGGACTGATTGATTATAAAGCACTGGAACTTCAGAAAGAAGGAAAGAGTCTGGAAGAAGTTGCACAGTGGGTGGAAGAGAATAAATTAAAAATCTGCCATTTCTTTATGGTAGAAGATCTGAATCATTTACAGAAAGGCGGACGTATCTCGAAGACGGCAGCAGTTCTTGGAACGATGGTGCAGATCAAGCCGATCATTTATCTGGATAATGAAGGAAAACTTCAGATCATCAAGAAAGAACGTGGCAGAAAGAAAGCAATGAATAAGATCGTGGATATGGCAATCGATGCATGCGAAGGAAAGATGCCGGACATGGTGATGATTCCGCACGGCAATTGTCCGAAGGATGCAGAGTATGTAGCGGAGCTGGTGCGTAAGAAAATGGGAGTAACGAATATCATGATGAATGATATCGGCACTGTGATCGGCGGTCATACGGGGCCGGGAATGGTTGCGGTAGTCTGCATGGGAGTGCACAGATAATAAAATTTCAGAATGCAGCATATAAAACTGAGATAATAAAAACTTGAAAAAGATATTGACAGATGTCAGATACATATGGTAAATTATATGTTGCGTAAGGCAAAAAAAGAAAGTAGAGTATCCACTCTCACCTTAGCACAATCGGGTGACTAATGGTTTGATATTGAGTATAATACAGATTTGATTATAGATCTGATGATACAGATATGCAAGTGGATAGTCTCGAACTATTCACTTATTTTATTTTATGATGGAGGTGCACGACAATTAGCGATTTAATGATTAACGGGCAGATTAGAGACAAAGAAATTCGAGTGATTGGAGAGAATGGAGATCAGTTAGGTATCATGAGCCAAGAGAAGCTATGAAGCTTGCTCAGGAAGCAGATCTGGATCTTGTGAAGATTGCTCCAAAGGCTCAGCCACCTGTTTGTAAGATTATTGATTACGGTAAGTACAGATATGAACTTGCAAGAAAGGAAAAAGAGGCTAAAAAGAAACAGAAGACCGTTGAAGTAAAAGAAGTGCGTCTTTCACCAAATATTGAGACAAACGATCTTAATACCAAAGTGAATAATGCTAAGAAGTTCATCAGCAAAGGTAACAAGGTAAAGGTTACACTGCGTTTCAGAGGTCGTGAGATGGCACATGTTCAGCAGAGCAACACATTCTGGACGATTTCGCTCAGATGCTTGGTGACATCGCAGTCATTGAAAAACCGGCTAAGATGGAAGGCAGAAGCATGAGCATGGTTTTAACTGAAAAACGTTAAAAATACAATACAAGTTGAAGGAGGAGCATATCATGCCAAAAATTAAAACTAATAGAGCAGCTGCAAAGCGCTTCAAAAAGACAGGTACAGGAAAATTAAAAAGAAATAAAGCTTACAAGAGCCATATCTTAACTAAGAAATCTACAAAGAGAAAAAGAAATCTTAGAAAAGCAACAATTGCTGATGCTACTAATGTAAAGAACATGAAGAAGGTATTACCATATCTCTAAGATAAGGTTCAATTTGTGAAGGAGGAAGAATAAGACATGGCAAGAATTAAAGGCGGATTAAACGCTAAAAAAGACATAACAGAACATTAAAGTTAGCAAAAGGATACAGAGGAGCACGTTCTAAACAGTACAGAGTTGCAAAACAGTCTGTAATGAGAGCTCTTACATCTTCATACGCAGGAAGAAAACAGCGCAAACGTCAGATGCGTCAGCTCTGGATCGCTCGTATCAACGCTGCAGCAAGAATGAACGGTCTGTCATACAGCAAGTTCATGCACGGCTTAAAAGTAGCTAACATCGAGATGAACAGAAAGATGCTTGCAGAGATGGCTGTAAATGATGCAGAAGGATTTGCAACACTTGCAGAAGCTGCAAAAGCTGCTTTAGCTTAATTTTAATAGAGAATTTTAACACGCAGGAAAATCCTGCGTGTTTTTTTATACCAAAGAATACTATGCCAGGTAATTTAACTGTTCATCAGTAATATTCTCAAGAACCTCGGTAAGATATTTCTTAGACAGATATTTCGCCATCGGAAGGTTCATATCCAGATAGTTGCCACAGTCTTTGGCAGCGGCTCCGGGAACTTCACCTTCGAATTCTGCCATAAATGTATACATTTCTTTTAATAACGGCACGATATCTTTGGATTCATAACTTCCGGCGAGGATCAGATAGAATCCGGTACGGCATCCCATTGGTCCGAAGTAGATCGTTTTGTCGGCATATTCTGCATGATTGCGTAAGATGTGCGCAAGATGTTCGATGGTGTGAACCTCAGCTGTGTTCATCACTGGTTCTTTGTTGGGACGGGTCATGCGCAGATCAAAAGTTGTGATCGGATTACCGGCTACCTGGTCGACACGGGAAACATATACACCCGGAACAAGTCTCAGGTGATCTACTGTAAAACTTGCAATTTTTCCATAATTAATACACCTCTTTTTTTCTAATT
>ENA-OQHA01001229-OQHA01001229.1-human-gut-metagenome-genome-assembly--contig:-NODE-1229-length-10219-cov-2.553409_pt1 | contig 10219 bp, 14 predicted proteins | sample MGYA00242558_ERZ504707 | MGnify/ENA primary metagenome ERZ504707 (study PRJEB26092, sample SAMD00036197) | human gut metagenome | host: Homo sapiens | study: EMG produced TPA metagenomics assembly of... | reverse complement strand
TACATTGTTGAAAACAACAGTTGAATATATCCGTGCAGGTTTTTGGAAACAACGGATGGGGCAGGGGGTGTTGGTTGGAGAAACTTTAAAGGGAGAATTACCGGCTTTTCCCATTCAGGCATCTCTTGCAGCGGCCTGGTTTTATACAGATAATTATGATTCCAGGGTTTATTTTTATGAACCGAGTGTCTTGTATGCTTTTTCTATGTTCTCTTTTTATGGAAAAGGAACACGGCTGGCTGTTAATTTAAAATATACTTATCATCGTTGGTTAACGATACAGGCCAAATGGGGATGGACACATTACATGGACAGAAATCGTATCAGTTCAGGCACAGAAGAGATTATGGGCAGTAATAAGGCTGATCTTCAGTTTCAGGTACGTGTCAAATGGTGAATCCATAAATTATTCGTATTTTTGTGTTGATTAATCAAAAAGAACGTATTTAATGTCAACAGTGATTTATCCTTCTCCGGTATTCGGACCAATTCATAGCCGGCGTCTGGGAGTTTCGTTGGGAATTAATTTGCTTCCGGCTGATGGTAAGTTTTGTACTTTTGATTGTATTTATTGTGAATGTGGATATAACAAAGATCATCGTCCTCATCAGAAATTACCTACACGTGAAGAAGTAAGGGAAACATTGGAAAATCGTCTGAAAGATATGCAGATTAATGGACCTGCACCTGATGTTCTTACTTTTGCAGGTAATGGAGAACCTACTGCTCATCCTGAGTTTGCAGGAATTATAGAAGATACTTTGGCTTTGCGTAATCAATATTTTCCTGCTGCCAAAGTCAGTGTTTTGAGCAATTCTACTTTTATTCATAAAAAGAAGTGTTTGATGCGCTTAATAAAATAGATAATAACATTCTGAAACTTGATACGGTAGATTTGGATTACATTCATAGAGTAGATCGTCCAACCGGACATTATGATTTAAACCGGTTAATTGAAAGGATGAAAGACTTTAAGGGAAATCTGATTATCCAGACCATGTTTATGAAAGGGACAACAGACGAAGGCGTGGATGTAGATAATACTTCCGATCAGTATGTATTGCCTTGGTTGGAAGTGGTGAAACAAATAACTCCTAAGCAAGTGATGATTTATACGATTGACAGAGAAACCCCGGATCTCTCTTTGAGAAAAGCCACTCACGAAGAGTTGGATCGTATTGTGAATTTAATCAGGCAAGCCGGAATTCAGGCTAGTGCTCCTATTGATGGAATAAGATATAAAAAAATAGCATGTACAGATGGTGAATCTTTCATCTGCACATGTTATTATTATAAAGAAAGGATTTTGATTAGAGTTCTTTTACTTCTTTTGCAGCCACTTCCAGTGCTTCATTGATATTGCTGCAGATATTTTCTTTACCTAATAATTCATAGAATCCGGATTTTTCCAGTACGGCATGTACCTGATCATTGACACCAGACAGAATGATGTGAATATTTTCTTTCTGTGACATTTTACAAAGGGTTGTCAGGTTATGAATGCCGGTTGAATCAATGAAGGGAACTTTACGCATACGGATAATACGGATTTTAGGACGATCGCCTAAGCGAGCCATAATTTCTTCAAATTTGGTAGCAATACCAAAGAAATACGGACCGTTGATTTCATATACTTCTACGCCTTCAGGAACGATCAGATGCTCTTCGTGTACTTCTAAGTCTGATTCCTTATTCGGGTCAATTTCATCGGTGATAACAGAAATCTGAGTTGTTTCCATGACTCGTTTCATAAATAATACACAAGCAATAACCAATCCAACTTCGATTGCTACTGTCAGATCAAAGATAACGGTCAGGAAGAAGTAATGAGCAATACGGTAACATCTGATTTCGGATTTTTCAGCAAACCTTTAAATACTCTCCATCCGCTCATGTTGTAGGAAACAATAACCAGAACACCAGCCAGACATGCCATCGGGATGTATTGCGCCAGTGGCATCAGAAATAATAAGATAAGCAGCAGGACAACAGCATGTACAATACCTGCAACAGGAGATTTACCTCCATTATTGATATTCGTCATTGTACGGGCAATAGCTCCGGTAGCCGGAATACCTCCAAATATCGGTGATACAAAGTTGGCGATACCCTGGGCTATCAATTCTGTATTTGAATCATGACGGTCACCGATAACACCGTCAGCGACGGCTGCTGAAAGTAATGACTCGATTGCTCCAATACAGCAATCGTAATAGCTACCGGGAAAAGATTTTTTATGGCTTCCCAGTCCAGTGAAGGTACGGCTGCTTCCGGTAACTGGGCTTTGATACTGAAACGGTCTCCAATGGTATCAATGCATTGGATTCCTCCATACATTTTCATCAAATAGACTGCAACAGTTACCAGAACGATGGCTACTAACGATCCGGGAATTTTTTTTGAGAATTTAGGAGTAATAGCGATGATGAAGATACTGGCAACACTGACAACAACATTCCACCAGTTAACAGTATCGAAATGATGGAAGTAAAGGATCCATTTACCAATAAAATCTCCGGGTACTTTTTCTCCGTTAAAATTTAATCCGAATATATCAGCAATCTGAGTTGTAAAGATTGTAACGGCGATACCGCTGGTAAATCCGATAATGATAGGATAGGGGATAAACTTAATAATTGTTCCCAATTTAAAAATGCCTAACAGTACGAGTATAATACCTGCCATCATGGTAGCAACCATCAGTCCGTCGATACCGTATTCCTGAATGATACCATAAATGATAACAATAAAGGCGCCGGTCGGTCCTCCGATCTGTACTTTGCTTCCTCCTAAAAAGGAAATTATAAAACCAGCTACGATAGCTGTGATGATACCTTTTTCAGGAGTAACTCCAGACGCAATACCAAAGGCAATGGCCAGAGGAAGTGCTACAATACCTACAATAATACCCGCCATCAGGTCCGTCATAAAGTTTTCACGGGTATAATTTTTTAGGGTTGTGAATAATTTGGGTTTAAATTCAAAAGCTTTCATTTGCCTAAAATGTTATAGTTTATAAAAATAAGTGCAAAAGTATATAATAATGCGAACATAAACTATATTATTAAGGTTAATATTCATAGTAAGAGATTGAATTTCTTAATAGATTATAAATAAAAGTTGTAATGATTACAATTTTGAATAAAATTACTACCTTTGCAATGTGATTAATGAAAATATAAAGATTCAACGAATAATAACTAACGATTATGGAAAAGAGTATTAAAGGTACAAGAACAGAGAAGAATTTGGCAATTTCATTTGCAGGTGAATCACAGGCAAGAATGCGTTATACTTATTTCGCAAGTGCTGCCAAGAAAGAAGGTTTTGAACAGATTTCAGCTATTTTCACTGAAACTGCAGACCAGGAAAAGGAACATGCAAAGCGTATGTTTAAATGGCTGGAAGGCGGAATGGTTGAAATTACAGCAAGCTACCCTGCCGGCGTAATCGGTACGACTCTTGAAAATCTGAAAGCTGCTGCTGCCGGAGAGAATGAAGAATGGTCACTCGATTATCCTAAATTTGCTGATATTGCTGAAGAAGAAGGATTCCCGGCTATTGCAAAGATGTATCGTGAAATTGCAGTTGCTGAAAAAGGACATGAAGAAAGATACCTGGCTTTGGCTAAGAATGTAGAAGAAGGTAAAGTATTCAAGAAAGATACAGAAACTGTATGGCAATGCCGTAACTGTGGTTACTTATATGTAGGTACAGAAGCTCCTGAAATCTGCCCGGCATGTCTGCATCCTCAGGCTTATTTTGAAGTGAAGAAAAACAACTACTAATCAATCTCAATATCCCTTGTAGGGAAATGTAGTGGCGGAGAATCCAGAAAGACATTCTATATGTCGGAAGAATCTCCGCCATTACTTTTTCAACAGGTGTGGAAAAATACCTAAATTAAGGTATTGTGCTGTTTATCAGAACTTGTCATCTTTGTAACAGAAATAAGAAGTAACTTTATAAACAGATATTAATATGAAGATTAAAGCTATTATAGGTCGTGAAATACTCGATTCGCGAGGTAATCCTACCGTAGAGGTTGAAGTTAGACTGGAGTCTGGAATTATAGGAAGAGCTTCGGTACCTTCCGGAGCTTCAACCGGAGAGCATGAAGCATTGGAATTGCGCGATCAGGACTCAAAACGTTATGGTGGTAAAGGAGTCTTGAAAGCGGTAGACAATGTGAATAAAGTGATTGCACCGGCACTTCAGGGATGGTCAGTTTTAGAACAACGCGCCATCGATCATAAGATGCTAGAACTGGATGGAACAAAGATCAAATCCAATTTGGGAGCCAATGCCATTCTGGGAGTTTCGTTAGCTGTAGCTAAGGCAGCAGCCAATTATTTGAATATTCCTTTGTATCGTTATATCGGAGGGGTAATACCTTTGTCATGCCGGTTCCGATGATGAACATTATTAATGGAGGTTCACACAGTGATGCACCTGTTGCTTTTCAGGAATTTATGATTCGTCCGGTAGGAGCACCTTCTTTCCGGGAAGGTTTGCGTATGGGGCTGAAGTGTTCCATGCCTTAAAGAAAGTGTTGCATGACCGCGGACTAAGCACTGCTGTCGGTGATGAAGGAGGCTTTGCTCCTGCTTTGAATGGTACTGAAGATGCTCTGGAATCTATTTTGGCTGCAATTAAGCTGGCGGGATATGAACCTGGAAAAGATGTGATGATCGGTATGGACTGTGCCTCTTCTGAATTCTATAAAGAAGGAGTGTACGATTACACAATTTTTGAAGGAGAACACGGGAAAAAGCGGACATCTGATGAACAGGTTGCTTATCTGGAAGAACTGATCAGCAAATATCCGATTGATTCCATAGAAGACGGTATGAGTGAAAACGACTGGGCAGGCTGGAAAAAACTGACAGACCGTATCGGTTCCCGCTGTCAGCTTGTTGGTGATGATTTGTTTGTTACCAATGTGGAATTCCTGGCTAAAGGCATTGAGCAGGGATGTGCCAACTCGATTCTGATCAAGGTCAACCAGATTGGTTCGCTGAGCGAAACGTTAGACGCCATTGAAATGGCCCATCGGCACGGTTATACCACAGTGACTTCACACCGTTCAGGAGAAACGGAAGATGCAACGATAGCTGATATTGCCGTGGCTACCAACAGCGGACAGATCAAGACAGGTTCTTTGAGCCGTTCCGACCGTATGGCAAAATATAACCAGCTTCTTCGTATTGAGGAAGAATTGGGTAGTTTGGCTGTTTATGGTTATCAGCGTATCAAACAGTAGTATTGGGTAAATAAGTCATATTTGGTGTTTCTGCAAGTACGGATAAGAATAATCTCAATTTTGAGAGATTTTATCCGTACTTTTTTATTATTGATAATAAGGTATTTAGCTTTCTGATGAAAAATAATTGCGAAAAAAAGAATGAAAAAGTTCGCAGAATGTTTGCAGATTTGAAAATAGTCGTACCTTTGCAAACGAAATCGAGAGAGAAAGCAACAAAACAAAAACTTAATGGTGCGTTAGTTCAGTTGGTTAGAATACATGCCTGTCACGCATGGGGTCACGGGTTCGAGTCCCGTACGCACCGCAATAAAGGGTGTAAATCAAGTTATTACGAGATTTACACCCTTTTTCATACCTTGTTTGTAAGTATCTGTAATTCCTTTCGAAGAGTTTTCGTTTCTTTTGGGATGAAATATAAGCCCAATTCTTGCTCTTATCGTCTGTTTTTCTTATCTTTATGGATAAGAATTTAAGAATACGATGAAAACAATAACTTTATTACTTATAGTCCTCATGATAATATTGACCGGATGTCATGGAGGAAAAAGAAAAAAAGAGATTTATCCTGTAAATGCTGCCGCGCTACAATAGAATACTGCTACTTACAAAAAGAAACGGTAGCAGACACCGTCAAGTCCACTATCGTCAGGCAGGACACTGGGGAAGTTTTTATACCAGTCATCGTGCCTTACTGCAATAAAATTCCAACAGGTAAGGAAATCAGCCCAGCCCTTTTGAGTATACATGCGGAATACGACTACTATCCACTCCCGACAAATGAAATAACCATCTTTGTAACTAATAAATCCAGCAAGGAATACACCTGTGGGGATGAGTACAGTATAGCCTATTATAACGAAAAAAACAAGTCATGGGAATCGCTGCCTGTCAATCCGATTCGGGAGGATATGCTCTGGATAATCTCTTCGTACCAAAGCAACAGAATGCAAACTATACATATCTATACCGACATTACGCCAAATCGCCCGGGGAAATACCGCATATACAAGTCGTTCAACAATGATACGGAAGTAGCATTTGCGGAATTTGAATGGTGGATAACAAGGGTGTAAGAAAGTTAATGGATATTTTAGTCGATATCATCAGGAAATATCCTAAGGCAGACACTATACATGAAAACTTTTCAACTGCATGTCAGCGTTACGACGGTGACACGATAGAAGTTGGTCTGATAAACAACGCCATGCCGTATCAGGAAATGTTCAGAAGAAAAATACTGAACTACTCCGCACTTGATTTCGGGAAGATAGAGCCGCCCCAGCCACTCCCTTTCACCACGACATCGGACACTATGGGCATCAGCATGAAAACAGAAAAGACTGTTTATCCTGTAGGTACGAAAGAAATTACAGTAATAATATCCAATAATAACAGCAGGACTTGTTCTTCGGCGTTGACTATGGAATTGCCCGAAAGAAAGGAGACGAATGGATAGCGCTGAACACATCAACCGTTTTTAATAGTTTGGGCATCGGCGTAGAAAAAGGGCGTAACTACGATTTCAAGGCTTGGATGTACAACCTTGTAAACGACAACAAGCCCGGCACGTACAAGATCTATAAGAGAATAGGTTTTGACGGCAGCAGGAAAGAATGGTATATGTCGGCAGAGTTCAGGATAGAATAATCATATCAGCAGTATGAGGAACAATGTTTTTCATAACATTTCTGGCAGCCTTTTATCCGCAGGTGTAAGGATGAAAAATATCAGGGAGCTACCGTCTATCAAAGCGGAATTGGTGATGCCATATTATTGGCAAGCGACAGCATCGGGAATGAAGTGAGAATGGAAAATAATACAGGGAAACTGCGACACATCTACAAGAGAGGTCTATGCCATTGTATTTAATCCAAAATAGAAAAATTAAGCTACGGGCGAAGCTGGGAATTAGAATGATATTTACGATTATTTAGGTTCAAGTTTTGTACGCACCGCACAAGTTCAATAATTTAAACTCAATATCTTTTCAGAGCAAGTCATGGGGCAGGACAGCGTAAAAACGGAGCAACCTGAAAGATTAAAAAAGAAAGCCGGCTCAGTTCGAATATTGAATTTCTTTTGCCGGCTTTGTGACCAACCGTCAGTTTATCTTCCTCTGACGATTTTCTTGATATCGTTCAATTTGTTTAAAGCTTCAATAGGAGTCAGGTTATTGACATCCAGATTCAGTATTTCATCACGTATCTGACAAAGCACCGGATCGTCCAGCTGGAAGAAGCTGAGCTGCACACCATCCTGCTGGGCTGTTGCATTCGATTTGCTTTTCGTGTGGATATTTTGTGCAGAAATACCTTCCTGACGGTTTTCTGCTTCCAGCTGATGCAGGATTTCATCGGCCCGTTTGACGATTGTTTTCGGCATTCCCGCCATTTTGGCTACGTGAATACCGAAGGAATGTTCGCTTCCTCCACGCTCCAGTTTGCGGAGGAAAATCACTTTATTGTCTACTTCCTTCACCGTTACATTGTAGTTCTTGATGCGTTTGAACTGCGCCTCCATGTCGTTCAGTTCATGATAGTGGGTAGCAAAAAGCGTTCTTGCCCGGGCACGCTTGTGTTCGTGAATATGCTCTACGATGGCCCATGCAATGGAGATACCGTCGTAGGTAGAAGTACCTCTTCCCAATTCATCAAACAAGACCAGGCTGCGGGGAGAAAGATTATTCAGAATGTCTGCCGCCTCGTTCATTTCCACCATGAAAGTAGATTCTCCGACGGAAATGTTGTCACTTGCTCCCACACGCGTAAAGATTTTGTCTACCAGTCCGATATGTGCGCTTTCAGCCGGAACGAAACATCCGATCTGTGCCATGAGGGTAATCAGGGCAGTTTGTCGCAGCAAGGCAGACTTACCGGCCATGTTCGGTCCGGTAATGATGATAATCTGCTGTTCTTCTGTGTCCAGATATACATCGTTGGCAATGTACTTTTCGCCCAGAGGGAGCTGCTTTTCAATGACCGGATGCCGTCCCTGACGGATATCCAGTACATCATCGTCGGCCACGACCGGACGGATATACCGGTTGGCTTTGGCTACACTGGCAAACGACAAAAGGCAGTCCAGCCGGGCAATCTGGGTAGCATTGATCTGGATCGCCGGAATAAATTCGGACAGTGCCATGACCAGTTCGTTATAAAGCCGTGTTTCCAGAATCAGAATTTTGTCTTCTGCTCCGAGGATCTTTTCTTCATATTCTTTCAGCTCCTGAGTGATATAGCGTTCTGCATTCACCAGAGTCTGCTTGCGTATCCATTCAGCCGGAACCTTGTCTTTATGCGTATTGCGGACTTCAATGTAATAGCCGAATACATTATTATATGCAATTTTCAGGCTGGGAATACCAGTCTGTTCAATTTCGCGCTGCTGAATTTGCAGCAGATAATCTTTACCCGAATAGGCAATTCGTCTCAATTCGTCAAGTTCTTCGTTGACTCCGTCCGCAATGACTCCTCCTTTATTGACCAGCAGGGGAGGATCATTCTTTATCTCACGGGCTATCTTGTCACGGATGGATACACAGAGGTTCAGTTGTTCTCCGATTCTTCGCAAGCTTTCGTTTTCAGCATTCTGGCAGGCATTCTTGATCGGTTCGATAGCCTGAAGGGCAACTTTCAGCTGTACGACTTCGCGTGGAGAGATTCGTCCTACTGCCGCTTTGGAAACAATACGTTCCAGGTCGCCGATCAGATGAAGCTTCTCTTCAATAAAATCCTTGAAATCCGGTTCCCGGAAGAAATATTCCACCACGTCCAGCCGCTCATTGATGGGCTTCACATCTTTCAGCGGGAATACGATCCAGCGTTTCAGCAGTCGTGCTCCCATGGGACTGATGGTATGGTCGATGACATCCAGCAGGCTGGTACCTCCTTCGTTCATGCTTCCGGTCAGCTCCAGGCTTCTTACGGTGAATTTATCCAGTCGCACGTAACGGTCTTCTTCGATTCTGGAAAGTGAAGTGATATGACCGATCTGGTAATGCTGAGTCATATCCAGATATTGCAGGATTGCTCCCGAGGCAATGATACCATTCTTCAGATGTTCCACACCGAATCCCTTCAGATTCTTCGTTTCGAAGTGCTTCAACAGCTTTTCGCGGGCGGAAGTTTCCGTAAAGATCCAGTCGTCCAGTTCAAAGGTAAAGAACTTGCTTCCGAAGTTGCCTTCGAACATGCCTCGCTTGCCCCGTTCGAACAGGACTTCTTTCGGACCGAAATTGTTGAGCAGTTTGTCGATGTAGTCAAAAGGACCTTCTGCTGTCATGAATTCGCCGGTGGATATGTCGAGGAAAGCCACACCACAGGCTGCCTTCCCGAAGTGAACAGCTGCCAGGAAGTTATTTTCTTTATACGACAAGACATTGTCATTGATTGCAACACCGGGAGTTACCAGTTCCGTGATACCCCGCTTCACCAGTTTCTTGGTTGTCTTCGGGTCTTCCAGCTGGTCACAGATGGCTACGCGCCGTCCGGCACGGATCAGTTTAGGCAGATAAGTATCCAGGCATGGTGAGGAAATCCTGCCATTTCTACCGTCTTAGCCTGTCCGTTCGCACGTTTGGTGAGCGTAATACCCAATATTTCTGCTGCGGCAACGGCATCCTCCGAATAAGTTTCGTAAAAGTCTCCACACCGGAACAGCATGATTGCGTCAGGGTGTTTAGCCTTCAGATCGAAATATTGTTTCATCATCGGAGTCAATACTACATCATTATCCTTTGCCACGGTTCAGTCCTTTCTTTATTAGAGTTTAATACTTATTTTCAAGGCTGCAAAGATATCAAAGGTGAGCGCCGAGACAAATGAAAACCGCAGTTTTTATAAACTGCGGTTTTGTTCTTTGTATGCTCGGCATGAGTATTAGCTAACGGGTGCAAGTCCCCAATGAGCCCTAATAGCGGGAATCATACAGCCAATAGCAAGGGTGTCCATCGCG
>ENA-OQHA01001228-OQHA01001228.1-human-gut-metagenome-genome-assembly--contig:-NODE-1228-length-10222-cov-2.583952_pt1 | contig 10222 bp, 16 predicted proteins | sample MGYA00242558_ERZ504707 | MGnify/ENA primary metagenome ERZ504707 (study PRJEB26092, sample SAMD00036197) | human gut metagenome | host: Homo sapiens | study: EMG produced TPA metagenomics assembly of... | reverse complement strand
TTCTTCGGAACCTGTGCCTAATGGTAATCCGCTTCTTAAATTGAAGAATTGCTTCATTACTCCTCATATAGCTTGGGCTACCCGTGAGTCGCGCATGCGTTTGATGAACCAGGCTGTGGAAAACCTGAAAGCGTGGATGGAAGGAAGAACAATTAATAATGTACTTGAAATATGACAAAAGAAGAACGTATACAGAAAGCTGTAAACTTTTTTAAGGAAGGATATAACTGCTCACAATCGGTTGTAGCCGCTTATGCAGATTTATATGGTTTTACGCATGAGCAGGCTTTGCATATGGCAGCTTCGTTTGGTGGAGGAATCGGACGAATGCGAGAAACGTGTGGAGCCGCATGTGGAATGTTTCTGCTTGCAGGTTTGGAACGTTGTGCGCTAGAAGGTGCTGACAGAGGTGCGAAAGCTGCCAATTATGCCCTAGTTCAAGAATTGGCAGATAAGTTTAGAAAAGAAACCGGAGCATTACGTTGTGCTGATTTACTTGGCTTATCTAAAAAGGAACCCATTGTCTCTACTCCAGAAGCACGCACTCCTCAGTATTATGCGAAACGTCCTTGCGTCCGATGGTAGAAACAGCAGCTCGCATATTTGGTGAGTTTCTGGAAAACGAAGGTAAGATTTAAGAAATACCCCAAAGGAGAAAAATTCATGAAGAAAGAAGAAATTTATGCTGATATTTCTGACTATTCTTCATGATATTTTTCTATTTTTTGTACAAAGAAATATCGGTTTCAAGCAAGAATCAACGTACCTTTAGTGTTGTTTTTTGTATATTGGGTCTATATAATGTCTACATTTGTAGAGCTTTTGACACAAATATTGTCTTTTCGGATATTTTCAAGTTTAAAATTGGGGCAGAATCAAAATATTTTTCCATAAAAAAGTGTCTTCCTGTTTTTTTTCGTTACATTTGCACCGCAATACAGACAAAACTTCTTTTGTGAAGGAAGTTAATATTACAGTTTTAAAGTAGAGAACTATGTTACAAGAAAAAGCAGGTGCTATTGCCGGACAAATCTGGGAAGCACTAAATGGAAATGAAGGTTTGACTCAGAAAGGACTTAAAAAAGCTGCAAAATTGAAAGCAGATAAAGATTTGTTCTTAGGATTGGGTTGGTTATTGAGAGAAGACAAGATTGAAACAAGCGAGGTTGAAGGTGAATTATTTATTAAGTTGAAATAAGTAGAATCTTGAGTATTGAAAAATGCGTTGCAATATCCGTTATGGAAAATGCAACGCATTTTTATTTTTATCCGATATAGTAACTCAGTTCGATATACAATGCAGTATTTTGTCCTTGCATACTTTCGTCGAACTGGATTTTTCCTTCACATGCCAGCCAGCCGATAGCTGCATTTAGTTCTCTGTCGCGAAGACCGGTTGCTTTTTTAAGCTCTTGGTATTCCCATTTTCTGTTATCTCCATGTAATAGATGCCATATTGCCTTTGCTGATTCTCCAATACTTTGCGCGTTCATAATTATTAAATTTTGATTGGTTATTACAAAGTTTGTTTGATAATTAGTTATCAATCTCACAAATGTAGTATTTTTTGTGAGAAAATCCAATTTCTTTGTAATTTGTCTTTCAAAAAAAGAAAACTGTATATGTATACAAGAAAAGAACAAATGGAGGCTTTCGGGCGATTGCTCGATGTACTCGATGAGCTGAGGGTAAAATGTCCTTGGGATAGAAAACAGACAAATGAAAGCTTACGTCCAAATACCATTGAGGAAGTTTATGAGCTGTGTGATGCTTTAGTAAAAAATGACCAGAAGAATATCTGTAAGGAATTAGGAGATGTGCTGTTGCATGTTGTTTTTTATGCGAAGATAGGAAGCGAAACTGGCACTTTTGATATAAAAGATGTATGTGATAAATTGTGTGAGAAGCTTATTTTCCGTCACCCTCATGTTTTGGTGAAGTGAAAGCTGATACGGCTGAGCAGGTTTCTGAGAATTGGGAACAGATAAAGATGAAGGAGAAAGATGGTAATAAATCTGTTTTAAGCGGTGTTCCGGATGCTCTACCTTCTCTTATAAAGGCATATCGCATACAGGATAAAGCTCGTAATGTGGGATTCGACTGGGAAGATCGCGAACAGGTATGGGAGAAAGTGAAAGAGGAAATCGGTGAATTTGAATCGGAAGTGGCAACCATGGATAAGGAAAAAGCTGAGGCTGAGTTTGGAGATGTCATGTTTAGCTTGATTAATGCTGCACGCCTATATAAGATTAACCCCGATAATGCACTGGAACATACCAATCAGAAATTTATCCGGCGTTTCAACTATTTGGAGGAGCATACCATCAAACAAGGGCGGAATCTCACTGACATGACGTTGGAGGAAATGGATGCAGTGTGGAACGAAGCAAAGAAAAAAAGGTTTGTAATATTCTGTACATTGTATAATAAAAAGACCGGATATGTATTCGTTGGGTACATCATCCGGTCTTTTATTGTGTAAGTGTACGATATCAATAAAAATTCTGATGGAGTCTTTTTATTTTTTCTTTTTAGGTTTCAGGAGCTCTCGGTGAAATTTCATTTCAGCTCGCTGTATTTCAAAAATTTTCTTGGCAGAAAGAATTTTTTTGTATTTACGGACATATTCTAAGTCAAGCTTGTCAATTTGGATACGTGTTTCTATAACATCTTCTATCAACTGACCGTATTCACTTTCACTTACATTTTCTTCTTTACCTTTTCTTATCTTTTTCCAGGCTTCTTTGTTTAAGGCAGTTTTTTTATCCTGTAGTTCAAAATAAAGCGGGAAAAACTGTTTGGCTTCTTTGGTTGTAAGGTTTGCCTTTTCGGTAATGAATTTTTCTTGTATATTACGGAACTCTTCTTTACTCAGTTTAGCCTTCTGCGCATATACACTACTGCAGAAGCCTATGAAAAGAGCCAAAATATAAAATAGTTTTTTCATGTCTGGTTTAATTTTTCTTTAGTTGTAAATATTGTTGTCAGCTTCAGTTAAGTATTGATATAATTCGTAGTCATCCATCATTGTCTGATTGACGATCGGATCGAGGTATTCGTCTGGTATTTCTGTGTAATTTCCAATTTCCATATCTGTGCTTTGTGATGAAGGTTGTTCGCCTACGAAAGCGCGTACAGTGAACATCAGACCTACAAACATGGCAGCCATGTAAACCCATGGTTTGATGCGATCCCACATTCTGATTTCTGGTTCAGGCATAACTTCTTTTTCAGGAAGTTGCTCCATCAGTTTCTCGCTAAAATCCTGGAAATATCCTTCTGGAACAGTGAAAGGATTCTTCTTTCCATATTTCTTCAGTAAATCTTTATCTTCCTTCATAGTATGTTACCCTCCTTTATTATATTAGATAGCTGTTTGCTCATAAGGTTTAATCGTTTTGGCTTAAAAATTCTTCTATTTTTTTTACGGCATGATGATAAGAAGCTTTAAGGGCTCCCACACTTGTTCCCAGAATTTCGGATATCTCTTCATATTTCATTTCCTGGAAATATTTCAGGTTAAACACCATGCGTTGTTTTTCAGGAAGCGTTTGAATTGCTTTTTCAAATAGAAGCTGTGTATGATCACCATCAAAATAGGGATCACTTTCCAGCTTGTTTAAGGCCATCGCTTCTTCATCATCAATCGAAAGTTGATTCTGTGCACGTTGCTTGTTGAGAAAGTTCAGGCTTTCGTTTAGGGCAATACGGTACAGCCAGGTAGAAAGTTTAGCTTCTCCCCGGAAATAATTTAAGTTGCTCCACGCTTTGATGAAGGTATTTTGTAATAAATCGTTTGCATCATCATGGGAGAGAACCATTCGCCTGATTTGCCAGTACAGTTGCTCACTGTATGCTTTTACTACTTCTCCGAAAGCAGCACGTTGAGTTTCAGGATATTGCAGTCGATTGATTACATCTTCCTCGTTGTATGTATTCATATTGTTCGATTCTTTATTTCAGTTGTTTGGATTGTTGTCTAGGCAATAGGGTTTAAGTTGGTTGGATTTTATTAACATTCTCATTAAAGAGTAATGTTCATGTTTTCTTGTGCCAGTATTGTTTCCGGAAAGATACTCTGTGCCTCTTGAAGTAGATGTGCCTCATCTTCATATCTTGCAGAGAAATGTCCTATAATCAACCGCTTGACTTGTGCGTCGCGGGCGATCGTTGCGGCTTGTTCGGCTGTAGAGTGCATGGTTTGTTTGGCTCGGGCAACCTCTGTTTTCGCGAAAGTCGCTTCGTGGAACAGTAAGTCTATACCTTTTATCTGTTCTGTAATGCGTGGAAGATATGCAGTATCGGAGCAGTAGGCATAAGAGCGTGGGGGATCGGAAGGAGTTGTGAGTCGTTCATTGGGAATAACCGTTCCTTCTTCTGTTACATAGTCTTCTCCGTTTTTATTCGGTTTATCATACATACAGGAATATGATAGAAGTCTATCATATCACGTTTGATGTGGTTTTGAGTTGGTTTTTCACGGAAGATAAATCCACAAGTAGGCAGACGGTGGCGCAATGGAATTGTTTCTACCGTAACGGAACGGTCATCGTATATGATTGTTTGCTCGCTTGGGTTAAAGGTATGAAATATAACTTTATATGGCATGCCTTTACAGAAAAGTCTATATGCGGTGTAAGCAGTTTTTCCAGCTCCGGATGACAATAAATGTGTAAGTCGGCTGTACGTTCCAGCATACCGAATGTAGAAATCAGTCCAATTAGTCCAAAACAATGATCTCCATGTAAGTGAGAGATAAATATATGGTTTAACCTGCTGAATTTTAATCGTGAGCGGCGTAGCTGGATTTGAGTACCTTCTCCGCAGTCGATCATAAATAGCTTTTCCCGGATGTTTATGACTTGTGAGGTTGCCATGTGCCGGGTTGTCGGTAGTGCCGATCCACATCCTAATATGTTTACTTCGAATTTTTCCATATAAACAAAGATAGGTATATTAATGGAGAACCGAAAATATGGGTAGAAAGAATTTTAAATAAAATGAGGGAATACGATTGAGTTAATCAAGGCTTAAGGTATAAAAAAAGGGACTGTGCTTAGCACAATCCCTTTTCCTGATATCTAGAATTTAAGAATTATTTCTTACCTTCCAATTGTTCTTTCAAAGCAGCCAATGCATCGATGTCACCCAAAGTTGTAGAAGCAGCCTGGTTCTGAATCATAGGAGCTTCTTCTTTCTTAGATGATTTCTTTGTAGCTTTCTTTTCTGCTTTTTCTTCAGCTTTTGCTGCATCTTCGAAAATACGGCTGTGAGACAAGATGATTCTCTTAGCGTCTTTGTTGAATTCGATTACTTTGAATTCCAACTTTTCGTCCAACTGAGCCTGTGAACCATCTTCCTTAACCAAGTGTTTCGGAGTTGCGAAACCTTCAACACCGTAAGGCAATGCTACTACAGCACCTTTATCCAACATTTCGATGATAGTACCTTCGTGGATAGAACCTACAGTAAATACAGTTTCGAATACATCCCATGGATTTTCTTCCAACTGTTTGTGACCAAGGCTCAAACGACGGTTTTCTTTGTCGATTTCCAATACCTGAACTTCGATATCTGCACCAATCTGAGTAAATTCTGATGGGTGTTTGATTTTCTTAGTCCAAGACAAGTCTGAGATGTGAATCAAACCGTCTACACCTTCTTCGATTTCTACAAATACACCGAAGTTAGTGAAGTTACGTACTTTAGCAGTGTGCTTAGAACCTACAGGATACTTTTCTTCGATAGTTTCCCATGGATCAGCTTTCAGCTGTTTGATACCCAAAGACATCTTACGTTCTTCACGATCCAAAGTCAAGATTACAGCTTCGATTTCATCACCAACTTTCATGAAGTCCTGAGCTGAACGCAAGTGCTGTGACCAAGACATTTCAGAAACGTGGATCAAACCTTCTACGCCCGGAGCGATTTCGATGAATGCTCCGTAATCAGCCATAACGACAACTTTACCTTTAACGTGATCACCAACTTTCAAGTTGGATCAAGGCTATCCCATGGATGCGGAGTCAATTGCTTCAAACCTAAAGCGATACGTTTCTTTTCATCATCGAAGTCAAGGATAACTACATTCAACTTCTGATCCAAAGAAACAACTTCGCGAGGATCGCTTACACGGCCCCATGACAAGTCTGTGATGTGGATCAAACCGTCTACGCCGCCCAAGTCGATGAATACACCGTAAGATGTGATATTTTTAACAGTACCTTCAAGTACCTGACCTTTTTCAAGTTTACCGATGATTTCTTTCTTCTGCTGTTCCAGTTCAGCTTCGATAAGAGCTTTGTGAGAAACAACAACGTTTTTGAATTCCTGGTTGATTTTAACAACTTTGAATTCCATAGTCTTTCCTACGAATACATCGTAGTCACGGATAGGTTTAACATCGATCTGAGAACCCGGCAAGAATGCTTCGATACCGAATACGTCAACGATCATACCACCCTTAGTGCGGCACTTGATGTAACCCTTAATGATTTCTTCATTTTCAAGAGCTGCGTTAACACGATCCCAAGAACGAGTAGCACGAGCTTTCTTGTGTGACAGGATCAACTGTCCTTTTTTGTCTTCCTGGTTTTCGATGTATACTTCTACAGTATCACCAACTTTCAAATCAGGATTGTAACGGAATTCGCTCAACGGAATGATACCGTCTGATTTGTAGCCAATGTTAACTACAACTTCGCGTTTGTTCATTGCGATTACAGTACCATCTACAACCTCACGGTCGTTAACCTTGTTCAAGGTGCTGTCATAAGCTTTTTCAAGTTCTTCTTTGCTTACGTTGGTTACTGCATCACCGCTTTCATAAGCATCCCAGTTGAAATCTTCAATAGGAGCAATGTTTTTTAAGTTTTCCATTAAATTAATAAATTGTTTGTAAATAACTAATTGTGTTAGACTTTATATTGTTTATATAAATCGGCTGCAAAAGTACAATAAAATCCTGAATGATACAACATTTCATGATTTTTTGATATAAACTTTAAGAGATATTGGGAATTTCTGGTTAGGCTGTGTTAGGTTATGCTTCCAGTCTTACTTTATGTTTATAGTTGGATTCTTGTATAAGCAGGTTTGGATGTTTTGCTTCTTCTCGTGGAGGAAGATGGGAGAGAAGTGTTGTGGGTTTATAAAAAACTCGCGTGCAGGTGGATTGTTTTGCACGCGAGCTCTACTTCTTATATATTCTTTTGATATCTGATTAATCTGTTAATCTTCTAACGAATAATCAATAGTCGTAACTACACGCACTTTCTTAATATAAGGAGTATTGGCGTCACGATCTGTAATAGTGAACTGTCTTGATTGGCGTGCCGTATTTTCCTAGTTCGCTTTCCGAGTCTTTTGCAAATTTTTCCGCAGCCTGACGTGCGTTCTTGGTTGCTTCTTCTATCATTTGAGGTTTGATAGAATTAAGTCCCGTGTATTCATACTGCACATTGTACCGGTAGTCGCCTCCTGTTACTGCAATACCTCTTTTTAGCAATTCACCTTGTTCTGCTATAAGGCTTCTTACTAAATCCACTTTATTTGAAGTTACTGTAATGACAGTTGTAACGTTGTATCGGTAGGGACTATTGTCATTATTGCTGTATCGTTCAGCTTTTAGATCAATGATTTCAGGGGCATTAATGCTGATTTCTTTCTCGTCTATACCTTTTTCTATAAGAAACTGAGTAATGATTTTATTTGAGTTCTTTATATTGTCGTATAGAGCATTCAAGTCGTTGCCTAAGCTTTTGTACATAAGTGGCCATGTGACCTTATCAGCCGGTACTTCCATTTCTGCAAGTCCTTTGACATTTACGCTTCGGTCGCGTTCTGCGAACGATTTAAATCCTTTTTGGATGCAAATTCCCAGCAATAACAATCCGATTGCAAGGATTAATGATTCAATTCTAAAGTTCTTCATAATGGTTTAGTCTTTAATAGTTGGTTAGATAAATTTCTAAACCTAAGATAGTGATTAAAATCGAAAGGTGTGCTTTCCGTTTGGTTTTATTAAATATTGAAGGGGGATAAAATAAAAAAGACCATGAGATTCATGGCCTTTTCAGAAGAGCGGAAGACGGGACTCAAACCCGCGACCCTCAGCTTGGAAGGCTAATGCTCTATCGACTGAGCTACTTCCGCAATTTTAGTGGGCAAAGATGGATTCGAACCACCGAAGGCGTAAGCCAGCAGATTTACAGTCTGCCCCATTTGGCCACTCTGGTATTTGCCCAACTTCTTTCAAAGAACACCAGTTATAATCCTGTGTTTTTCTTCTTTCGAGCCTCTTGTCGGATTCGAACCAACGACCCCGAGATTACAAATCACGTGCTCTGGCCAACTGAGCTAAAGAGGCAAATTAACTTTGCAGCCACACAATCTCCGCGACTTAGCGGCTGCAAAGTTAGATATTATTTTCTAATCACAAAATATTTCCCGTGATTTTTTTACTTACCCTGCTGTTTTTCTTTCGCTTTCAGCAGTTTGTTTAGAGAGTGCATCCATGCACACATCTATAGATTCTTCAAATGTATCACTTACCTTCTCAGCGTAAAACTCTGTATTCAGTGCCAAGACACGTACGCCAGCTTCTTTATTCATAGCTGTTTCAGGTTTTACTACTTTTAAAGACACCTCTACTTTCTTTATATTATCGCAAAACTTCTCGAGCTTCTCTGCTTTTTTCTGAATAAAAGCTTCAAGTTTTTCAGATGCATCGAAATGAATTGATTGAATTCTTACTTCCATAAAAACCTCCTTTTTCTTTACGCTCTAGGGTGAGCTTGTTCATAAACTTTTTTCAGTTCTTCGAAAGTTGTATGAGTATAAACTTCCGTCGTAGTCAAGCTTTCATGCCCAAGCAATTCTTTTACCGCACCCAATTCTGCATGATTATTCAGCATCGAGGTTGCAAAAGAGTGGCGCAACACATGAGGGCTTTTCTTTTTCAACGAAACAACCTTCGAAAGATTACGCTTCACTAAAAGATAAACCAGGCCAGGATATATCGGCTTCCCATTTCCACGAAGAAAAAAAGCTTCTCCACCACCTGGAAAGCGTTCTTCTCTTACTGAAAGATAAGCGTTTAAGTCACTTTTCAATTTATCACCAAAAGGAATAAAACGCTGTTTATTTCTTTTCCCCGTTACTTTTATTTGCTTTAGAGATAAATCCACATCAGCATCCGTCAAACCAACGAGTTCAGAAAGTCGAACTCCTGTTTCATAAAAAACCTCTAAAATAACTTTATCCCGAACACCCTCAAAACTTGTTCCAAAATCAGTTTCATCAAGCAAACGAGACATATCAGCCTCTTTCACAAAAACAGGCAAAGGTTTTTTCTTTTTAGGCCCCACCACTTTTTGAAGCGGATCCACAGAAACAACACCTTGACGCAATAAGTAGCGATAAAAAGAACGAAGTGAACTTAACTTCGATTTACCGAAGTAGCCGTATACCCTTCTTCCATCAATGAGAGAACCCATCCACGAATCAGATCAGCATCTACAACAGTAAAATCCAAGCATTCATCCACCGTTTTAAAATACTCTTCAAACTTTTCAAGATCTATACCATAACTAACAATCGTTTTATCGGAATAGTTCTTCTCAAATTGAAGATATTTCAAAAAAGAATCTTTCAGCATAAAAAGCATCGCCTTTATTATTCAGCAACGAATTTATGAAAAAGAATTCAATAATTCAAAGTTTTTACGGAATTATTATTCTTCTACTTGGTGCATTTTCTGAACGTAAACAGCACGTTCCATTTTCAGTCTTTTCAAAACAGACGGTTTGTCATACTGCTGTCTGCTTCTCAATTCTTTTACAACACCTGTTTTTTCAAATTTTCTTTTGAACTTCTTCAGCGCTTTTTCAATGTTTTCGCCTTCTTTTACTGGTACTACAATCATGTTTTTAAAATTAAAGTATGTTGTTATTAAATTATTCGATAGTCGAATTGCGGCGCAAAATTACACATACTTCTTTATTTACAAAACTTTCCAGTATATTTTATCGAAAATAGCACAGAAATCGTACCTTTGCTTTTAATAGAAAGACTTTGATAAATATATTTTTACTACAATAGTTCGTTAAAAATTAGCCCAGCCTAAACGGCTCTGGCAGTAAATAAAATGAGTTCTTTGAAAAGTTTGTCAATTAATTGCGTGTTTGGTTCAATCCCAGACACGCAAATAAATCGTTCAAGC
>ENA-OQHA01001227-OQHA01001227.1-human-gut-metagenome-genome-assembly--contig:-NODE-1227-length-10230-cov-2.556171_pt1 | contig 10230 bp, 11 predicted proteins | sample MGYA00242558_ERZ504707 | MGnify/ENA primary metagenome ERZ504707 (study PRJEB26092, sample SAMD00036197) | human gut metagenome | host: Homo sapiens | study: EMG produced TPA metagenomics assembly of... | reverse complement strand
AAAGCGGTGATGGGAATCGAACCACGTATCCAGCTTGGAAGGCTGGTGTTCTACCATTGAACTACACCCGCATAATACATTATAAATCGGGGTGACATGGATCGAACCTGCGACCTCCTGGTCCAACACGCTCTAGCCAAGCTGAGCCACACCCGTTATTTGACGTGTCCTTAAGACAAGTAGTATGATATCATGATAAAATATAAAAAGCAAGTAAAAAATGAAAAAAAATTGAAAAAAGTCATAATTATATAAAAAACGACACAAATACGAAAAGTCAGAATCAATATTAAGGAAATGATAAGTTGTATCCGCTGGAATGCTGTTGTATAATTAAGAACGATGTCGAGAAAATAGATTATTATTAAGAGGACTGAATTGATAGATGAAGGAGACTAATAACGTAGAACAACGACCAAGCACTTCTCTTTCAAAAGGTGCAAGAAGAAATCAGATATTAAGGCGTATAACAGTAGTCGGTGTGATAGCAGCAGTAATAACTGCTGCTTTTGCTGGCTATTGTCTGCACCGTGAACGTGTAGAAGAAAAACAGAAAGCAGAAGAGCTCAGAAAAGAAAAGCAGGATAAAAAAGAGGCGGAAAAAGTAAAGTCAAAGCCGGAAACTGCCGAACAGAAATTGGAACGTGTACGAAAGCAGGCAACGGAACACGGATATCCGAAAAATGTGATCGAACTGTTGGATAAAAATGTGGAAACAGTAGATTTGTGGCCGATTATGAAAAGAAAAAAGATAAGCCGTATGCAGATACGATAGGAAAAGATCTTTCGCAGGGAGGGATACCGGAACTTTTACAGTGGGATGAACGATGGGGATATGCTCCATACGGAACCAGTATAGTAGCGGCAAGTGGATGCGGACCGACCTGTATGGCGATGGTAGCAGCCGGACTGAATCAGGATGCGTCGATCACTCCGGCAAAGGTAGCTGCTTACGGAACGGAACATGGTTATGTGGACGAAGAGAATAACACGTACTGGAGATTCATGGATGAAGCCGGAGCAAACTGGAATCTTAACAGTACTGCAGGTCTTTTGTCAGAAGAGCAGGTAGCTTTAGAACTTTCGCAGGGACATCCGATCATATGCAGTGTCGGTCCGGGAGATTTTACCAAGATTGGACATTTTATCGTACTGACAGGTTATGAGAATGGCAATGTGAAAGTGAATGATCCGTTCAGCATAAAGAATTCGAAAGCAACATGGGTATTTGCCAATATCAAAGACCAGATAAAAGCGATGTGGGTATTTTCAAAAAAATAGCGATCAGACGGCAGGCGCCGGTGGAAGATCGTTTTCGGGAAACAGGAGAGAAAGATATGAGATATGATTTTACAAAGATTATAGACAGGCATGGAAAAGATGCGATTGCAGTAGACGGACTTGGAAAGAATCCGGGATTTGCACCGGAACCGCCAAAAGACGGATTTGATGTGATCCCGATGTGGGTGGCAGACATGAACTTTGAAACTGTCCCAACGATTCCAAAAGCAATCATGGACAGGGCAGCACATCCGGCATATGGATATTTCAGTCCGGTGGAAGAGTATTATGATTCGATCATACGCTGGCATAAGATCCGCAATAATGTAGAAGGACTGATGCCGGAATATATCGGATATGAGAACGGAGTATTAGGCGGAGTAATCTCTGCTCTGACAGCTTTTGCCGCACCGGGAGATGCTGTACTTCTTCACAGCCCGACTTACATCGGATTCACCAAATGCATTACAGAGAATGGATACAAGATTGTACACAGTCCGCTCAAAAAAGACGAAAAAGGAATCTGGCGGATGGATTATGAAGACATGGATGCCAAGTTAAAGGCAAATAACATCCATGTAGCAATCTTCTGTAGTCCGCATAATCCGACCGGACGTGTATGGGAGCGCCGAGAGATTGAAGAGGCGATGGAAGTATATAAGAACAATGAATGTGTAGTGATCGCAGATGAGATCTGGTCAGATCTGATCTTAAAAGGCAGCCAGCACATTCCGACACAGTCGATCAGTCCGGATGCAAGAAACCGTACGATTGCATTGTATGCACCGAGTAAGACATTTAACCTGGCAGGTCTGGTAGGAAGTTATCATATAATCTTCAACAAAATGCTGCGTGACCGGGTGGAGGCAAAATCAAGAAAATCACATTATAATACAATGAATGTATTATCTATGCATGCGCTGATCGGGGCTTACGAGGCAGAAGGATATACCTGGGTCAATGAGCTTTGCCAAGTATTATCTGAAAATGTTGATTATGCAGTGAATCATATCCGTGACTACTACAGAGGAATTGAAGTAAGTAAGCCGCAGGGAACTTATATGTTGTTCCTGGACTGCGAAGACTGGTGTGAGGAAAATTATAAGTCACTGGATGAGCTGTTAAAAGCAGGATGGGACGTAGGCGTTGCTTGGCAGGACGGAAGACCGTTCCACCAGAAATATGGAATCCGTATGAATCTTGCATTACCGCTTGGCAGAGTAAAAGAAGCATTCGAGCGTCTGGATGAGTACGTATTTCATGTGTAAATATCTGGAAAATATACAGAAATAAAAAGTATAATGCTGTAGATTCCAAAGGAAAATACAGCATTTATTAAGAATGAGAGAAGTGAGAAAATTTGGATAATATAATTGTATCGTTTAATGTAATTGCACCGGTATTTTTTCTTATGGTATTAGGATATTTTCTGGTCAATTATACATCTCTGGCGGACGGAAAGCTTACAAAACAGGCAAATGCCATTGTGTTTAAGATATTTTTACCATGTATGTTATTCTACAATGTCTACCAGAGTGATATCGGTTCTGAGATACATAGCAGGATCAGGCTGTGCATCTGGGCAGCAGGGGGACTTCTGATACTGTTCGTATTGTTGTGTCTGATCGTTCCAAGGATCGTAACACAGGAAAATCAACAGGGTGTAGTTATCCAGGGAATTTTCCGGAGCAATTATGTGATCTTCGGAGTTGCAGTCGTACAGAATATGTATGGACCGAAAAGTACGACGACAGCGGCAATTTTAAGTGCCATCCTGGTACCGATGTATAATTTCCTTGCAGTAGTCGTGCTGTCAATCTTCGGTGAAAAAGGGAAAATGACTGGAAAAAGATCATTCTGGATATTATAAAGAATCCACTGATCATATCTTCGGTATTAGGGATTATATTTTCACTTCTTGGGATCAGACTTCCGACAGCTGTCGATACAACGGTTCAGGATCTGGCCAAATTATCAACACCGATTGCGTTTATGATTCTGGGTGGTGATCTGGACTTTTCAAAAGTAAAAGGAAACTTAAAAACAGCATTTGTGGTATTGACGATCAAGCTGGTAATCTTGCCGCTTATCATGATTCCGATGGTGGTTATGATGGGTTACCGGGATGCGGACCTGTTGTCCGGGGTGCTGGCATATCAGACGCCGGTTGCAGTATCCAGCTATATCATGGCGCAGCAGGCGGGAGCGGATGGACAGCTTGCCGGGCAGCTGGTTGTGTTCTCATCGGTGCTTTCGATATTTACGTTGTTTGTGACGATATTCATATTGCGGACGATGGGGCTCCTTGCGGTTTAGTACCATAAAAGTAATCACTCTCTTTCAAAAAAATCTTCCTGAAAAGTTGATTTACCAGGTTAATAGGAATAGAATTATAAAATGAGTATTTCTAAAGACAAGGACGTTACAACATGGAGAGAGATTTAACAACAGGAAGTGTATTTAAGACAGTCATTTATTTTTCACTGCCATATCTGTTATCGTACTTTTTACAGACGTTATATGGTATGGCAGATTTATTTATTGTCGGTCAGTTTGGCGGGGTCAGCAGTACGACGGCGGTATCGATCGGAAGCCAGATCATGCATATGCTGACAGTTATGATTGTAGGGCTTGCGATGGGAGCGACGGTTATGATCGGGCGCTGCATCGGTGCAAAAGATTATAAGAAAGCATCGGAGACAATTGGAAACACGGCAACGATGTTCATGGGAATTGCGATCATACTTATGATCGTATTACTGGCGGCAGTCAGACCGATCGTCAGTGTGATGTCGACACCGGCCGAGGCAGTAGAAGGAACGATCCGTTATCTGACAATCTGCTTTATCGGGATTCCTTTTATTACAGCTTATAATATTATCAGTGCAATCTTCCGTGGAATCGGTGATTCCAAAAGTCCAATGTACTTTATTGCAGTAGCATGCGCAGCGAATATCGGTCTGGATTATCTGTTCATCGGAGTCATGGGACTGGATGCGGCCGGAGCAGCACTTGGAACGACCATCGCACAGGCAGTCAGTGTCATTGTTTCACTTACCGTGGTCATAAAAAAGGGCACAGGGATCAAATTAAGAAAATCGGATCTTCGTCCGAAGAAACATACGATGAAAACATATTGAAAGTCGGTGTGCCGGTTGCACTGCAGGATGGATTTATCCAGATATCGTTTATTGCAATCACAATATTTGCCAACCAGCGTGGATTAAATGATGCGGCGGCGGTAGGTATTGTGGAAAAGATCATAGGGATTCTGTTCCTGGTACCGTCTTCTATGTTGTCAACGATATCGGCACTGGCATCGCAGAATATTGGTGCAGGCAAGCATGATCGTGCACGCCTGACATTGCGGTATGTATTATGTATGACAGTAGGATATGGATTAGTTGCGGCAACGATTGTGCAGTTTGTATCTGTTCCGTTTGTTGGACTATTCACGAATGACGGGGCAGTACAGATACTTGGAGGACAGTATTTACGAAGTTATGCATGGGACTGCGTATTTGCAGGAGTACATTTCTGCTTAAGCGGATATTTTTATGCATATGGCTTGTCTATCGTATCATTTGTCCACAATTCCATATCTATCGTATGTGCCAGAATTCCATTGTCTTATTATGCGGCAACGCATTTCCGGATACATTATTTCCGATGGGATGTGCGGCACCGGCAGGATCGATCATCTCAATCATTATCTGTGTTGGCGTACTGATATGGATGAATAAACACACGGAAAAATAATATGGAAAGAACGTAGTGATCGGAGAGAAAATATATGACGATCGGAATTATAGAAGACGACACATTATTACATCAGGCACTCAAAACAGCACTGCAAAACGCAGGCTATCAGACCGTATCCGCATATACAAAACGAGAGGCTCTTACTACAATTACAGGCAGTGAGAGCCTTCTTCTCATTGACATTGGACTTCCGGACGGCAATGGACTTGCATGTTACAAAAAGATCCGGGAAAAGGCAGAGATACCGGCCATTTTCCTGACAGCAAGAGACGAAGAAACGGATATGTTGACAGCATTTGACACAGGAGCAGACGATTATGTGGTAAAACCATTTTCCATGAAAGTGCTTCTAAAGCGCATAGAGGCAGTGATCGGACGGAACAACAGAGAAAAACAACTGGCATGCGGAGAAATAATATTATTTCCTGATAAGAAGCAAGTATACAAGAACGAAAAGGAAATTATCCTTACAGCCAGAGAATATCAGTTACTGGAATATCTGATGTACAATCAGGGAAATGTACTGACGAAAGAAAATATCCTGGAATATGTATGGGGACTGGATGGCCAGTTTGTAGTGGATAATACCGTCAGTGTTACGATCAACCGGCTGCGGAAAAAGATAGAAACAGATGCAGGATCACCGATATATCTGAAAAATGTATTTGGATTGGGATACAAGCTGGAGTGCGTCTGAAAAGTAATGGCAGATACAAAAAGGAAGAGAAAAGAATGAATATCATAATAATCGTAGTGGCAGTAACGGCAGGAGTAATTCTGGGTGGAACTGCATATATGTTTATCAGGGAAAATGCAGACAGAAAGAACTTAAGTTATTGGCAGAATGTATGGAAAAGATATTGCGAGAGGAAAAGATCCGGGAAACAAAAGCAGGAGAAGAGACATTATATGCAAGACTGGAATCCAGACTGGTAAGGATCCAGGAAATGTTAAATGGACGGACAGAAGCTGCGGAGAAGAGTAAAGATGAGATCCAGAAGCTGATTTCAGAGATTGCACACCAGATGCGGACACCCCTTGCCAATATCAGGACATATCAGGAATTATTAGAGGAAGAATGGAGTAAAACCGGGACAAAGACGGATGAAAATGTGGATAACTATCTAAATGCAATGAGATCCGGAGAACAACAACTGGAATTCCTGACAGAAGGATTCGTGAAGATGTCCAGACTTGAGCAGAATATGATTCAGATACGGAAAGAAGAGACAGATCTGTTAAAGACCGTGAGAAACTGTCTTGGAAGAATTCAAAAGCAGGCAGAAGAAAAACGGATTGCATTCCGAATAGAGCTGCCGCAGGAAGTCAACTGTCCGCATGATGCCAACTGGCTCGGAGAAGCAATCGATAATATTCTGGATAATGCCGTGAAATACAGTCAGATTGGCGGAACCATAGAAATGATAGTCCAGAAGAATGAAATGTGTGCAAAGATTCTTGTAAAAGACAACGGACTTGGAATTGAAAAAGGAGAAGAGCATAAGGTATTCCAGAGATTCTACAGAGGCAAGAACGTGACGACACAGAAAGGCTATGGAATCGGGCTTTATCTGGCGAGAAAAATTATCGGCCTTCATGGCGGATTTATGATTGCAAAAACAGATATTCGGAAAAAGGTCTGATGATCGAGATAAATCTTCCAGTCTGTTAGAAGTTTGTTAGATTTGTCCTGTATGCTGTATGAGACAAGTGAAAGTTACGATACGAAACGGACACAATTATAAGCAAGGAGAAAAAATCTTATGGAAATGATAAAAGCAGCAGGATTAAAGAAATATTATGTGACAGATAATTACGAATCCATGCGCTGGACGGAGTGAGTCTGTCCGTAGAAGAAGGGGAATTCCTGCAATCATCGGTACATCAGGAAGCGGGAAGACGACATTACTTCAGATCCTGGGCGGCCTGGATGAACCCACTGCAGGTGGCGTCTGGATACGCGGCAACAGTCTGAAAGATATGACGGAAGATGAACGCACGATATTCAGGAGAAGGAATATCGGATTCGTATTTCAACAGTATAATCTGATCCCTGTTATCAATGTATATGAGAATATCGTACTTCCGCTCAGACTGGATGGTGCAGAGATTGATGAAAAATTGCTGGAAGATATTGTCAGAACGTTAAAGATTGGAGAAAAGTTAGAGAATCTCCCGGAAGAACTGTCCGGCGGACAACAACAACGAGTGGCAATTGCAAGGGCGTTAATGGTAAAGCCGGCAGTACTTTGTGTGACGAGCCAACAGGAAATCTGGACTCTGTCACAAGTATGGAAGTAATTTCATTGTTGAAGACTTGTGCAGCAAGATTCCACCAGACGGTGATTGTTGTGACCCATCAGGAAGCGATCGCACAGATGGCAGACCGTATCCTGCGCGTAGAAGACGGGAAATTATACAATGCGGAGGTGTAATGAAATGAATGGATTTACACCGAACAATAATACGAACGTGATCCGGCTGCTTTCGGAAGCTATCAGAAAATGTAATAAAAGCAGAAACCGGATTCTTATGGGAGCAGTCGTTTTATGTATTCTTACACTGACATTTGTCTTTGGAACGGCTTACGGAAAAATAAATGCAGAATATACGAAAAATATTCGGATGGATGGAACAACGGCATCCACTTACATAGAAGAGGGAACAAAGCAGCAATATGAAAAAGCACGTTCCTTAGGATATGTAAGAGAAACCGGAAGAAGAATGAAAATGGGTGAAGCCACAGAATCCGGAAAGAAAGAATCTATCTGTTCCATACAAGTGCTGGATCAGACTGCATGGGAAAAGATGATGAAGCCCGCCTATACCGGTGTCCATGGAACCTATCCCAAAAAGCAGCAGGAAATCATGCTTCCGGTAAAGACATTAAAAAAGCTTGGAATTGATAATCCGAAAAGAGGGATGAAGATAGCACTTGATATATCGATCAGCTTTTTCAGACAGAAAAAGAAGAGTTCAAATTATCAGGCTGGTACAGTGCTTATACAGAAGATAATGGAAGAAGCAAAGCAATCGGATATGTGTCAGAAAAGAAACTGAAGGACTGGGGGTATGATATCGAAGAAGGTTCGGATATTCTGATCTGTCAGTCGAATGCCATGGACTGGAAGGATACAGAAGAAAAATTATACGAAGATGTACCGATGAAAGACAATTCCCAACAGATCATTGCGACAGATACGGCGAAGAATCGGGCCGTAAAAGAGATGACGGGAAGTTACGGGATGGCAGTAGTAGAGGCCGTTGTGATTATCTGCAGAATATTCTTACTTGTCTACAATGTGATGCAGATATCCATGTCGGGCGATATCCGGCAGATGGCGCTGCTTCATACGATCGGTACAACGAAAAAGCAGATCCGTAAGATCTATATCCGGCAGATCATGCGGACGATAGTGCCCGGATGTATTACAGGGACAGTTTTGTCGGTTCTGCTGCTGCGATATCTGATACCGGAACTAGTGGGAAGGCAGTATCTGAATGGGTATGGAGGAGCGGAAGAACTGCAGATTTTTCGGATGGAAATCTTGTTGTTATCGGTAGCCTTCACGTTACTGGTAATTCTGGGTGCATCGGAACAGGTGATCAGGCAGACGGTAAACAGAACATGTATAGAGGGAATGCATTACACGGAGCAGACCGGAAGAAAGAAAAGGCATCGTAGAAGGACAGACCTGGGAAAAGGCACTTTTAATAAGAAAAAAAGAAGCGAAACACAGGAACTGTGCTTTATGGCGTGGAAAAACGTCACAAGATACCGGCAGAGATTTGTCATCACAGTCATTTCAATGTTCCTTGGAATAGAAATGTTCCTGATCGTTATGGTGATCACAACTGGAAGTGATTATGCGAATATCATTAATCAGAGACCGGATTTCCTGATCGCAGGGGAATTCAGTGAGTTTGCACAAAAAGAGGGAAGCGGGACAGAATATCAGACACAGTCGCCGGATCAAGATCCACTGAAATCAGAAGGAGATAGTTTCGAACTCTTATATGACAATGAATATGATGAATTTTCACCGATATCCGAAAAGGTGCGGAACCGCTTGTGGAATCTTGACGGTGTGAAGAAAAAGAAATCTTATATAACCGAAGGAGCCTATATGCTTTCCAGTATATCCAGAGATGGAGTACGTCCACTGGAAAAGGATACTTATCTGGGAAAAAATGTGGAATATGCAGAAGAAAGCAGTACTGATTATGAATCTGGGGCAAAGATGATCGAAGGACTGGATGCCGATACTGTTCAGATTGTCAGTGAAAATGAATTAAAAGCATTAAAAACTTATGTAGAGAAAAACAAGTTAAAAGTTGATATGGACAGTCTGGAAAACGGAACAGGGGTAATGATCATCCATGATCATAAGTTGTCACAAAAGCAGGGAAGACAGGCAGAAAAAGCAGTGGGAGAAACGGTATGTTTATCTCCTTTAAAGAATAAAGAAACGTGTATCCGGTGGAATTCCATGACGGACAAAGAAAGAGACAAGGAAGATGAGATAATAAAAGCAGAAACGCCGTCTACAGAATATACGTTAAGCGGCTATCTGGATAATCAGGCAGATGACTTCCCGGAGATCCACCAGACCTGGCATGGTGCAGAAGGAGATATCTATTATCTGGTCAGTGAAAAAATATATATTGAAACGCAAAATTCGATTCTTGATGCTGTGTTGAACGTGAAAATTTTTCAGGCAAGAGAAAAGCAGATGGATATGGTTTGTTATGTAGTAGGTGATTTGTCTGAAATAGATGGAATGGAGATGGGAAGTATTTTGTTTAATTTGCTGGATAATGCTATTGAGGCAACACGACAGAATAAAAAAGTGGAAAAGAAAATCATTTGTAATATTAATAAAGAAGAAGGAGCGACCGAAATATTCATAAAAAATAGTATTGATCAGTCAGTACTATGGAAAACAGTGATTTGCGTACAAGCAAAGCGAATAAAGCATTACATGGAATAGGGCAGCAGATTGTGAGAAGTCTTGTGGAAAGATGGAGGGAATGATTGACTTTTATGAAGAAGACAAGATGTTCTGCGTTCATATATATTTGCCAGAGTAGGGGAAGAAATTATGTTACATATATCAATTTGTGATGATGAGAGAATTGCTGTGGAAAAGATGCAGCGAATTGTGGAAAATGTGTTGGAGCAGGAGC
>ENA-OQHA01001225-OQHA01001225.1-human-gut-metagenome-genome-assembly--contig:-NODE-1225-length-10264-cov-5.690046_pt1 | contig 10264 bp, 9 predicted proteins | sample MGYA00242558_ERZ504707 | MGnify/ENA primary metagenome ERZ504707 (study PRJEB26092, sample SAMD00036197) | human gut metagenome | host: Homo sapiens | study: EMG produced TPA metagenomics assembly of... | reverse complement strand
AGGCCGGTCAGGTCCTCGGTAACCGGGGTCGACGGACGGGATCGGACCGCCGAGCGCGTAGTCGACGTTGCTCGGAGGCGATGATCTCCTTGTGATTGATGGCGTAGCGGATGGCCTGGCGGACGCGCTTGTCCTTGAGTTTGGCGTTCGTGCAGTTGAAGGCGAGGACGAACTTGTCGCTGCCGTCGGCCGCGGACACCCGATATGTGTTGGTATCGAGCGATTTGGCGAGCGTGGCGTTCACAGGAGAAAGCACGTCGACGTCACCCCCTTTGAGCGCATTGACGGCCGCGTTGTCATCGGTGATGAATTTGAGCACCACATGTTCGGTGGCGGGTTTGTGCGCGCTGCCCCAATATTTCGGATTGGCTTTGAGCACCATCTTGCTGGCCGGGTCGAAGGATTCGACGGTATACGGACCGGAACCGACGGCTCGGTCTTCGCGTTATACGTGGCGTTCTTATCGAACACCAATCCCGGGCGTCCGGTCAGATACCACAGGAGATTGGAATCAGGGGCATCGAGCGTGAGCCTGACCGTGTCGGCATCGACGGCTTCGGCCTTATCGAGGCTTTCCACCTGGTTGGCGTTGTAGTACTGCTTCTCCTTGAGCTGGTTGATGGACCACGCCACGTCGTCGGCGTCGAGTTTGTCGCCATTGGAGAAACACATGTTGTTGTTGAGATGGAACGTGTAGGTCTTGCCGTCCTTGGAAATGTCCCAGGATTTCGCGAGGCCCGGCTGCACTTTGTTGTCGGAGTCGCGCGACAGCAGCGCTTCGTAGACGTTGCCGATCAGCACCTGTTCGATGGCCGATCCGGACTGGTGGCGGATGTCGAGGCTGACCGGGGCGAGTTTGAGCCCGATGGTGACGGTGTCGGCTTTAGTTACGCCGGAAGTGTTCGCGTCATCGTTTTTGCCGCGCGTCACTGCAATGGCGACGATCACCGCGACGGCGGCGATGACGGCGATCAACGCGATAAGCCACTTCTTCGGGCCTTGCGATTTCGCGCCGTTCGACGATTTCGCACGCGCGTTCAGCGTGGCGTCGGTGCTTGCCGTGGACTGCGGCTGCTGTTCGTTCTCCTGTTTGGTTGCGTCGGCTTCGCCGTGCGCACCGGTAGGTGACGACATGGGATTTCTCCTCTTCGTATCTTCGATTATGTGTTGTGATTGCGGTTGACCGCCTGCGTGAGGTCGATCACCACGGCCTGATTCTACCGTCCGCCATACCCGCGGCCCGTTCGGATTCGCCCGCAAAGCGCGCGGAGCTTCGGCCCGGTTATATACTTGACGCAGTCGCGGCAGGTCACAACGAGAAGGACGGTTGATCCATGGCGCATATTCTTTTGGGGGTCACCGGCAGCATCGCCGCGTTCAAGGCCTGCCATCTCGCCTCCGATTGGAGCAAGCAGGGGCATGAGGTGCGTGTGGTGATGACCGCCGCCGCACAGGAGTTCGTCACTCCCCTGACGTTCAGTTCCCTCACCCACACGCCGACACGCACGTCCATGTTCGCCGCCGGACATCGTCCCGGCGCCACGGCCGACGTGACGCCCGGACCGGATGGTCCGCTGCAGATCAGCCACGTGGCCGACGCGAAGTGGGCGGATCTGCTGGCAGTCGCTCCGGCGAGCGCCGATATCATCGCGAAAATCGCCTGCGGCATCGCCGATGACCAGCTGACCAGCACCATACTCGCGTACGACAAGGGACCGAAGGTCCTGTGCCCCGCCATGAACGTGCATATGTATGAAAACGCCGTGACGCAACGCAATCTCAATACCTGCCGTGAGCTCGGTTGGACGATTGTGGAGCCGGAAAGCGGCATGCTGGCCTGCGGCGACGCCGGCAAGGGACGTATGGAGGAGCCGGCACGCATCGAAACGGCGGTGAAAGCGCTGCTGCTTGCGAATCGTCCGGACGGCGAGCTGCCGCTTAAGGGACTTGCCGTGCTCGTCACCGCCGGCCCGACGCAGGAGCCGCTTGATCCGGTGCGGTTCCTCACCAACCATTCCACCGGCAAGATGGGGTACGCTCTGGCCGAACAGGCACGCGATCTGGGCGCGCAGGTGACGCTTGTATCCGGTCCGGTGGCGTTGGACGCCCCGTATGGCGTGGATGTGGTCGATGTCACGACCGCACGGGATATGTTCGATGTGGTGACGAGCCGTTTCTCGGACACGGACATCACCGTCATGGCCGCGGCCGTCGGCGATTTCCGTCCGGTCGAGCAGGCCCGGGACAAGATCAAGAAGAACGGGCGCAGCGGCATCGAGCTCGAGCTCACGTCGAATCCGGACATTCTGGCTTGGGCCGGCGAGCATAAGCGGCCGGACCAGACATTGTGCGGATTCGCCATGGAGACGCGCGACCTTGAGGCCAACGCGGCGAAGAAGCTTAACGGCAAGCATTGCGACATGCTGGTGCCAACAATCTGCGCACCCCCGGCGCCGTTTCGCAGCGGACACGAACGTGGTGACGGTGCTGACGCCGGGCGAAACCGCAGACAGGCCAAGCATCGAACGGTGGAGCAAGATGGGCAAGGACGCACTTGCGAAACGTATTCTTGTCAAGCTCGCAGCCATGCGTGCGGACGGCGAACGGCGCTAACCGCAGCATTTTCGAATCGCAATAACCGTATCAATCGCAATAATCGCAATATTTCAACGGAACTTCCGCAAAACGCGAAGGAGAACGCAACATGCTTCTGATGGCTGTGGATATCGGCAACACGAACGTCGTGATCGGTTTCATCGACGATGGGCGCATCGCGGGCACGTACCGCATCACCACGAAGGCGAACCACACGTCCGACGAATACGGCTGATGATCACGCAGTTCCTGGCTTTGAGCGGCTACAAGCCGGCGGATGTCGATGATGTGATCATTTCGTCCGTGGTGCCGAAGGTCATGCATTCGTTCCGTGCGAGCATCGTGAAGTTCCTCGACATCGATCCGATGATCGTGGGACCGGGCATCAAAACGGGACTCAACATCCGCATGGACAATCCGCAGAACATGGGCGCGGACTGCATCGCCGACTGCGCGGGCGCGTATTACGAGTATGGCGGGCCGATTCTGGTGGCTGATTTCGGCACGGCCACCACGTTCAACTACGTCACCGCGGACGCGTCGGTGATTTCCGGACTGATCACCACCGGTATCCGCACCGCCGCGGCCGCACTGTGGGAAGGGACGGCGCAGCTGCCGGAAGTGGAGATCACCCGTCCGAAGTCGATTCTGGCGAAGTCCACGAAACCGGCCATGCAGGCGGGCCTGTACTACAACTTCCTCGGCGGCATCGAACGCACGATCGCGCAGTTCCATAAGGAGATCGACGAGGATTTCCGTGTGGTGGCGACGGGCGGATTGAGCCGCGTGTTCGCCGACGACACGAACATGATCGACATTTACGATCCGGACCTGATTTTCAAGGGCATGCGGCACATCTACGACCGCAACGTCCGCTGATTCAAGAGCCAGCGACGGGAACCGGCGATCATAGCCCGGCAATCTGAAAACCGACGGCCTGCGGATAATGCGCTATCCGCAGGCGTAATCGATTAAACCAATTACACAGACGCTATTGGATGGTGAAGCCCTGGTTGGCTCCGTATTCTTTCAGGTCCTTCTGCCATAGGGCTATGCCGCCCTTAAGTTTGATGCGGTCGGACGATTCGGTGTTCTTCAACGCATCGCCGATGTTGGAGGTGTCGGAGACCTGACCGCCTGCGGCGATGATGTTGAGCCTGTTCTGCTCTTTGCGCAGCAGGCTCGACCATTTGTAGGCCTTGCCCACCGTGGACCGGAAGTCGCTGCGCGCATACACTTCGAACGGCAGATACTGGTATCCGGTCGACACGTTCTCCGCGGCCTGGGACAGCACGCGGTTGTATTCCTGCCCGCCGAAATAGGGCACTTCGATGCCACGGTCGTCGGTCACCGTGGTCTTGCTGAGGAATTTCGAGTCGGATAGGGTGTTTTTGTCGGCTGGGAACGCGCCGCCATCCACGCGGGTTGTGATGCCTTTGGCATTGTGGCAGGCGTATTCGATGAAACGGTATGAGGCTTCGGGTTTGCGGGAACGTTGCAGCACGGCAAGGGCCGAACCGCCGTTTTCCGATGTGGTGGCCTTGCGTCGGGCGTCGGCATCTGGGCCACGCGCCACAGGCCGGCCGCGCCGGGAATGTCGGACATGAGCAGCGAAGGCAGCCATGCGCCGGAGAACAGCGAGGCGACTTTGCCTTGTCCCACGGCCGATTTCCATCGATCCGACCATGACGTGAGGTTTGTTGCCACCAAACCCTCATCGATCATCTTCTGCCAGAATTCGGTGAATTCGCGGGTGCCTTTATCTTCGGTGAGTCTGATGGTCACGTTCTTGCCATCGTTGGACGTGGAGAACGGGCGTCCGCCGCGAGCCAGATCATCGTGTCGTAGAAGCTGGCGTCGCCGGAATCGGCGGTGATGTACACGCCGATTTTCTTGAGTTTTTTGGCGGCCTCGTAGTAGTCGTCCCATGTGCGGATCTTGGACGCGTCCACGCCAACCTGTTCGAACACGCTGTTGTTATAGAAGAAGGCCATCGGGCCGGAGTCCATGGGAAGCCCGTACACCCGTCCGTTGAGCTGCACCGACGCCCAGGTGCCGGGCGTGTAGAAATCGGCATAGCCTTCGGTTCTGCCGGTGATGGGCACGAGCTGGCTGCTGACCGCGTACTGGCGCAATGCGTAATATTCCAGCTGCACCACGTCGGGAATGCCGTAACCGTCTTGGATGGCGTTGTTGAGTTTGTCGTAACCGCTGGTGTTCTTCCAAACCACGCGGATGTCGGGATTGTCTTTTTCGAAGCCGGCGATGACCTGTTTCATGCTCGCTCCCACGACCATACGGTGATCTGTGTGCGTGTGTCCGTATTGGCCCCGCATGCGGCGGCGCTGGCCGCCATGACGCCCGCGCAGCAGATGGCGATGAGCTGCTTCACCAGTTTCGCCGATTTCAGCACCACGCCCACGGACCTCCGTTTTGTATTTCGCCTGCGATTACCACCATAAGATTATACGGGTCATGCGGAAGCCACGCACAAGCCTGGAAAGGCTCCCCATATCCACCCAAATACGCCGAATGCGGAAGAACCGCTCCGGAAGCGAACTTCCAAAGCGGTTCCCTGCGATATCGCATCGGCGGCTAAGCCGGTACGCAATCAAGCTTCGATGCCGAGCTTGGCGCGTTCCTTCTTGGAATACATGAAGGCCGGCAGCTGACGGCCCTGCTTGAGCCAGGCATGGTATTCGGCGGTGGCCGCGAACTCCACATCGGACGCGGAGTTCAGGCAGGTTTCCACGGAATCCTGGATGACGCCGATGATGAAGCCAACGCCCACCACCTGCATGGCGATGTCGTTGCTGATGCCGAACAGCGAGCAGGCCATCGGGATGAGCAGCAGCGAGCGCCTGCCACGCCGGACGCGCCGCATGCGCCGAGCGCTGAGACCACGGACAGCAGGATGGCCGCCGGCAGGGAGATCTGGATGCCGAGCGTGTTGGCGGCAGCATGGCCATGATGGTGATGGTGATGGCCGCGCCGTTCATGTTGATGGTGGCGCCCAGCGGAATGGACACGGAGTACATGTCCTTGTCAAGCCCGAGCTTCTCGCACAGCTGCATGTTGACGGGGATGTTCGCAGCGGAGGAGCGGGTGAAGAACGCGGTCAGACCGGATTCCTTGAAGCAGCGGTAGACCAGCGGGTACGGGTTGCGGCGCAGGAAGATGAAGATGACGAGCGGGCCGAACACGAGCACCATGAGCAGCATGGTGCCGACGAGCAGGAGCAGCAGGCTGCCGTACTTGGTGAATGCGGACAGGCCGTTGTCGGCCACGTTGGTGAACACGAGGCCCATGATGCCGAACGGGGCGAGGTTGATGACCCAGCGGATCACCTGGGACACGGCGTCGGCCACGTTGGCCATGAACGCTTTGGAGCTTTCGTTGGCGATGGACTTCATGGCGAGTCCGAACAGGCAGGCCCACATCAGGATGCAGATGTAGTTGCCATCGATGATGGCCTGGATCGGATTGGCCACGATGTTGGTCAGCAGCGTCTGGATGACTTCGGAAAGGCCTTGCGGCACCACGTCGGCTTTGGCGGCCTTGCCCAAGGATAGGGTCTGCGGGAATAGACGGGAGGTCAGCACGGCCACGACCGCTGCCAGGAACGTGGTGAACAGGTACAGGAACAGCACGGTGCCGAAACGGCGGTCGAGTTTCGACGTGCCCTGCGCAAGGGCGCTGGCCACCAGTACGAACACCAGAATCGGTGCCGCGGCCTTCAACGCGGCCACGAACAGGGTGCCGAATTCGCCGATCCAAGTCACGTGGGGCATGGTCAATGCCAGCACGGTGCCGATGATCAGGCCGACGATGATACGGACGATCAGCGATGCGCCGTTGTAGATGTCGGCGACGCCGCGGACGGCTTTCGAGATTTTACCCATGGTTCTCTCTTACTCTCGTGATGCCGGAAACGCTCCGGCAAGTCAACAGAACGCCATGATAATCGGGCGTGTCGGGCGAGATAGGGGAATGTCCAAAATCGTGGGTTTCTATAAGCCCGCGCTCAACGGCACGTGCGATACGAATCGACGTGGCTCGCCGTTGAGCGGGTCATCGAATCGCAGTTCGCGCGCCACCAATTCCAAGGGTTGCGAGAAGTCGTCGTACGCGCGCTGCACGATGTCCGGGTAGAAATCGTCGCCCAATATCGCCAGTCCGAGCGAATTCATATGCACGCGCAACTGGTGCGTCTTGCCGGTTTTCGGATGCAGCGTGTAATTCACGTACGGTCTGCCGGCAACGAAGCGGATGCCGCTTCCCCGTTCGATCAGCGTTTCCGCGTTGGGCACGTCGGCGCTTTCGTACGCCTGCAATCGTCCGCGATCCTTGTTGATATGCGACCTGCGTACCAGCGGAAACGGCAGGTGCCGGTCGATGCGCACCGCCGTTCCATATCGCGGCCGCTGCGTCGGGGCGAGCGGTGCCAGGCATTCGTAGGTTTTGACGGTTTTGCGATTTTGGAACAGCATCTGGTACGCGCCTCGCGCAGACGGATTACGTACGAACACGACGACGCCTGCGGTCAGTCGGTCCAAACGGTGCGCCGGCGTGATGTTCGGCTCGTCGTACCGCTCGCACAACCGGACCAGCGCGGTTTCGCGATACCACATGCCGCGTGGCGTGGTGGCGAGGAAATGCGGCTTGTCGATGACGATGATGTTCTCGTCCTCGTACAGAACCTCATATTCGAAGGGAATATGAGGTTCCTCGAGCACGTACCGGTGCCTGCGTTCGTTACTCAACGGTGACGGACTTGGCGAGATTGCGCGGCTTGTCGACGTCGTAGTTCTTGAGCTTGGCCATGTCCATGGCGAACAGCTGCAGCGGCACCACGTCCACCAGCGGGCTCATCAGCGTCGGGCATGCGGGACGCCAGAAGACCACGTCGGCGTAACGTTCCACGTCCGGATCGTGTTCCTCGGCCACGGCGATGATGTAGGCGCCACGGGCCTTGACCTCTTCGATGCCGGAGATGACTTTGGAGTGCAGCACGTTGCGGCCGCGCGCCGGCGGCACGATGAATACGACCGGTTCGCCTTCGTCCACCAAAGCGATCGGACCATGTTTCAGTTCGCCCGCGGCGAAGCCTTCGGTGAACGTGTAGGCGATTTCCTTGAGCTTCAACGCACCTTCCATGGCCACCGGATAGCCCACATGGCGGCCGAGGAACAGGAACGATTTCGCATCCACCATCTGTTCGGCGGCTTCCTGCACGGTCTTGGTCTGAGTGTCGAGAATCCACTGGATCTTGCGGGGCATGTCCTTCAGAGATTCCAAAGTCTGGGCGATTTCGTCTCGATACATGGCACCCTTGACTTGGGCCAGATACAGGCCGAGCACGTATGCGGCGGTGATCTGCGCCACGAACGCCTTGGTGGAGGCGACCGCCACTTCCGGACCGGCGTGGGTGTAGAGCACCGCGTCGGATTCGCGTGGGATGGACGCGCCCTGCGTGTTGCAGATGGCCAATACCTTGGAGCCCTGTTCACGCGCGTGGCGCAACGCCATCAGCGTGTCCATGGTCTCGCCGGACTGCGAAATGGCCACCACCAACGTTCGGGGGGTGAGGATCGGGTCACGGTAGCGGAATTCGTGGGCGAGTTCCACTTCTACCGGAATGCGCACCCAATGCTCGATGGCGTATTTGGCCACCATGCCCGCATACGCGGCCGTGCCGCAGGCGATGACGATGATCTTGTCGATGGCTTTGAAATCATGCTCGTCGATGCGCACCTCATCGAGGTTGATGTTGCCGTTCTCGTCGAGACGCCCCAGCAGAGTGCGCTGCACGGCGGCCGGATCCTCATGGATCTCCTTGTCCATGAAGGAGTCCCAACCGCCCTTTTCGGCGGCGGACGCATCCCAGTCCACGGTGTAGGTCTTCGGATCGGGCACGATGTTGCCCATGAAGTCGGAGACGACGACCTTGTCTGCGGACACCATCACGGCCTGGTCCTGGTCGATTTCCATGGCGCGCTTGGTGTAGGCCACGAACGCGGCCACGTCGGAGCCGAGGAAGTTCTCGCCTTCGCCAAGACCGACACCAGCGGCGAATCGTGACGGGCGCCGACCACGATGTCCGGCTGGCGCACATCGGTGGCGAGGATGGTGAACGCGCCTTCCAGCATGCGTGCGAGACGGCGGACGCCTTGAACAGGTCAGGCTTGCCGGTCTCTTCGATGATCTTGTCGCTGATCTTGCCCAGCAGCTTCGCCGCGACCTCCGTATCGGTTTCGGAAACGAATGGTAGCCTTCCGTCTGCAGGTCGAGACGCAGCTGGGACGCGTTTTCGATGATGCCGTTGTGGATGATGGCCACTTTGCCGTCACGCGAGGTGTGCGGATGCGCGTTGGTGTCGTTCGGCACGCCGTTGGTGGCCCAACGGGTGTGGCCGATGCCCACGGTGGCTTCCGGCATCGGATCGCGTTCGATGTCCTGCACCAGGTTGGCGAGACGGCCGGCCTTCTTACGCACCGCCACATGGTCCATGCCGGGCGCGGTCAACGCCACGCCGGCCGAATCATATCCACGGTATTCCAATCGCTGAAGACCCTGGAGGCAGACCTCCAAGGGTTTGCCGCACGCGGTCCGAACATTTCCTGCATATCCTACGATTCCACACATAGCTCCTTAGCCTATCGGGTAAGGATGTCAATCATGAAACCAAGCCGCGCGTCCTTACAAATCTTTGCCATATATGCGAAATCCCACTCCCCCAGGGAAATCGTGCGAACCAGTGGCGCACGCAACGCGCCCATCGTCGACAGCAAAAAGAAAACCCAACCCACCGGACGTCTGCGGACGCTTGACGTCAGTGGACTGGAATTTACGGCAGTACGACAGCCTTACTTGCTACAGGACGTGCTGCAAGAAGTCCTTAAACCTCGACTCCTTCGGATGGTCGATGATCTCCGGTCCGCCCTGTTCGACGACCACGCCACCGTCCATGAAGACGATCTGGTCGGCGACCTCGCGCGCGAAGCCGATCTCATGGGTGACGACCACCATGGTCATGCCTTCCTTGGCGAGGTCGAGCATGACGTTGAGCACTTCGCCGACGAGTTCCGGATCGAGCGCGGATGTCGGTTCGTCGAACAGCATGATCTCCGGCTTCATGGCAAGCGCGCGGGCGATGGCCACGCGCTGCTGCTGGCCGCCGGACAGCTGTGCCGGATAGTAGTCGAGACGCTCCCCCATGCCGACGCGGTTCAGCTCCTGAATGGCGAGTTCGCGGGCTTCCTTCTTGTCCATGTGCTTGACGTGGACCGGAGCCTCCATGACGTTTTCAAGAGCCGTCATGTGCGGGAACAGGTTGAAGCGCTGGAACACCATGCCGAGTTTGGAACGCTGTTCGGCCACTTCCTTGTCGTTCAGGGTCTGCAGCACACGTTCGCCGCCCTTGTCGACGTACTTGTAGCCGATCATTTCGCCGTCGACGTCGATTTCGCCGCCGGTCAGGGTTTCCAGCTGGTTGATCAGACGCAGGAACGTGGATTTGCCGGAACCGGACGGTCCGAGAATCACGGTGACGGTGCCGGGCATGACGGTCATGTCGATGCCTTTGAGCACGTGCAGGTTGCCGAAGGCCTTGTGCACCTGGGTCGCCTTGACGGCGGGAACGATTTCGTTGGTTGTGATTTCGCTCATG
>ENA-OQHA01001224-OQHA01001224.1-human-gut-metagenome-genome-assembly--contig:-NODE-1224-length-10267-cov-2.576726_pt1 | contig 10267 bp, 16 predicted proteins | sample MGYA00242558_ERZ504707 | MGnify/ENA primary metagenome ERZ504707 (study PRJEB26092, sample SAMD00036197) | human gut metagenome | host: Homo sapiens | study: EMG produced TPA metagenomics assembly of... | reverse complement strand
ACCTTTCGCGCGTTCATCATGTGGTGCGGGTGATGGGCAGCGTCCTGCGTGATGCGATGTGTGGTCAGGTCGGCTTCGAATCGGCGCAATGCTCGTAGTACGGCTCCGATGCGGGAGCTGCCCGACATGCTTCCACGGTAGGAATTTCTTCGGCCCGTAGGCCCTGTCCCATGCCTCTATCTCCGATTCCCATGACAGTTCGTCGCGGAAGCCGGGGTCGCAGTAGGCGCGTTCGATTTTGTAGCGGTCGTTGAGTTCCGCCCATGCTGCGGATACCTCGCGCGGGGGATGCGCCCGCCCCACTGCTTCGGGTTCCAGATGGTCGCACGCCGGTCGGGCCGTATCGGGGAGTGAATATCAGCGTCGAGGGTCTCCATCTTGATGCATGTCCAGTCGTCGTTCTCCGAACCGTCGAAGCCCGCGCATACGCGCGTGCCTTTTGGCGGGTTCGGCAACCAGAGTTCATGCGCCGGCATAGCAGCTCTCCCACAGTCCGTCTTCGAGCCATGCGCCGCCGCCCTGCACCAGACGGTTCCCGAAGAACCGTTCCGCCTGGGTCGGGTCGGTCTTCATCAGCGCCTTGGCTTCCGATTCGATGGAGTTCAGGTCGACCCACGGGGAGCCGCGATACACGTATTCGAGCATCTTCAAGCGTTCGGATTTCAGATTGAAGTCCAACGGCCGGCCGTCGCGGTGACGCAATGATTTCGCGAGATCGGGGTTCCGGTAGAACACGAACACGTCGTCCTCGGCGTTCTCGAACACCTGCTGCGCGTAACTGTCCTCGCCCGGATCCCATGCGTTCGTCCACGCATGTGTGCGGCCGCCCATGCCGGCGGCTCCTCGGCGCTGCGTGGTGGCGACCGCTATCATGCCGTTCGATTTCGTGTACAGGCCGGCCTCGTCCTGTTCGGCGTCCGTGATCGGATTGCCCAGACGGGATTTCGCCGAGGCGGTGACCACGTCGATGCGATCCAAGTCCAAGGCGTCGGCCTCGCCTTCGCGCCCCGGCTGCAATATGCGGATGAAGGTGTCCCTCACGCGCATGAGCTCCTTGAGCGGGCCCAGCAGGATCGTCGCCACGAGAGGACGGTAGATGTTGCGTACCTGTTCCTCGGAGTTGGCGGTCAGCTGGATGAGCGGCGACGGATGCCGACGGCCTTTCGGCTCGCCCGGATTGTACGGCCACTCCCAGCCGCACGGGCAGCCGTTGTCGCGCACCGGTACACGTCGCCTTCCTGTGCCCAGCCATCGAAGATGGTGGGCCCGCAGCCCTCGGCGGCGGTGAAGAACGCCGTGCATGGCCCCTTGCCCCATTTCTGCGGTCCGACGGTCAACGTCATTCGATAGGTGAACGCCTGATTGAGCACCATCGGATTGTCGACGGTGACTTCCTCGGGCGGCACATATGGGGCGTCCTCGCGGATGCGCCAACGGTTCGCCGCCAGCCAGTACTGCCAGTCGGACAGCACCACCGGACGGCCTCGCAACGGGCCGTCAGGCTGCCGGCAGTGACGTTCGATCCACGCGCACACCAGATGCCCCAACGTGGGGAAGTCGATGAGCCATGAATCCTCGTCAGCCATTGCCGCTCATCCGACGCTGGTACACATGCTTCGTCTCGTCCATGGGAGAGCGTTCGGCGGCTGATTCCTGGTTCAGCTCCTTGGCCCTGCGGCGCGTGAACTCCGAATCGACTGGCTTCCGCTCGGCCTCCGCTTCGATTTTCCAGCCTAATGCCTGCAATCCGGCGGCGCTCATGCCGACGCGGTCGGAGATGCGCAGCAGCACGGTCAACGCCGTGGGTGCCGGCGCGATCTCGCATGCGGTGGAAAGCCGCGCGTACAACGCCAGTTCGTGAATCATCCACTTGAACTGGGGCAGATGCCAGGCGCGTGCCTGAGGCAGCTTCCACAGCCACTTCCACTTCTCCGCCTCAAGTTTGCGGACGCGCTCGTCATCGGCGGGCTCCAAGGGCCATTCCGGCGGCTTCATCCGGCACTCGGTGTTCGGCAGGCTCTGCAATGTGTATCCAAGTCTGCGGCTCTTCTCGCTGTTCGGGTCCTTGGCCGGCCCGGAGCGTACTCGTTTGCCTCCACTTGGCATGATGTTCACCTCTCGTCATGGCCTTGCGCCCTAGCGACAGATCGACGAGACGCCCTCGCGGCGGCCCGCCAGCGATGTTTGAACCCTGCGCACCCGACAGACAGCTCACCGGCGGTCCAAGCGGGGTGGTCGTCACCCCACCCCCCCCCTGGGGTGTTGCCGGCTGTTTTTGTCGTGATGCACAGTGTTCCTGTTTATTGTCTGGTGTTGAAGCCTGCTGGTCTTGTTTTGCCGGTTTTTACATCGTGGCATTGTTTGCATAGGCTCGTCCGAACTTCGGGTCGTTGGGGTTGAGTCGCATGTCGATGAGTTCGGTTCTTTCGTATGGGTAATGGTCTGCGATTGTGCTTGGATTGCCGCAGAGTCCGTGGTGTTTGCCGCAGCCTCCGCGTCCGGAGTCGCCGGGGCATGTGCAGTATGGGTCTCGTGCGAGCACTTGCCTGCGGAATGATTGGTGCCCCTTGGTGCCGTAGGGGTTATGGCCTCGGGTACGGGCGCGGTCCCGCTGGGCCCGAGCGCAGGCGTCGCATTTGCGTGCCGGCGTCTCGATGAGGTTCGGGCATCCGGGTGTCGAGCAGACTCGCCAGCTCATGTATGCCTCGCAGTCATTGTGTCCGTTGGCGTGTCTTGGTGTCCCCGGCTTGCATATCTATAGTTATTGTGTTACTATAGATATGTCAGCAGAAAGGAGGTCCGATGAATCCAAAGGATTGGTTCGATGTCATCAACGGCATCATCGCCAACGTCCTCGCCGCGATAGCCATAATCATCGCAATCAGACGAAGACCGAAGCACAAGAAGTAAAACAGGTTCCGGCTAACCCTACTAGCCGGAACTCCCCGCCAATCCTATCTCATCGGAAACACATCATGAGAACATCACTGATTTTCGGAATCGTGGCCCTGACGTTCGGAGCCATGGCCTTGGGCGGCGCGCTATCCGACAGCCCGATAGTATCTGGCGGCTTCGGTCTCGCGGCCGGAATCATGGGCCTTGCGGCCGGAATCATCAACGGCAAGGAAGGCAACAATGACGACTGAATACCTCGGCGTCAAACAGGTCGCCGAACGCCTCGGCATCACCAGCGGCGGCCTGCTCAACCTCAAACTCCCCGAACCCGACGCGACCATAGGCCGCACTCGGGGCTGGTTGCCTGAGACCATCGATGAATGGAACGCTCAACGTCCGGGACGTGGTGTCGGCGGAGGAAGGCCACGCAAAAACAAAGCATAGATACGCGAAAACCCAGCCACATGAGCTGGGTTTTTCGACACTAATCCACTGACATTATGCGTCACAGTTAGCTCTTTGTCAAGTCCGCCACTGATGACGAGCCGGTAGACGCTGCTGTATGAAATGCCTTGGGGCGTGACATCAAGCTTGCCTCGGGATTTCCACACGGTGAGCGTATGCCTTTTGACGGTGATTCCCGCGTCCGTGAACACCTTGGCTATCTCAGCCGCAGACCCGCGCTGGAATCATCCCAACACAACGTCTTGAGCCTACGCAGTTTAACCGTCTGCGCTCGCTGTTCCCTCCCGCAGACCGGGCATGTCACCCACTGGTCTGCTGCCCCAGCGGTGAGCATGGTCTCGCATAGTTCGCAGGTGCCGATTTCGCGGCGTTGCTCCGGCGGGTCCAGCGCAGCATCGACTTTGCGTGCGATGCCGTCAACGACGTGCATGTAGAAGCCCGCGTCCGCGAACGTGGCGAGCCTGGGGTGGCCTGCGCATGCGATGAGCGTGGCCTTCAGATCCTCGTTGCGTTTGTCTTTGCGCCAGTCCAAGGCGTCGATGCCGTCGAGGCAACGCCATAGTTCACGGGCCGTGGCGTCGAGCATGTCGATCAGGTCGAGCACGTCGAGCCTGATTGGAGTCGGGGGAGTGGCGGTCTGGATTCGCGTGGGCGAATGCCCGCCCGGATGCAGGGTCGCGTCCAACGAGTCATGCAACGGCGTGACGTCGCGCGCCAGTCGCAGGAGCGTGCCGGCGAAACGCAGTTCGCACGTCTCGCACAGTGAATATCCCCCTTCGGTTATCGTTTTGCAGTTCTGGCAGTTCACGTTGGCCCTTCCGGCTGGTCGGCTAGAATAATGTTTGCTTCTCATCGCCCTGGCCGACCATGGTTGGGGCTTTCTCGTATTTGAGCCGACTGTATGGCATGTTCCATATGCGTTTGAATTCGGCTATCTCCTGCTTCGACAGTTTCGGCCCGCCCCATGGCTTGCCTGGCGGGCGTTCCCGTTTCGGCGGTTTGAACGGTTTGACGCTTATCCGGGCGAGATGACACATGTGCATGGCCAGATACTGGCCGTCCGGTCTGATGCCTGCATCTCCGCAGGTGCTACGGAGCAGCGGGTGGCCGACGGAGGGAAGCCACGTGACGCGGGTCAACGGCCGGCCGAGGATTATCGCCACGGTCAGGTCGTCACCCGCCACACACCCGTAATCCCACGACTCCCACACGGTTTCCCGATCCTCGATGACGTACAGGCCGCACCCCTCGCAGACGGTGACAACGAGGGGACTCGTTTTCGGGATGAACGCGCGAAGCCATGCTGGTTTGCGTTCACGGGCGCGTGGCCTGCTCACTCCTCCATTGCCTTTCTTCTTGCCGCGTCGAACGCGATTCTGATGATGTTCTCCATCCACGCGCCGGGGAGCGTGATGAACTTTCGGGTTTCGGCCATGGCGGCGGCAATCTCCTCTTCGGTGATTCCGCGTGACGCTCCGGCCTTGTATCCTCGTCCCCACGCCCACTGCAGGTCACTGTCGATGTACGACGGGTCACGCTGCTTCTGCGCCTCGATTTCACTGCTGATGATGCTCATTCGTTTCCTCCGTTTCGTTGTTGATTGCCGTTTCGATTCGTATGCACAGGTCGAGCGCCTCCTGCCATCCGGCTGGTAGCCGATGACGAATGCCTCGGCCGGGCTGTCATTGCCGAGTCCTGCGTCGGCGAGCGCGTTGAGGGCCTGTTGGACGAGATCAATCGGTTCGGCCATGATTCGCCTTCCTGTGCTTATGTTCCTGTTTCCATACGGAGTGGTGCGAAAGGAACATTCCGAGAGTGCCAACCGGCTCCCAGAATTCGGTTCGTGGGTCGTAGCATCACCATTGGCTGCAGATTGGGCAACGGTAGTAGCAGCCGGGGCCGTGCGGGTCGCATCCTGCAAACGCAAGCAGCGGCACGCACATGGATATGGCAATGACCATATTTCCGAAGAACAGTTTGGGGTGTTTCATGGGTTATTCCTTTCCGAGTTGTCGTGTGATTGATTTCCAGATGGTCGCCAGTTCGTTGTCCTTCAAACCGCTGGCATGGCCGCGCTCGTACAGGTCGGCTTCGATTTGACGCAGGTTGTCGGGATGGTTGGCGGCCCGCCCGTAGGCCCAGTCGTGCAGCGTCTGGTTGCGCTGCCCTCGGGCACTGGGTCATGTCGGGCGTGGTTCGCGGCGCGGCTGTTTATCGTCGTCGTCCATGACCTGGGCGAGGCTGAGCCGGATAGCTCACGCGAAGCCGCGGGCAATTGCGAGCGTTGAGTCGAAGGCCGGAGTTGTTTGGGTTCGGTTCCTTCGATGCCGCCAATGGATTCGAGCCACCGACAGAACTCACGACTGGCCTCGGGTATGCCATCGTCTCCGGGAAGGTCGCATACGCGGTAGTCGCCCTCGTTCACGGTGCTTCCCGCTCCGATGACGTATCCCTTGCGTTCCACGCGTAAGTCCACGGGAATGCCGTCGGGGTATTCGCTGGTCTTCAGGTGGACGGCGTTCTTCACCTTGCCGCGCAATGCCTCGGGCAGTCGGTAGTAGGCGTGCAGTCCTCCGGAGGGGGTGCGCACGAGATAGGTCGAGGGGAACGCCGGGGTGCCGTACCGGCCCACCTGCCGGTTGAGCACGGTCCACCCGTCGTCGCCACTGGTTTTGCTCATGTCCATGTCGATGACCATGAATCCCGGCGCGGGAACCACCGCATACGCCTCCACGTTGGCGGGCACCTGACTGGTGTCCACATTGGGGTCGAGCGCGAGCTTCTTCCAGTTGAACGCGCTCTTGTCGGGATTGGCCGGCACATAGTCGCACTCGAAACCGAACAATGAGGGCGGCAACTGCGAGTCAAGCTCCAACGGCAACGGAGGCTCGGGGGTTACCGGCGAGCCATCGTCAACTTCCTCAGCCTTGACGGCATGACGGTACACGTCGAACCGTGACTCGTCCTGGACGCGAACAACACGCTTCTGACCACCCCACACTTTCGTGATGCCATTTGCCAGGCCAAGCAATGACATGACGTCGCCCGGTATCGGCTTATGGAATTCGTTACGGTAGGCGTCGCGCGAGGCGACGAGCTGCCCGCACTTTTCCTCGTTGGTCAGAATCTCGGTGATAAGCCAATACATCTCGTCGCTGATGGCACGCGCCGGGCTGAGATTCACCATCTCCGGTTCGTCACCCTGCTCCCACAGGCGGCACGACGCCGCATAGAGCGCCGCAGGATGCTCGCGGATAAACAGCTCGATGGCATGATACTGCTCGTATGAGCGTCCCTCGGACGGGTGCATCTCCACCTTGATGAACCTGCGTTTGTCCGATGGTTCGCTGGAATCGGCGAACGGCATGTTGGTCAGAATCACGATGGTCGCCGTCGGCGTCATCGAATAATACTTGCCTCCCACCACGCGGGCGCTCATCGTCGCCCCGGTGGACAGCGCGCGCAGCAGGGGAAGCATACGCTCGGTCACTTCGCCGGCCTCGTCGTCATAGGCGAACGCCATGCCAGCCATCATGTCGTTCATCGACTCACGATTCAGCGAGAACCCGCTGTCGCAATAACCGGTGGTCTTGAACGCCGGGAACGACTTGCGATCACCCAGCACGCGCTGCACCGCGTTCGACAGCAGCAACGTCTTTCCATCGCCACCATGACCCGACAAAACAAAACTCAACTGCTTGTACGGTTCGAGCCACGGGGTGGCGAACATGCGCAGCAGGTTCGCGCACGACTTACCGTCAACGGTCAGCCATTCGCAGATTCGTTTGGCTTGCTCCACCACTTGGTTGCCCATGTTCCGCTGATCGAACGTCTGGGTCACAGCCATATCGGTGTCGCCCCGAATACAGACCACATGCCCATCCTTGCGATACCACACGCACGGTCGATGCGCACTCCGCGTTCAACCTGACGGAACCATTGTGCTCGCTTAGCTTCGCGCATGATGGTGCTGCTCACCGCATAGTTGCGGTTCCGGTCGTTGCTGCGCTCGCCGATGTGGTATTCGTCCTCGATGCTTTTGACCGGGTGCCAGCTATTGAGCAGGCGGCGTTCTCCCGGATGGTCTTCGATGTCCGGGTCTCTGCGCCAGAGTCGCTGCTGTGACGGGCAGTAGCGCAGATGGCCTTCCCGGAGTTCCCAAATGGCTTTCTGGTATCCGGCGTGCATGACCAAGGTTTTGCCGCGTTTGCCGTTGTCATCACCGTCGGTGATCAGTTGGAGCGATTGCCCGGTGATGGTCATCACGCGGTCGAAATCGTTCGGTGGCGTGAAGGAGAGTTCGAGCAGTTTGAAGCAGCCGGCGTATTTCGCCGGCAGATCCTCAGCCGGGATAGGCCTGTAATCATCGTATTGGCCGGCCATATTTTCCTTCCTTGGATAGCCGGCCCTAACTGTTACGCATTACGCCCTATAAACAAAAACACACAATATATAGATATATAGGAGAAAACATATTTATTACATGTTTTTTGTAACTGTGTAACTTGTAACGGTTAAGGCCTTGGAATTGTTGGTTTTTGACGGTTACGTTGGCGTGTAACCACTGCGTAACAAGTTACGTAACCGGTTACGTACGGTTACGTAACCGCCCGTGGTTTATCCGCCATGCGGTTACGCCTGTTACGTTGCGGTTACGTTCGAACCAGTCAGAACTTCGGTTCCGGCTGTTGGCCGCCCTGCTGCGACGATTGCCGACGGCAAGCACCTGTTCCAGGGTGAGGCCCATCATGCCCGCGATGTCCTGGGGGTCTTGCCGATGGCCTTCAGCTGGAGGATCTGCGTCGTCTGCTGCGCAGTCACAGGCTGCGAGGCCGCCTGTGCAGGCTGCTGCGGCGCTGGGGCATAGCTCTGTGTGGTCTGTGGCATGGCGTTGGGCTGCTGGCCGGCGTATGGGTCGGACATCGCCTGTTCCAGACCGGCCTTGTTCGGGTTGCCGGGGGTGATCTGGAAGCTGTAGATCTTGCGTCGGCGAAGCCTCGCGTCTGGCTTGGCTTGGTCTCGCTGAACGTGATGCGGATGGTGTCGCCGACGCGCGGGAAGTTGCCCACGCCGGCCTGCTGGCTCGCCGCACGAAGATTCGGAATCGAATAGCCCTTGCAGTAGAAGACACGAACTCCGTCGTCGTAGTTGCGCTCCGGGTCGCGCAGACCGGTCTTCAGGTGGATGACGACCTGCGGCTTTGGATTGCCGTTCGAATAGAACAATGGGGCTCCGGTCTGGAAGTCGGTCTGCTGCTGCGCCTCGATTCCGGTGATCTCGCCCTGATGGCTGGTGCCCACCGGGTCGTTCTTGTCGAACAGGCCTGGCGAACCGCCCTGCATCACCGAATCAAGCTCATCTCCACGGGCGACGCTGCCTGCTGCGGCTGCTGGAAGCCGTTCTGCTGCTGGTATTGGTTCTGGTTTCCGTACATGGTTTCTCATCCTTCGTATGTTGGTTGGAGCAGTTGTTTGAGCGTTTCCCATTTGGCAGGTACGTCCGGGTACATTGAGGCGTTCAACTCCGAGAGTTCGCCCAGTTGGTCGTCTGGCCAGCTGCCGCATTGGAAGCAATGCGATGGCGACGTGGGCAGCGAATGAATCCATGCGTCGCGCACTTCCGGCCCGTCGGCGAGTTCGATGCAGTCCATCAAATTGATGAGCAGTTGGGCGCGGCTCATGGCCCACCGGCCGGGCTTCGGGTCGAACGGGACCTCCCACGCATAGGCGTCGTCGAGACTGGTTTTGTTCCTGGGCAGCATGAAGATGCAGTTGCGCTCGCATTTCTCGCCCGCGTTCTCCAGGCCGATGCCGTAGAGGCTGGCTTGCACGCGGTATTGCTGGCTTGGACCGTTGGCCTTCGCCGCTCTCATGGTGGTGTCGCCGGTGATCTTCCAATCCACCGTGCTGCGCGTTTTACGGTCGTGCAGGTCGATGCTGCCGTGCAGTTCGGTGCCGCCGTACAGGCCGGACAGGCTACCGACCTTGACGCGCATCTCGGCTTGGAACCGCTTCAGTCGCCTCATGTCGTCGAGGTGTCCCTCGATGAGGTTTTCCGCGTTTATCACGTCGGAGATGGTCTGCTGGTCGGCGTTGAACCATTCCTCGAACCGCGCGTGCACGCAGGTGCCGATGAACGACAGCCATGACGTTTTACGCGATTGGGGCCATCCGGCGAGCTTGGCGGCTAGGCAGTGCAGGCAGTCGGAGCCCAATTCGGACGGGCCTATCTCCGCCTGTTTCTCTCTCGGCTGGTCGCGGATGCCGGTTTCGATCATCATGCGGATCTCCGGCCACAGGCGCGGCTCCTCATGGGTGTCCACGCTTGTGGCCGGCGGTTCCGGCGGTTCCGGCGGTTCGGCGAATGAAACGCGGCCTGCGTCATGGGCGGCACGTCGACGGGTATCGCGTCACCCTGCTGTTGGGCTTGTGCGACGGCGAGGATAGCCTCATTCATGCCGTTCATGGGTTTTCACCTCCTTGAGAAAGTCGTTGATGGTTTTCTTGACGTCGGCCAATGCGGTCTTGTTGAGGCCTTTGACTGCAACCGCTTCGCTGGCGTTGTCGAAGCGCAGCGTGTAGGTCCCGTCATCCGCCGTCGTGATGGTTGGCGGCGTATGCCCGCAGAGCATCGAATGCACGGGGAAGCCGGTCTTGCCTTGCGTCTCCAGTTCGCGTATGGCCTTGTGGATGCGTCTGGCGACGGTGAGGCCCAGCTCGTCGAGCCGTTCGGAGCGGATGACGTACAGGTCGTCGGTCAGCTCGTTGCCGTCCTCGTCGTGCAGGTCGTAGTCGGCGATAACGCTTTCCACGATCTGGCGATGCCCAGGCTGGACAGTTCCGCGCTCATGAGACCACCACCATAGGCTTGCCGCTCATCGCGTAATCGGCCACCGCGTCCGCCGACA